>OGXR01000551.1_pt1 | contig 29771 bp, 21 predicted proteins | sample 1576331 | NCBI WGS metagenome assembly OGXR01 (sample SAMEA3541473, study PRJEB24748) | human gut metagenome | biome: human gut; feature: human-associated habitat; material: faeces | place: China | collected 2012 | reverse complement strand
CTAATATTGGTTAGCTCTCGCTAACCTTCTGTATAATAGCCCACCTTAAACAATTTGTCAAGTGATTTTTAAGGATTTTTTCATTTTGTCAAAGTATGACAAATCCTGCCGGAAAACGCCAATAGAAACCGGTCAGAATGCGATATTGCTATGGGCGGTTTTCCCACAGAGAAAACCGCCCGCAACTCTATCACGATCTGTCATGAATGAATTGGAGCATACAGTCCTTCAGGCTCTGCATACCGTCTGTCAGCTTCATTTTGCGGCTGGTGCCCATGCCCAGCTCCCGCAGCCTTGGCGGCTCCACGGGAACGCACAGCACGTCGTCCGTCCTGCCCCGGATCATCAGCTCCGTCATCATGGTGACACCCAGCCCGCGTCCCACCATCCGGATGACCGTCTCATCATCCACCCGGGAAACGCTGGCGTTGAGCTTCACGCCCACGGAGTCCATGGCCGCGTTGACGTCAATGTCAAATCTGCCGTAGGGCATCAGGAAGTCCTGCCCGGAAAATTCCTCCAAAGGGAAGGTTGTGCGGCCGTTGAGGGGGTAGTCCTTGGGGAGAATCGCATACATTTTTTCATTGTACAAGGGCGTCCAGTCGCAGAAGCTGTAGTTCTGCCGGCTGGCGAAGATCACGTCGGTCTGGCCGCTTTCCAGCAGCTCATAGGGTTCCAGGGCGTTATCCACCATCCGAAGGTCAACGCTGACCTCCGGGCAGACCCGCTTATAGCGGTAAAGCAGCTCCGGCATCCAGTGCATGGCGATGCTGGCGTAGGCCGCAATGCGGATGACCTCCTTTTTCTGCTCGGAAATGGCATTGATCTGGTTTTCCAGGTTGGCATTGGCCTGCAAAAATTCCCGGATGGCGGGCATGAGCTGCCGCCCCTGGGGGCTGAGCTGGATGCCGTTATGGTCGCGCTGCAACAGGGAAAAGCCCACCTCCCGTTCCAGGGCGTCCATCATGTGGGTCAGCCCCGACTGGGTGTAGCCCACCACCTCCGACGCTTTGGTAAAGCTGCCAAGGTCAATCGCCGTCATGAGAATTTCCAGTTTCTTGCTGTCCATATGCCGCACTCCATTTCATATCTATTACATTTTCTAATACCCCTATTATAAACATGGACTTCTCAGAATGCAAGAGGGGTGATAAAATATCGGCAAACAGAAGGAGGCAGAAAAAATGAAAAAACATCTTACTTTCAAGCAGAAGATTCTGGTGGCCGGAACGCTGTTCGGCATGTTCTTCGGCGCCGGCAATCTGATTTTCCCCGTTCATCTCGGTCAGCTGGCCGGACGGAACGTCCTTCCCGCCATGATCGGCTTTATCATCACGGCCGTCGGTATTCCGATCATGGGCGTGGCCGCCATCGGCAACACCCACTCCGACGGCTTGCAGCAGCTGTCCAACAAGGTCGGCAAGGGCTATGGCTACGTCTTCTCCTGCCTGCTCTACCTGACCATCGGCCCCGGCTTCGCCATTCCCAGATGCGCGACCACCTCTTTCACCGTAGGCGTCGCCCCCATGCTGGGTGCCGGCGCATCCGAGTCCATTGCCCTGCTGATCTTCTCCGTGATCTTCTTCGCCATCGTGCTGATTTTGTCCCTGCACCCCGGCGAAATCACCGTCTGGATCGGCAAGGTCATCACCCCCATTTTCCTGGTTTTCCTGGCCATTCTGGTGGTGACGGCGCTGATTAACCCCTCCACCTCGGTTTCCGCCGTGGAGCCTGCCGCCGGTTATCAGACCGGGGCGCTGTCCCTGGGCTTCATTGAGGGCTACGGCACCATGGACGCCATTGCCGGTCTGGCCTTCGGCATCGTGGTCATCGACATCATCCGCTCCATGGGCGTTACCGACGATTCCGACGTGGCAAAGGACGTTCTGTCCTCCGGCCTGCTCACCAGCATCCCCATGATCGTGATTTACGTCACCACCATTCTCATGGGCACCCAGTCCAGAGGTCTGTTTGAGACCTCCGAAAACGGCGGCATCGCCCTGGCGCAGATCTCCGGCCACTATCTGGGACGGGCGGGCAGTCTCGTTCTGGCGGTCACCATCACCTGCGCCTGCCTGAAAACCGCCATTGGTCTTGTCACCAGCTGTTCGGACGCTTTCTCCCGCATGTTCCCCAAGGGACTTTCCTACCGCGCCTGGGCAGTGATATTCACCGCACTTTCCTTCCTGATCTCCAATTTCGGTCTGTCCAAGATCATCAGCTATTCCCTGCCGCTGCTGCTGTTCCTGTACCCGCTGGCGATCACCCTGATTCTGCTGGCGCTGTTCGGGAATCTGTTCCATCACGACCGGGCTGTCTATGTCAGCGTCACAGCCTTCACCTGCATCGCCGCCCTGTTCGATCTGGCCAAGGCGCTGCCCGCGAATCTGAAAACCGCCCTTCATCTGGACGGCGCGGTCGGTCTTGCGGAGAAGATTCTCCCCTTCTTCGACATCAGTCTGGGCTGGGTTCTCCCCGCCTTTGTGGGTCTCGTCCTGGGTCTCATCATTCACTTTGTGAAAAAGCAGAAAGCCGCCTGATGCTTACATAAAAAATGTGCCGGAGCTTCCGCTCCGGCACGTTTTGCGTTTTGTCAATGTGCAAACTGGCTCTGATACAATTTGGCATAGAAGCCGTTCTTCGCAAGCAGCTCCTCGTGCTTGCCCTGCTCCACGATGTGACCGTCCCGCATGACGAGAATCCTGTCCGCTTCCCGGATGGTGGACAGGCGGTGGGCGACGATAAAGCTGGTGCGCCCGCGCATCATGGTGTCGAACGCCTTCTGAATCTTGATCTCCGTCCGGGTATCGATGGAGGAAGTCGCCTCGTCCAGAAACAGCATGGGCGGCAGGCACAGCATCACCCGGGCGATGCACAATAGCTGCTTCTGTCCCTGAGAAAGGCTGCCGCCGGATTCCCCGATAACGGTGTCGTAGCCCTGAGGCAGACGCAGGATGAAGCTGTGGGCGTGGGCCTGCTTTGCAGCGGTGACGATCTCTTCGTCGCTTGCTTCGGGCTTGCCCATGGCGATGTTCTCCCGGATCGTCCCGGCCTTCAGCCAGGTGTCCTGAAGCACCATGCCCACGCTCCGGCGCAGCTCGCCCCGGTTCATTTTCTGGGTGTTTACTCCGTCCAGAAGGATCTCGCCCCCGTCCGGGTCGTAAAACCGCATGAGAAGGTTGATAAACGTGGTCTTTCCGCAGCCCGTGGGGCCGACGATGGCCACCCGCTGGCCGGGCTTGACGGACAGGTTGAAATCCCCGATCAGGGGCTTGTCCGGCGTGTAGGAGAAGCGAAGGTCTTTGATTTCCACCGCGCCCTCCACCTTTTCGGGGCGTTCCGGATGCTCCGGCTCCGGAGTGCGTGCCGGTGCTTCGATCAGCTCAAACACCCGCCCCGCGCAGGCCAGCGCGTTTTGCAGCTCCGTCACCACGCCGGAAATCTCGTTAAAGGGCTTGGTATACTGGTTGGCGTAGTTCAGGAAGCTGGTAAGATTGCCCACGGTGATGCCGCCGGAAATGGCGATCAGCGCACCGCTCAGGCCCACGCCCGCATATACCACGGAGTTGACAAACCGGGTGCTGGGGTTTACCAGAGACGAGAAGAAGATTGCCCGCAGAGATGCCTTTTGCAGCCGTCCGTTGATCTCGTCGAACTGCTCCATGGAGGCCTTTTCATGGCCGAAGGCCTGCACCACCTTGATATTGCCGATGGTCTCGTCGATCAGGCCGGTCTGCTCACCACGGGTAACAGACTGGAGCTTGAACATGGAATACGTCCGGGTAGCAATGAAATTCGCAACCAGCAGCGACAGCGGCGTGATGCACACCACCACCAGGGCAATGCCCCAGTGAATGCGAACCATGAAAACAAGCGTCCCCAGAATGGTCATCACGCCGGTAAACAGCTGGGTAAAGCCCATGAGCAGTCCGTCGGCGAAGGTGTCCACGTCAGCGGTCACCCGGCTGACCACGTCGCCCTGGGGCTGCTTATCGAGATAGGAAAGGGGCAGCACCTGAATATGCCGGAAGGCTTCGTTCCGGATGTCCCGGGTGACGCCGTAGGTCATGTGGTTGTTGATCTGATTCATGAGCCACTGCGCCAGCGCCGCCACGGCGGCGCAAACCGCCACGTTGCGCAGATAACCCCACATGGCGGGAAAATCCACCCGGCCGGCGTCCACAATGCAATCAATGGCATTGCCCACCAGAATGGGAATATACAGGCTCATGATCACATACAGCGTTGCCAGCAGCAGCGACGCAACCAGCCCCATCCAATAGCGCCGGATGCGGCGCAGTACCTTCCGCAGGATCGCCATCTGATTAGCCATTTTGCACCGCCTCCTTGGGGAACTGGGAATAGTAGATTTCCTGATAAACCGGGCAGGATTCCAGAAGCTCATCGTGGGTACCCTTGCCCGCCAGAACGCCGTCGTCCAGCACCAGAATTTCATCCGCATACCGCACGGACGCCGCTCTCTGGGAAACGATGAAGGTCGTGGGCGGATTTTCCATCCTGCGGATGGCCATACGCAGCTGGGCATCGGTGGCGTAGTCCAGTGCGGACGCACTGTCGTCCAGAATCAGGATACGGGGCTTGCGCACCAACGCCCGGGCGATGGTCAGACGCTGACGCTGACCGCCGGAGAAGTTGACGCCCCCCTGCTCCACAGGCGCGTCCAGTTGGTTATCCTTGCCCTCGACCACTTCTTTCGCCTGAGCTATGGTCAGCGCTTCCCACAGTTCGTCATCCGTGGCGCTGTCATTGCCCCAGAGCAGATTCTGCCGGATGGTGCCCTTGAACAGCACCGCCTTCTGGGGAACAACGCCGATGGCCTGCCGCAGGGACGTCAGGTCATAGGCCGCCGTCTCCACGCCGTCCAGCAGCACCTTTCCGTCAGCCGCGTCATAGAGCCTTGGAATCAGATTCACCAAAGTCGTCTTGCCGGAACCGGTGCCGCCGATGATGCCAACGGTCTGCCCCGGCTGGGCGGTAAAGGAGATATGCTCCAGAGAGGGATTTCCCGCGCCGTCATACCGGGCGGTCACATCCCGGAATTCCACCTGTCCCTTCAGATCCGCAGCCGTGCGGGTACCGTTTTCCTGGCCGGGTTCCAGCTCCAGCACGGATGCCACCCGGTTTCCGCAGGCGACGGCCTTGGTGATGGTGATGATCAGATTTGCCATCTTGATCAGCTCCACCAGAATCTGGGACATATAATTGTAGAGGGCAATGACCAGTCCCTGTGTCAGCACGCCGCTTTCCACCTTCAGCGCGCCCACATGTACCAGCAGCACCACTGCCAGATTGATGACCACGTAGGTCACAGGGTTCATCAGGGCGGAAATCCGTCCTGCGGACAGCTGCTTGCGGGTCATGTCCTCCGTTTTTTCCTCAAAGGAGGCAACCTCCGCGTCCTCCTTGCAGAAAGCCCGCAGCACCCGGACGCCCGTCAGATTCTGCCGGGATGCGGACGTCACGCCGTCAAGGGACGCCTGCACCCGCCGGTACATGGGCATGGTGATCAGCATAATGCCGAAAACGATAATGCACAGCACCGGAATGACCCCGGCGAACACCAACGCCGCCTGAAAATCGATGGTAAAGGCCATGATCATGGCCCCGAACACCACGAAGGGCGAGCGCAGCAGCAGCCGCAGCGTCAGGTTCACGCCGTTCTGCACCTGATTGATATCGGAGGTCATCCGGGTAATCATGGTGGAGGCGCCCAGCTTGTCGATCTGGCTGTAGCTTAAATTCAGAATATGCTCCAGCACCGTATGCCGCAGCCGTGTGGAAAAGCCCACCGCCGCCACGGCGGAAAAATACTGTGCCGTCACCGAGCTGGCAAGCCCCACGATGCCCAGTCCGATCATGACGGCGCACATTTTCACAATGTAGCCCCGGTCGCCGCTGCCGATGCCCTGATCCACGATGCTCGCCACAACCAGCGGCACCAGCAGCTCAAACGTGGCCTCCAGCAGCTTGAACAGCGGCCCGAGAACGCACTCTTTTTCATAGCCCTTCAGATATTTGAGAAGTTTTTTCATACGCTCACCCCATAACGGCGTCATTATAGCATCCTTTTTGCCGGAAAGCAATGATATATCCCGCAAAACGGAAGGATTTGTCAGCGCCGCCCCTGTACCTGCGCCGGGGAAATCGGCGACTTGCCTGAAAAAGCAGTTGACATTTCCGCCGATTCCGGATATAATGAACGGGCTAAAGAAATGCTAGTGTAGCACAGTCGGTAGTGCATCTCACTCGTAATGAGAAGGTCGCCTGTTCGAGTCAGGTCACTAGCTCCATAAAAACACCCGGTTTTCTAGTAAAACCGGGTGTTTTTCTAACTTTTTGAGGCGGTTTGAAAGACCCCAAAATTGGCTTGGCGTTAATTTGGCGTTATTTTTTTGAAGCCGTGATTTTTCGAGAAAAAAGGAAAATTGAAAAACCGGATTTTCCGAACTTTTCTGAGGTGATTTGTTTTTGGCGAAAAATAGACGCAACAGGACAGGGGAAAATGATTATTCCGAAAACTCGGAGAATACAGAACTTTTTGTATCGTTTTTGCATCGATGATAACGTGACAGTTTTTGGTGAAACCAAAACTTTTCAGAAAATACCAAAAGTTGCTGGGCACGCCATTATTTGGCGTTATTTTCTATGATGGGAAGCTGGTTTCGGTGCCTCAACCATAAAACAAAGCAGGTAGGACATGGAATCCGACCTGCTTTGTTTTATACCTGAGTCATTATGCTCCGGTTTTGCAGAGCATATTTTCAAGGGCGTTGGATGCTGTGCGATCATTCTCTTTCAGGGCGTGGGCGTAGATGTTCATGGTCGTGGAAGCCTGTGCGTGACCCAAGCGGTTGGACACGGTACGGACATCCTGATGCGCGGCGATCAGCAAGGTAGCAGATGTATGACATAATCCGTGGAAGGGAATGTGCGGAAGTTGATCGGCTGGCTCCTTGTCTGTGTTGTAGCGATCTATGGCATCCTGGAAGGTGGCATAGGGTGTAGAGTAGCTCATCATGGAGCCGTCAGACTGGGTAAAGAGCCAGTTGTTGCCCTTCCAGTAGGCACCCAGCGATTCCTTATTTTTGGTCTGCTCGACCATCAGATTGTGGAGCCGGTCTGTCAGGAATCTGGGGATGCTGACCTCTCGACGGGAGTTTTTCGTTTTCGGTGCTTTGCAGACCTGCTTGCCATCCACCACTGCAGCGGCTTTGGTGACGCTGACGGTGCTGTTCTCAAAGTCAATATCAGACCATTGCAGCGCCAGCATTTCTCCTTTCCGCAGACCGGAGAAGACTGCCAGATTGAAAAGAACTCTGAGCTGTTCCGGCATGGTCCTGGTCAGCGTGTAGTCACCAACCTGATACTGAATGCCGGTATCATCCACCCGGCTGTGCCCCCGTGTATGAATTTCGTAGGGTTTCTCGATGTATTCCAGGAAGCAGCTGACCTGTGCTGGTGTGAAGAATTTGATTTTATCAGCGACATCCTCGCCATGCGTCCGAACCTTATCGCAGGGATTCCGGTTTATGACTTCCCAGTCCACAGCGGTTTTGAGAATGGAGGAAAGGACATTCGCTGTTTTTGCGATGGTTCCCTTGCTATAGCCTCCCGGCTTTCCATCCCGCCGGACACCGTTTTTTGTCATGGAAACATAGAAGGCGTTTACATTGTGGGGCTTGATCTCCGTCAGGATCATGTGCCCTAGCATGGGAAGAATCTTATCGTCGATTTCGGCGTTGTACTTTTCCAGAGTACCCGGCTCCAGATTCTGAGCGGCGTATTCCTCTCTCCATCTGTCAACAAACTCACGCAGGGTAGTTTTTTCTCCTGCAAGAACCAAACCGTTTTTTACACGGTTCTCAAAGTCGATGGCAAATGCCTGGACAACTTTTTCTTTTTTCTTTGGGGAGAGTTCTTTTGGCGGTGTGAAGGTGGTGGTTTCTCTCTTGCGCCGTCCGTTCAGGTCGAAGCCAGAATACACGGTGATTTGGTATGTACCATTGCGTTCTCTGATCGTTGCCATTGTGTTGGCTCCTCCGTTTCTTTTAGTTTGTGCAATTACTATACCGAGAAGAATGGAATTGCACCACTCTGTCAGGAACCGAACTTTTTTGCTGTAAAAGATTCGATTTTACTAATATTTAGTTGAATTGTTCTACTCTGCGGCGGTAACGCAAGCAGGCTCAAACAGGGACAGCACCTGATCAAGATTTACAAGGTGTTTGTTTCCGGTCTTGATGGATGGAATTGTACCATCTGCAATCAGCTTGCGAAGGGTATATTCGGTGATTTGGGTTTCGGGATCGAGCTGCTTGAAGTAGTCAGCTGCTTGCTTGATACTTCGGATTTTGCACATAATATTACCTCCGGTGTGATGGATATAGATCATCAAAGTCACATGAATGCGCTGGAAGAAAAGCTCCTCCAGCGCACGGCATCTGACTTTGATGCAGCAGCGCCGGTGGTTTGTCCACATATAAACATGGTGAACTTCAGGCAACCATTCACGAGAATGTGTTTCACTTCTTTGTGCTGCTGAATATGAAGTAGGAAACGATGAATTTTGATTTTGTAATCAGGGCAAGCAATGCTAAGAAAAAGTTGTGGCTACACCGCAGCAGAAAACCACATATTCCGCTGCTGAAGTGGCTGCATTGGAAGAAAGCATCTTGAAACTGAAAACGGGAAATGACGAGCTGCGGCGGAAGCTGAAGCATATGAATGAGGTCTTTGCCAATGTTCAGAGAGCCCGTTTCGGTCAGTCCAGCGAGAAAAACAGCTATGTTCTGCATGACCAGGCCAGCTTTTTCAATGAAGCAGAAAAAGAGCAAGCCCCCAAGGTGGAGGAGCCGACCCCGGATACCATTCTGATTCCTCAGCATGAGCGGAAGAAGAAGCGCAGCCAGGCCGAGATGCTGAACGGCCTCCCGGAAGAGGAAGTGCTTCTGGAACTGCCGGAAGACCAACTGGTCTGCGGCAAATGCGGCGGAAAAATGAAGCCCATTGGCAAAAAATTCCTGCGCCATGAAATGCAGATCATACCCAAGCAGATAAAGCTGCTGGCTTATTACGCCGTTACCTATGCCTGCGACAGCTGCGAAAAGGATACGGGCTTTGCCCATATCGTGACCGTGAAACCGCCGGTCCCGCTTATGAAGCATTCCTTGGCCTCGCCCTCGACTGTGGCGTACATCATGACCCAGAAGTATGTGGATGGCCTGCCCCTGGCCAGACAGGAAAAGATGTGGGCCAGAGAAGGGATTTCCCTCAGCCGTGCCACCATGGCAAACTGGGTGATCCAGTGCAGTCAGAGTTGGCTGAAACCTCTGTACAAGCACATGAAGCAGGAGCTTCTGACCCATTCCGTGATCCACGCAGATGAGACCGTTGTGCAGGTGCTGAAGGAGAACGGAAAACCCGCGACCTCGGAATCCCGGATGTGGCTGTATGCCAGCGCTGCCCTGATCCGGCACCAGGTGCGCCTCTTTGAGTACCAGCCGGACCGCAGCGGAAAGCGGCCGGAGGCATTCCTGAAAGGCTTTACCGGTGCTCTCGTGACGGACGGCTACCAGGGCTATAACCTGCTTACCCAGGTCACCCATTGCGGCTGCTGGTCTCACGCCAGAAGAAAATGGCGGGAAGCAATGCCGGAGGGCGCAACGGTAAAAAACAGTAAAGCCGCTGTTGGCTTCCAATACTGCAACAAGCTGTTTGCACAGGAGCGGAAATGCGCTGCCTATAAACCCAAATATCGCCAGGAATACCGCCAGAACAAGGAATTGCCCCTTCTGGAGGAGTATTATGCGTGGCTAAAAACAATCCACCCGGAAAAGGGCAGCAAACTGGAGGAAGCGGTGCGCTACAGTCTGAACCAAAAGCAGCAGCTCACAGCATTCCTATCTAACGGCGAGGTGCCGATCTCCAACAACCTGGCAGAGAACGCCATCCGCCCCTTTACCCTTGGCAGAAAGAACTGGCTGTTTTGCGATACCACAAAAGGAGCTGAGGCCAGCGCCATTGTGTATTCCCTGGTGGAAAGTGCAAAGGCAAACGGTGTTGAACCCTTTGCCTATCTCCAGTATGTGTTGGTGGAACTGCCGTACCTGGGGAAAAACCAATCCCACGAAGAATTGGAATCGTTCATGCTTTGGGCACACTATGTCCAGCAGGAATTCGGTGTGAAGAATTCTGATGCTTATGTGAATACGTATCTTGACTAGCAGGCAGGCCCGTGGTTGTGGGGCCTGCCTGTTTATAGACGGGGGGTATTGAGCGCTTACGGATTCGCTCTGATGCTTATACAACTCGGCATATGAACCCAACGGCAGGCCTCAAATGAGAGGCCTACCACTTTGAAATACGAGGGTGAGGTTTATTACAGCATTCTTGACCGATACAACTCTGTCGTGCTTATGTGATTGAACAAACCTGTACTGAACGGTATGTAAGGTGGGATGAGAAGTCAGTGAGGAGACGAGCATACCGCACGATTTGACAAAATGTCTTGATCTGCACCCAGAACATATCATAGAACTACCGAGTGATTTCTGGAGTGCATTATGTTTCGTCCAAGAATAACATAAACAGGGATATTTTCGAACGAATTTTTAATATCCAATTAGCTCTCTCTGGGATTCTCTTCGAGAATCCCAGTCGTAAGTTTTTGCCATGTCAAGTAGCATTTGGGCTGTATGCGGATAAATGACTTCCATTTCAAGAGAATATCTTTCGTAGCGGCGTGAAAGTTCACGCTCATTTACTCCTGCCGTAGTATAATGTACACCTCGTTGGTTATACCGAGCGACTTTCAGTGCCTCCATAACTGTTTCATTGCCATATACCTCTAGGTATTCTCGAACGCACTCAGCAGGCCATAAACCATCATTCCCACTGGGAGAATAAGAAAGCAATCTTCCAATTTCTCGCTCACAGCCAGTTTTGTAGCCACGTTTTTCAGAAAGCTGAGAAACATCTAAAAGCCACCTATGAAGAATATCAGAATTAATCTGGCCTGTTTCCAAATCAGTCCCGGGCAACACCTTCATTTGTGCAAGAAAATCTTTGTAAAAAACTGCTGCTGGAACGGCCTCCCTACTGACTGAACCTTTTGTTTCTCCATCTTTTATGTAAATACGCGACAACACATCTACAAACATTTCTGGGTTCTCACTTAGTTGCTTTAAAAGAAATGTAGGGGGATCTTTTCGAACTCTTAGATATCCGAGTTCTAATTCAGCAATCGTATCTTCATAGCTTTCACTCGCTGCATAAAGTTTCTTAAATAAACGGTCTACGGAATCAGCACTCATGCAATTCAGAACATTCTGTTGTATTGTATGATCGTCATACTCATCCATCACAGCTTTTAACAAAAAAATAATAGACGGAACATCAAAGCATTCTCCATATGCTATGTGATTTATAATTTTATGACAGCGTTTAGCATCTGCAACTCTGGGCAAAACCTTCCGTACCAGCTTTATATCGCCATACTCCAGCCACAAACAGTTGACCATTTTCCAGTATTTCTGTTGCGCTTCTTCAGATAATGATTCTAAGATAGCAAGATTATGATCCGTTATCTCAAAGCAAGCCAAAATCCACGCAGCATCCAGCATCCCGAACTGTTCTGCTGGGAACGCTTCTAATGAGAAAAGCCCCTGGGCGAAGAGTTCTTGCATGACTTTCCTTGCACAGCTATCGGATTGTATTCTTAGTTTCTTGATAGAATCCCAACAAAATTTATTATTCATGTACAGTAAAATAAATGCCTGAGCGAACTTTGCTTGGTTCTCTACTTTTGCGGCAATTGCTAAGAATGAATCTTTTCCGTTTGCTGAAATCATTCTTTCCATTTGCTTGTTGCAATTCTCTTGAGCAATGGCATCTTCTTGTTTTCGGTCATACTTTTTCTGATTGTATGGAAATGGATATATCCCTTCATAATTCCAATCGAAGTTGTGCAAAAAGGCTTCCGGGCAATTGGGAAGAATGTCGGTATATAGTTCTTCCAGACGAGCAATTATTTCTGGAGATTCACTTTTTGAGGTATCTGGAAACTTGCGAAATTGATAAATTTGTTTTGCAATAGCTGAACAAAACTGAATCAAATCCTTTTCCTGCATTTCTTTTGCGTTGGACCTGCAGATATCAAATAATTTTGGTTCGATTGTCAATAAATCAGCTAAGTGCTTTAGGACAATACGCCATTGTGAAGCCGTTGGTTTAAGGGAAACGAGGAACTCTTTGAGTATAAAGGTATACATTTCATGAACTTCAAGCGGCGAAATCTGTGGCTCACTTCGCTTTCCTTCGCTCCATTCTGGAAAAGAAATTGGTGTAGCCGTGTCGCCGTTTATTCCAAACAGTCTTAAAAACAAATATTCACCGGTTTTCGGATAAGCCCTGGAAATATAAGAGAGCATCTGCTTTCGTTCATCTTTTGTGAGAGAACCCTGTGGGTACCATATTCTAAAAACGGATACGATTGATTCCTTAAAATGGTCTTTTATTTTCTCATCAACGTCACTTTCAACTATGCGTATCATTAATATCAGTGCCCTGGATGCCAACCTATGAACCCATAATGCTCTTTCAAGGGCCCAGCAAATTGGCCAATACATACCTTGCTCAAATAGCATGTTTTGTTCCGGTACGAACGCAGACCATACATAGGAATCTTTTTTGCTGAGTTCTTTTTCTAAATATGTCAATACAACAATCGGACATGATTCTATCATTTCCGGGAGAAAAGGAATAACGGAAAACAGAATTTTCTCAGAGGAAATATTACATAAGACACTATTAATTGTTGAATCACAGCGCTCCGGAATATCCGATAATATACTGTCCCTATCCCCGCTACCCATCTTTGACAGCATAAATACAGAATGCAATAGACCTCTTTTCAACCGAGCTGAAAAACAAGATTTCTTTCCGTACAGTTCCGCGCAATACCATTTGTCGCGGGATAAATCGAATTTTGCATCCGGTATAGAAAAAACCTTCTTCACATTTTCTAAAACGTCTAGTATATTCTGTTTTGTAATGCTGTTCCAAAGCAGTGCCCACATGTCAGAAGCAGTTACACAAGCATAGACCTCAGCTATGTTCTTGATGGGAGCATCGTCAGACTGAATGTACTTTCTTATTTCGTCCACATATTCCTGATAGCTTTTTTGGGACAATGCTTCGATAATCTGCTTGTCTCCATCTGATGTGTTTTCCCATTGACTGACAAGCATAGCCGGAATTAATAGATTGTTATCCGTAGTGTCTATCCATGAGGGCAAACGGCTTGTAGGATTTATTGCGATTTTCCGATACAACGCTGTAACACTCATCCACGTCTCCGACGCTAATTGATATGCTTCTTCACTGGAATACCCCATTTTTTCGAGTCCACGGCAAAATGAATGTCTACTCCGCTTTTGTATCGCTATTTTTTCGCCCTTTTCGCTTATCTTATCAAGTGAATCATAATTGCAGATGGGGACGACAACGGTACAAGCCACAGGCAATGAAATCGCTCTGACTTTATAACCTTTTGGGTTTAGAATTGCGATAACATTTTCCCATTCCAGCTGTCCGACTTCGAACTGCGAAAGATCATCGACAATGACACAGCGGTCAAACAATTCTTCCTCGCGTTCACCAGCCAAAACTATTTCAGAGGCGAGGACTAGTACTGCGTCCAGTGGACTTTCGGCCTGCAAAACTAACTGCCGTTTACCGTGCGCAATTTTTTCTTTAAACTCTTCGAGGATACTTGGGAGTCCTTCGACAAAAAAGTCTGGAGTCAAGCTTGGATTTGTTCCTTCTGTAACACTATCCCAGTATTCTCGGAAGGAGCATACTCCGTTAAGCTTCTTTCCCAAAACAGATGAGAACCATACGGCAACAGCGGGATACTGATCAAGCCACATTTCAATATCTGCCGCATCATAAATTCGGATGTTCTTCCAGTGGCTATCTTTCTCTTTTTCAACAGCAACTTCAGCAGCGGATTGCCGTGCATTCCAAATTTGCGATGTTACGAAGCAAAATGTATACTCAGATTGCTCAGATGGTTCAATCTGTTTTACACGTTTTGCATAGTCACTTTCAAATTTCTGCTTACAACCCTGATTCGTTCCAAATTCCCATATGGACTTACCATTTGGAACAAAAGGAGAGGAGGAATCTGCATCAAGATATCCGTCAAATCCATTGTATTGGATTCCCTCGTTAAATGGGAAATGATGATTTCTGATTAATGTGCAGGAGGCAAGGATTAATTTCCAAATCAGTAAAGGAAGTTGCTCCTGGGCACGTCTAGCATCATTAGTTCCCCACTGTTTAATGTCATTTGCAGAAATATGTATTTTCATAGTTGTATCCTTTACCATTGTTATAACAGAAAATATTCTAGAATTTTGCGTTACTACTTATATTATATCATAGACGACAGTCTGTGTGCAAATAAGTTTTTGTTTTAGTAGAGGCAATGAGAGCTGAGAATTGACCTGTTTGATGTTCCTAATATTCCGGGAATCCAGTTCCATTTTACTAATTGTTTAATGTGAGAAAATGATACAACACTAGCAAGCAATGCATCCGTAATACAGATGCGAAAAGCCCTCATTTCTCCGCAAGTGGAAATGAGGGCTTTCTGCTTGTTGAGGCGCTGCCCCAATCCCCGCAGAACACTGGTTCGTGTTCTGGAAACGCTGGAAAATCCCAGCGGCTACGCGATTTTGCAAATCGCTGACAGACGGTTATCACCGGTTCTTTTCTGTTTCTCTCTCTGCGGTGAGAGAATTGTCACCAAGAATCCGATCCACATTTGTTTTGACAGTCTGCAGGGCACGCATATCCTCCCTGGCTTTCTGGTAATCTGCGTACATGACTTTTTTCTCAGACAGGAGCTGGGCGTATTCTGCTTGCAGACTCTTGACGGTGGGCAGTTTTTTCAGCCCCTGCTCGTCAAAAAACTGCTTTGCCGCCTTGTGCAGAATGATTTCTGATTCATGCTCCCAAAGGAATCTCTTGGAGTAGCCAGCCTTTCGGTAGGCAACATAGGTGTTACGGGTCTTTGCGTAGTTGATGATGTGCTGCTGCAACACTTTGATTTCCGCCATGCGCAGCTCGGCAGATTTCATCTTGGCGGACAGGGTGTGGTACTGCGCTGTGACGGCGGCAGTTCTTTCTTCCAGAACGCTTCTGTCCAGCAGATTGTTTTCCTCCAGATAGATCAGCGTTTGGGAAAGCTGTTTCAAATTGAAGTTCTTCGCCCACCGTGCGTAACCGGCACCCTTTCCCTCTTGCAGCTTTGCCTGAATGTCAATCAACAGACTGCCACTGGGTATGGTCTGCGTGTTCATGACCCGCTTCTTTTTCGGGGTATGTACTTTCGTTCCATCAATGATAGCACGAAGATTATCCGGGGTGTAGCCTGCACCCAGCGTGTCCATGCGGATGAAACGCTTTTGCCCTTCTCCCAGCAGGGAGGGAACCTTGCCCCCTTTGATCTGATAGCCGGACTGCTGCAGCAGCGCCAGCAGTGCTTCAAAACTCTGAGGCTTTTGCGCCAGAGCTTCATCGATGGCATAGCAGATTCGCTCCCGGTGGGAGGGCTGCTTTTGGTTTCCTAACCACTTGTCGTAGGTCTGGCCTTTGCCCTTGGGGTCATCAACAATGGAATATCCGTTCTCAACGCAAATAGTATCGTTCAGTCGGCGTACCGCTCTGGTGCTGCCCCAGAAGTTTCGGAATTTACGCTGTTCATCCAGGGATGTGGAATTCCAGATAATGTGATTATGGACGTGGGCCTTATCAATGTGCGTACAGACGATATAGGCATGATTGCCTTTTGTGAACCGCCGAGCCAACTCACAGCCTAAACGATTCGCTTCCTCCGGCGTAATCTCACCGGGGCGGAAAGATTGACGAAGGTGATAGGCAATTACATCATCGGAGCCACGAACTCGCCCGGTATTCCGGATGTACTGCTGCTTTGATAGCAGAAACTCCCTGTCGGCAACACGGCTGTCGCATTGCCAGCTTGCAATCAGATTCCCATAGTCGGTCTTTTCGGGATTCTCTACATAGTCAATGATGGCTTGGATTGCAGTACCAACTGTCCGCCCTTTGCCGATGTGCAGGGGCATCAAGCGTGTGGTTGCCATAAAATTCCACCTCTCACAAAAAAGCGGCCTGCCGAAGCAGACCGCTGTAACACTATTCTATTTCTTCAAATTCATTCTCATCGGGATCGTCGAAGTCATCGAGCGGAATTTCTTGATGCCTGCGCCCAAACCGCATATCGTATTGCTTCTGGGCGAGCGCCTTGACTTCCGGGCGGCGATCCTGCATTCTGTTTTTCAGCCATGCCTTCTGCTCCTTCGATAAATGGCAGGGAAGATTGAATAACCGGTTCAAGGCCTCCTGCTTGGCTTTTTCCTCTGGAGGCAGTTTGGCACAGTCTTTGCAGATATGCGTGGCATGACCTTTGCCGGTGAATTTCTCGTTTGCTCTGTATCTGCCACACACCTTACAATAGTGACCTTGTTTTTTCATGGGCTAAATTACCTTTCCTGCGTGGGGCGGTTCCTCTGTTTCTCACTGCATTTCCAGAGTGCCATGGGGTGTTGGCTGATTCGAGACAGAACTGCTTCATCACGGAACAGCAGCTCTGGCTGGTACTGCTTCTGACGGAACGCTGCCCAGAACGCCAGTTCATCGGGTTCCGGCACAAGCACATCACCTAAGTAATGACGGACCTTCTCCTGCGCTTGGGTAACATCAAACCATGTGCCTTTGCGAAGTACCGGGATCAGGTCGGTTTTAATGCGCTGCTGGGATACTGTGGCGATCTTGTCTAAGTCAAATTGCTCCGGGCAGACTTCAGAGCCAATGGCACTGTAGAACATGACACACTTTCTTAGCATCGGTTCCTGAGATTCATCAAACAAACCGGCTTGCAGCATGGTATGGATATCATACAAATCTCTTGGTGCTGCCCGATTCAGAAGTGCAACGATTTTAGACCCGTAAATTTCCAAAGGATCAACGCTCAAAACAGCGAGATCCTGTTGAAGCCACGGGAGATTCACGCTTCTATTTACCGGCGGTAAAACATGGCAACGGAGCATATAGTTGATTTCAATTTTAATATTGTCTTTCATGCCACCCGCATTCTGATACTCATAAACAAAGGAATCCAGCGCATGATAGAATTTTGAGTTAAGTCCAAGGGTATACCCTCTTGCCGCCATATATTTCCTGACCTTTTCCGTTGCCTGTTTTCTTACAGCCAGCATCTCCTCTCGAGGAAGATCATCTGAAAAATCCAGATCAATGTCCACAGACAGGCGAGGAAGATTGAAAATGGTCAGATTGATTGCCGTACCGCCTTTCAATGCCATTTTCTCGGACAACAGAGAATCACTCTGGAAAAACATCAGAATATCAGCCAGGCGGCATACCTTTTCAAATGTATCCCTGACAAAACCCAATTCACGGGCCTGTTTACCCAAGGTTATACGGTCAAATTGCATCATAGTCAGTCACTCCCTTGCTAATAAGCTGCATAAGATCCGCAGGGGCATAGAGCTTCCACTTTTCGTGCCACACAAAGTCCTGTCCATAATCATAGAAATAGTTCTTCCCTTTTGGGATGTGTGCTGCGCAGCTTTCAAAGAACGATTGAGACAATCCCATTGCCTCTGCAAAATGGGACAGGACATACCCTGCCTTTTGATAGAGAATACCGCTGTCATATTCTGACAGGCAGGCGATCAGCCCTTTTTCATCCAGAGTAGGAATCAAGGCAAGGCAGCGCAGGAGTTCTTCCAACCCGCCTGTTTTTTCAAACAGATTGATGTTGTCAATGACAGTGCGTTCCAAGGAGGTTACACGGATACCATTGGGTAATTCCAATACACCGTCCTCAATTCGCTGACCGATGTGACGGTAGGTAATTCCATCATAGTTGAACGCACGGAAACGGCTGACGCTTGTAACCTGAACCTCATAGAACACCTGATTGGCGTATCCATAGTATTCAAATGCGCTGTGGTAAGAAACGACGGCATCATCACTGATGTGAGAGGCAATCTGATATCGGTTTGCAACACACTGACCTGTTTCCAGACTGATAACAGCATACAGATTCCGTTTGATTCGTTCCATGTATCCTTTCCGCTGATATTCCCGGCAAAGCCAGTCAGCGGCGGATGGGCTTCCCGTGACTTGTTCCAACTGGGAACGGGTCACGCAGCCAAGGGCGAGCAACTTTTCGTAATGTTTCATGTTCCGCCTCCTCGTAACAAGTATAGCACATTGACGTAGTTTTTACAACTACTATGCGCGGAAATTGCTACAAATAAATAACACGAAGGAGAGGTTACTTTTGCTGAAGGCGGAGCAGTATGAGGAAATCCGGTGCCGTTGGTTTGCACCGGATTTTACTCATAAGTGTTTGATAGCAGAGGAAATGCGCTGCACTCCCGCCAGAAGATGCGCTGCTATCATAGGGATGCCCATAGGACTGACCAGGAACGCAATGGTCAGAAGAATCAGGCCGTTCTTCACAGAATATGTAACCAGAACGAATATGCCGAGGATTCCCACAATTCCGCTGACTAGCCGGAGGAAGAATGCGGAAAAGGAAATCAGCCCAATACAGACAAGGGTGAACAGGTCAATGACCAAAATGATAGGAACGGAGAATATTTTGAAGATCAGTTTCATGGGGGTGCCTCCTCTCTTTGTACCGCCATTATAAGCACTCGGATTACATACCGCAAGGATACGGCGGATCATTTGAGCTTTGAAAGAGCTGAGAGAATGTCCCGTGCCGCATCCCACAGCCGTTCGTGGGTCTGCCGGAGATCCTCCAAATCGGCATCGTATATTCTTCCGGTTTCATGGACACGCTTGGTAAGCTGATTCAGATTATTGCTGGAATAGCGGAGCAGAGATACCATTTCTTTCAGTTCCGGCAGCTCCAGCCTAACCACATACCCATCAATCGCCATTTTTCGGACGAAAGCAGAGAAATTTCTGGTGCCATACTGCTTCATTTTTTCCTGAATCATTTGCAGTTCCTCCGGGGTCAGGCGAATGGTTTTAATGACCTCTCGCTCTACCATAGATTTACCGCTCCTGTCCTTTTAAATTCGCCGAAATTTTCGGCGAATTTTTTTCGGGCTTGTTTTGCAGCTTTGCCCGGACGGAGGGCTTGTGAGCTTTCTCCTGTTTCTGACAGTATTCCTGACGGACCGTGCTGAGAAACAAATCGGTCAGTCCCGAATGGCTGTTCACAACAAACTGGCAGTTTCGGTCCGCACCCCAAGCGTCTGCATTTTCCTGGATGGGGATGGTTTTCGCCCATTCCTTATTGCCAAGAGAAAACCGTGCATCCCAGTCTTTCTGCTGGACGGTGTTCGCAAGGACATACATCGTCCTGTCCAGTCCGAAAGCGTCCACGACCTGTGCTGCCGCCTGACTGTCCAGTTGGTTATCGTGATAATGTTCACGGATTGCCGATTCAATGGCTTCCTTGCAGGCGATGTTGGCTCGGTTGGATGCCCGGTACTGCTCCAGCTCCCCATGCTCCTGAGCGTAGCTTGCCGGATAGGGATACACCGGCGTTTCTCTGAGTGTGCGGCGCTGTTCTTCCAGAATCGTATCCGCTCTGGATTCCAGACAGTCCCAGATTGTCTCCATGTGGTCTGTCTCCCGCTTTTCAAAATCCCGGAATACATCCGCCAGAGGGCTGGGGGATTTCATCAGCGCATCTGCCTGGGCATCTGACAGATCGTGGTATTCCAGCGACAGCAGAATGTCTTCCCGGATCGTGTATTCATAGGCATGGTTCAGGATTTCCTCCGGGGACTGATTTTTCAGCCAGTCCCGGAATACTTCCTGTTCGGCAAACAACTTTTTATATAATGCCGTGTTGCGTTCTTCGTTGGTCATCATCGTACCTCCTCATGGCGTTTTTGTTTCTTATCGTTCCTGCTGGGGGCGGGCTGGCTTCGCAGCTTGTCCAGCACAGAGGGGCGGGCAGCTTTGGCAACCACCTGTTCTTGCTGACCGCCCTTATTGGCATCCAAGTTCAGCTCCGCATCCAGAAAAATCAGCCGCGCGGTTTTATCGCGCAGTTCCTCCTCATAGGGGAAGGGCTTACCCAGCTCCACCTTTGCCGCTTCCTGCTGGTGGTAGGTTTCGTCCAACTGGGTCTGGAAGGCTTTCAAGCGCTGGGGCATCTGCGCCAGAGCGTTGTCCAGACGAATCAGATTTCCCTTGGGATCGCTGCCCAGGGTGGCCTGGTGCCGCAGCCTGCCCTGCATGGTCAGCACATACTTTTTGCCGAAGTCCTCCAAAGTGACGGACATCTGAAAGCCCCGGTATGTACCGACCTCTACCGGGTCAAGCCCAGTTGCTTTCTTAGCCGCCTCGATCAGAGCGGCACCGGCGTTGTCCTTGTCTGTCAGATCGTCAGCCAGCACGGTCATGCCTGCAAAGCCATCCGTGGGATGGGGGTGAGCTTCCAGCGTCTGCATATCCTCCTGAATTGCCTGAATGTAGCCCTTCAGCTTTTCAATCTGTTCCGGGAAGTGCCGCAGCAGATTATCCTCCAGACGGTACTGCTTACTCTTGTAGTCAGCTTTCATAATCTTCAGCTTGGAAACCTCCACATCCAAATCCATACGCTCCTTGATCCGGGGGTCACCGGCGCACAGGGCTTTGATTTCCGCAAAGGACAGCGCTACCTCGTCCACATCGTCACAGGAGCGCACCGGGGACTTGGAACTCATAATCTGGGAAATGAACTTCTGCTTATTCTCCACGGTCTGCCACAAGTAAGCGTCGAAGGTCCCTTCTGTCACATAGCGAAACACATGGACTTTCTCATTCTGGTTGCCCTGACGCTCAATTCTGCCTTTGCGCTGCTGTAAATCACCAGGCCGCCAGGGACAATCCACATCATGGATTGCCACCAGACGATCCTGCACATTGGTGCCAGCCCCCATTTTGGAGGTACTGCCCAGCAGCACACGCACCTGACCGGAACGCACCTTGCCGAACAGCTCTTTTTTCTTGACCTCCGTATTGGCGTCGTGAATAAAGGCAATCTGCTCTGCCGGAACGCCCCTGGTAATCAGCTTGGAACGAATGTCATCGTAAACGGTGAAGGGGGCTTTTTCTTCCATAGGGAGCATCGCAGACTCCGGGGAGGAAGTGTCTATATTCGTGCTGACAGCCTTTTTCACTTTCGATGCAGCCTGAGGTGTGGAAATATCGCAAAAAACTAACTGGGTCAGCTTGTCCGCTTCACCGTCTTTCCAGACTTGCAGAATGTTTTCCACACACAGATTGACCTTGCTGCCCTCCTGATCCGGGAAATCGGGATTGATAATCCGCTGGTCAAGCCCCAGCTTTCGCCCATCTGAGGTCACTTTCAGCATATTATCCGTGGAGGGGTCAACACTGCCGGAGTGGATAGCGGCGGCTCGTTCGGAAAGCTCCTGCACCAGCCCTTTCTGTAGCTCCGTGGGCTTGGCAACCACATTGTGGTACTCCACCTCCGGGACGGGAAGATGGAGCTGATCTGCTGTCTTAATGTCTGCAACTTCCTTGAACAGATTCATCAGCTCCGGCAGATTAAAGAACCGGCTGAACCGTGTCCGGGGACGGTAGCCTTTTCCTTCAGGTGCCAGCTCCAAAGCGGTGACGGTTTCACCAAATCGGGATGCCCAGCAGTCGAAGTGGGTCATGTGCATTTCTTCCAGACGGGCATACTGCAAATACCGCTGCATGGTGTAGAGTTCCGTCATACTGTTGCTGACCGGCGTACCTGTAGCAAAGACCACACCCCGGTTTCCGGTGAGTTCATCCATGTAGCGGCACTTGCCGAACATATCGCTGGATTTTTGAGCATCGGTGGTGGAAAGCCCGGCGACATTGCGCATTTTTGTGTATAAGAACAAATTCTTGTAATTGTGCGCTTCGTCTACAAACATACGGTCAACACCCAGCTGCTCAAAGGTCACAACATCGTCTTTCTTATCATCAGCCCGCAGTTTTTCCAATCGGGACTCCAAACTGCGCTTGGTGCGTTCCAACTCCTTGACGCTGAATTTCTCACCGCCGCTTTCCTTCAGTTCCGAAATGCCCATGGTGATTTCCGCAATCTGATCTTGCAGCAGCTGCTCCTGCCGCTGCTTGCTGATGGGGATTTTCTCAAACTGGCTGTGACCAATGATCACCGCATCATACTCGCCGGTGGCAATCCGGGCGCAGAATTTCTTGCGTTTTTTCGCTTCAAAATCCCGCTGCTTGGCCACAAGGATATTGGCGGAGGGGTACAGACGCAGAAATTCCGACGCCCACTGTTCGGTTAAGTGGTTGGGAACCACAAAGATGGACTTCTGGCACAGTCCCAGCCGCTTGCTTTCCATGGCGGAAGCGACCATCTCAAAGGTCTTGCCCGCACCCACTTCATGGGCAAGCAATGTATTACCGCCATAGAGAACATGGGCAATGGCGTTTCGCTGATGCTCCCGGAGGGTGATTTCCGGGTTCATGCCCGCAAAGACGATGTGACTGCCGTCATATTCCCGTGGGCGGGTGCTGTTCATTTCCTCATTGTACTGCCGAACCAGTGCTTGACGGCGTTGGGGGTCTGCCCAAATCCAGTCCCGGAACGCATCCCGGATCAGCTGCTGCTTCTGTGCCGCCAGCGTGGTTTCTTTGGCGTTCAGCACCCGCTTTTTGTGTCCGTCCGCATCCTCAATGGTGTCGTACACCTGCACATCCCGGAGGTTCAGGGAATCTTCCAAAATTTCATAGGCACTGACACAATCTGTGCCGTAGGTATTCCACGCAGCAACATCATTGTAGGAAATCCGGGTTTTGTTGCTGATGCTCCATGCGGCGGTATAGGGAGAATACTGCACATCCATGGAATAGCGCAGATAGCTGGGGGTATCGAAGGTTTTAAACATGAACTGCTTGATGTAGGACTTGTCGATCCAGGTTGCGCCCAGCCGAACCTCAATCTCTGAAGCATCCAAATCCTTGGGCTGCGCAGCAAGCAAGGCTTCTACATTGACCTGATAGGCAGGATTCTCCGCCGCAGCTGCTTCCGCCTGCCGGAGCTTTTGCCGGACATTACCGGATAGATACTCATCCGCCGTTACCCAGCCAGCGTGATCTTCCAAAGGCCCTAGCGTGGGATCATGGAAGATAACGCCCCGGAGATCGGCGGTCAGTTCCTCGACGGGCTTCCCGGACAGAGAGGACATGAACCCCAGATCCACGCAGGCCCGCTCCGCAATGGAGATTGTCAGGGCTTCACTGGCGGTATCCACAGAGGTGACTACCCGGTGGGGCTGGATGGTGCGTTTGGTGAACATATCCGCCTTGCGCTGGAAGTTGCCGTCATCGTCCATGACTTCCAGAGCGCACAGGAGGAAATAGGAGGAATCGTCGGAGAATGCCAGCTTGTTGCCCCGGCTGTTGATAAGCCCATACTTTTCCGTGAAGCTGTCATAGCGCCGGTTCAGCTCCCTCTGCTTCTCAGCAATGGCGGAATCCGGGATGGTTTCGTCCATTTGGAGGTCGATCAGCTCATGGACGCAGGCGCTGAGTGCCAGCATCCCCTTGATACGCTCTTTGGCGGTGGCATTCAGATCGGGTCTGACCATGATGCTGTTTTCCCGGAAATAGACCTCCCCATCCACCAGGGCATAGGAGAAGTTCTTCACGTCCGGGTCGGCGGGGATAGTGTCCCGGATTTCCTCGCCTTCTCCCAGATCGGGCAGTTCCACCTCCTGATAAGTGCCATGGATGTGCCGCACCGCCTCATGGAGCTGGTCTGCAAGGGAAATATCCTCCAACGGCTCCACGGTATAATCCATGCCGTGCGCAGTGCTTTCGGAACTGTTTCTGCCCATGACCATTTCCGGGTGGTCCAGGAAATAGCTGTTGATGGCGTACCCATCTTCCGTTTGTCCCAGATGTACCCAATCCGGTTCTATATCTATTGCCCGGTCACGTTTTTGTAGGAACAGAATATCCGACACCACCTCTGTACCGGCGTTGGCCTTAAAAGCGGTGTTGGGTAATCGGATAGCGCCCAAAAGGTCAGCCCTCTGGGCGAGGTACTTGCGGACGCTGGGGTTCTGGGCATCCATGGAATAGCGGCTGGTAACGAATGCGACTACGCCTCCAGGCCGCACCTGATCCAGTGCTTTGGCAAGGAAATAGTTGTGAATGTTGAAACCCAGCTTGTTGTAGGTCGGGTCATTGACCTTGTACTGACCAAAGGGTACGTTGCCAATGGCCAGGTCAAAGAAATCTCTACGGTCTGTTGTTTCAAAACCTGCGATGGTAATATTGGCCTTGGGGTAAAGCTGCTTGGCGATCCGCCCGGTGATGGAATCCAGCTCCACACCGTACAGGCGGCTACTTTGCATTTCCTCCGGCAGCATCCCAAAGAAGTTGCCCACGCCCATAGACGGCTCCAGGATGTTGCCGGTCTGGAAGCCCATATTTCCTACAGCTTCGTAGATAGCACGGATAACCGTGGGACTGGTGTAGTGGGCATTCAGCGTGGATGCGCGGGCGGCGGTGTATTCTTCTGGGGTAAACGCGGCTTTCAGCGCCTGGTATTCGGATGCCCAGCTGGGCTTGCTTGCGTCAAAAGCATCCGGCAGGCCGCCCCAGCCCACATAGCGGGAGAGAACTTGCTGCTGTTCTGGGCTGGCCTGCAATCCCTCAGCTTCCAAGTGCTTTAGCAGCTGGATGGCATTGAGATTTGCCTGGAATTGCGGTCAAAGAAATGCGCCCTGGATATTGTGTAGTCCAGGGCGTGTTTGTCAGAACATATCAAAATTGGACAGCTGATGGCGTTGATCTCTGCAACCGTGGATAATTCCAGTCACTTGAACTTTCTTTCCGGCGTTTACTGCATCCTCCGTTTCAGGTCTGCAAATACATCAGAAGCGAGACGGGATTGATCTGCCTTTGCTTCTTTAAGGCTACGTTCCATCATAGCGTGAAAGGCGGCATCGTCCAATTCATCCCGTGCAGTTGGTGCGCTGGGGACAGAGCAAGAAACAGGAATGCCGAGCATATCCATGGTTTCCTCGGCCTGTTCCTTTATATGGGACTCCACACGTGCCATTACGTTTGCGATTTTTGCTGCCATAGTTTATACCACCTTTCACATTCTACTATTTCCAATTGTACGGCAATTTTCAGTACAAGATTAGAAAACCTACAAAAGGTGTGGGAAGAAAATATTACAGACAAATCGTCATATACGGTGGAATGCAGAGAATATCATCATTTACAATCAGATTTCTGGGATGGATGATATAGCAGCCGCCGATCCTGTTTTTGTATTTCTCCCTGAATTTCAGCAGAGAGTCCGTTGTGTAGCGTGTACCGGATTTGACCTCAATGGGGTACATTTTATATTTTGTCTTGCTGTTGTTGGAGATAATGAAGTCGATTTCAATGTCGTTGCGCTTTTTCTCCTCGCTGTAATGGGTGTAGAAGAACAGCCTGTGACCATTGGCTGTCAACATTTGCGCAATGACATTTTCATAGAGCATTCCCTCATTCAGCCCTAGCTTGCCATCCAGGATTTGTTTGTAGACTTCATCCTCCAACAGTTCGTTTTCATCGAAAGCGTGGCTGACAAGCAGCCCCGTGTCCCCCAGATAGCACTTGATATAGGTGTCCGATTCTGTCAGGGACAGCCCCACATTGGGGTCATTGGCACGGCGGCATTCATTGGCGACCATGGAATCGGTCAACCAGAAAAAGGTTTCCTCATACTGATCCGCAGAAGAACCGGCGGCAATCCGGTTGAACACAACCCGCTTTTCGTGCCGGGAGAGCAGGCCGGGAATCTGATCAAAAATCGCCAGCACCTTGGAGCGGTATTGCGCCTGAATCTTCATAATGTCGTTCCGATACAGTGCCAGAATGTCCCGTTTTTCCAGATCAGCCTTGCCAAAGTCCTTCCGCCCTTCCAGGAACGCAACAATGCTCATGGGCATCCCACCCACAAGCATATATTGCTTGAACAGAAGCATGGCCTTATTGTGAAGCGTTCGCTCCAAAGGCTCACGTTTCTCAAAGCAAGTTCTGATATAAGTGACCATAGGTTTTTCGCCCAATGCCCAGCAGAATTCCTCAAAGTCCAGGGGGTACATTTTCATCTGCCGTTCCTCGGAGGGAATCACAATATCCTTGACGTTTTCCTTAATGGAAATCAGCGAACCGGTTTCCATATAGTCATAACGCCCATCGGCAACCAGGTACTTAATAGCCTCTCTGGCTTTGGGGAACAGCTGCACTTCATCGAAGATGATCACGCTGTCCCGCTCATGCAGCTGGACACCATACTGGACGGACAGCAGCATGAAGAATGTGTCCAGGTCATTCAAATACAGCTGGAAGTATTCCTTTACATCACTGGATGCTTTCGCAAAGTCGATCAGAATATAGCTTTTGTACTCGTTCTTTGCGAACTCCTCTACAACCGTAGACTTTCCGATTCGCCGCGCTCCCTCGACCAACAGTGCTTTCTTACCGGCACACTCTGTTTTCCAGGCCAGGAACTTGTCGTAAATCTTTCGTTTGAATAGCATACCGTTCACCTCTACGGGTATTTTAACACAGGTTCCAGCAATACGCAATATTAGAATTGTAAGAAGTTTCGACAATACGCAGATTTATAGTGGTAGGAATTTACGATAATACGCAGGTTTATCACATTTCAAAACTCCGGGATCAAATCCAGTTTTTCAAAGGCATCATCTGTAATCCGGCTGAGCTTGTAGACAGCGCTATCCGTGAGCGTTCTAAGCTCCTGCTCATCTTCATCCAGATAGGTACGCATTTCCACAAGGGCGTGAAGGGTGGTGAATCTTGTGATGACAGTCCTTGCACACCGCAAGTGTTTTTCGCTTTTTCGCTATCATCGCAAGCTCCCACAGTTGTTTTCCTTTGAGATTCTTCACCTTATTTACATGGTGTATTTCCAGCGGCACATGGTATGCTTGAAATTCTCCTTGCAGAATTTCATCAGATTGCGCTCGTTATCCTCCAGTTCCAGGTAGGTCGTTCCGTTGACCGTGCTGCCGTCCCCGTCCAGATCCATGGAAAGTGCGCTGCCTTCCGCCGCCGTTCTGGACAGCGTCACGATCGCCGTGTCGCAGTATCCCTCTACCAGGATCTCAGACTTGGCCTTTTCGTATTCCTCGATGGGGAACTCGTGGATGGCCGCATAGCTGTCCCAGTCTCCCAGTCCAGAGGGGTCTGCGTCCCGGACGCCTCTTTTGCCGCCGCACATCGTTTCCAGCCAGTTCCATGCCTGCATATTCACGTCCAGACCGGCTTCGATGAACGCCGCGTCCATCATGACCGTGTTGTCATCGTCGCCGCCGACATAGTTATACGACATGGAGCCAAGCAGGGTGACCTTAGCCCCGTCCTGTAAGGGAAGAATGCCGTTGGCATTTTTCAGCAATACCGCGCCCTCTTCCACAATTTCCACGCTGGTGTCGTAGCCTTCCACATAGCAGTCGTCGGACGTATACTCCGCCGCCAACGCCGTTGGAAGTACCGCTGTCAGCATCAGAATCGCGCAGACGAGACTGATGCCTTTTTTCAGGAATGTGATCCTCTTCATTTGGGTTTCCTCCTTTTTTGTGCTTGCGGGAACCTTTCTCCCGCAGGATGGTTCCAATTTATCATAAGGAGACCCCATAACGCCGGATAAAACCCGAACGGTTGATTTTTGGACGCAAACGGCAACTTAAAAAACCTCTGCTTCCGTTTCGAAAGCAGAGGTTTTTCGATCTATTCCCCTTAAAACACGAATCGCTTCTCGTGTCAACACGCCACGTAACAGGACAGCCCCTTGGCTCTCCCAAAGGGAGAGCCAAGGGGGCGGTTCAATTATCCCACTGCGCCTGAATTCAGGCGCTTCCCCTTCTCAAAACACAAACCGCACCAGCAGCATATAACACACCGTCCCGCCTGCAATCGACAGCAGCATCTGCCGCTTCCAGACGTGCAGCGCGCCGGTGACCAGGATCGCGATCAGCTCCGGAAGCCCGTGGTTTCCTTCCAGCACGTCCACATTCTTCAGGCAGTACACCACCAGCATTCCAAACACCGCCGACGGCAAATATTTTCCGATGTACTGCACGAACCCCGGCGTCTTCCTGCCTTCCTTAAAGATCAGAAACGGCAGAAACCGGGTCAGCATCGTCCCGGCGACGCACAGTCCTATGGTAATCACCTGCTGCCAAACCGTCATCTCGCTGCCTCCATTGCTTCTAATCTTTTCCTCGACGCCGCGAGCAGTAACACGATCACAGCCATGGTCGGAAGCATGAACGAGTCCGCGCCAAAGCAGATTCGGCATACCACCGCCGCAGCCACGCCGACCAGGGACGAAATATGGTTATCCTCCTTCAGCCACTGCTCCAGGAAAATGACCACGAACATGGCGGTCATGACGAAGCTGATGCCGGTGGTGTCAAATTCCAGCAACGACCCCACCAGTCCGCCCACCGTCGCCCCGGAGACCCAGTATAACTGGTTCAGCAGGGTGACAAAGAACATAAACCAGCCTCTGTCCACATCCTCTGGGATGTCAGCCGTATAGTTGACGGAAAAGGTCTCATCGCACATGCCGAAGATCAGATAAAACTTTTTCCAGCCCATGCCCTTGAAGCGATCCAGCATGGAGATTCCGTAGAAAATATGCCTTGCCTGAATGAGCAGCGTCATGATGAACACCTGCATCGGTGCAAAGGGGCTGATGAGCATTTCCACCGCCACGAATTCCAGTGAGCCGCCGTAGATCAGCAGGCTCATGAGCATGGGGTACACGAATGGAAACCCGTTGGCATTCATATAAATACCGTAGGCCAGCGCCAGAAACCAGAATCCGGCAAATATCGGGATGGTATAGGGAAACGCCGCTTGGAACGCTTTTTTTCTCATGGTGTCCGCTTCTTTCTGCAGAGCTTGCTTAGCTGAATTATACCACCGACGGATAAAATTTACAATACAATATGATGTAAGAAAGCCGCCCGCCCCGGCCGGGGAAATGTGGGCAAAGACGCAGTAAGGAGATTCCTAAGATTCTGTAACTTTCCCAAAATTCTTCTTTCTTTTCCATTGACTTTGATGCCGATATCTATTATAATTCTACCAGATAGGTAATGGAGGCATTGCCGTTAAACGGTCTGTGCCATGCGGCGCGGATTGATGAATGAAAGGAGAGTATTTCATGATGAAAAAACATGGTTTGCGCAGATTTTTCAGTCTGCTTCTGGCAGTGATCATGGTCTGCGCCCTTCTGCCCACGGCTGCGTTGGCAGAGGATACGACGGAGGCTGACGAAACCCAGTCCCAGACCGTCGTAGTGGACGAGAGCGGGAAGACGCAGGAAAAGGAAGACACTCCGCCCCAGAATCCGGAACAAGGCACCCCGCCTGCCGACGGTGATGACGGCGATGAGGGTTCTGACAGCCCGCTTCTGACAGGCAGCAGACCCGTTACGATTACCGTTCGCGTGTTCTCTCCGTCTACGGGCGTAGATGCGGTCGTCGGTTCTGATGTCGCCGGTGCAGGTAAACCGGGACAGATTCAGAGTGCTGACTACAAGATTCCCCCACTTACAAATTTTGTTGATTCCAGCAAGTTTGGCCGCGTCACTAAGGTTG
>OGXR01000544.1_pt1 | contig 29867 bp, 18 predicted proteins | sample 1576331 | NCBI WGS metagenome assembly OGXR01 (sample SAMEA3541473, study PRJEB24748) | human gut metagenome | biome: human gut; feature: human-associated habitat; material: faeces | place: China | collected 2012 | reverse complement strand
AATGCCGATGTTCCAATGGTAAATGGCTATGGGTATCACCTCCCGGATAGGATAATAAAACCCGCAAAAATGGTACAGACGCCAACGGCGGGTGTACTGTTTTTGTGGGTGTGCAGGGATAGCCGCGAAGCGGCGCAAGGGGTGCAGCCCCTTGTTGCGGCAAAGCCGCCATATCGGAGCGCGGGGAAAGTTCCCTGTGCGGAGACAAGCCCTCGGCAGAGCGCACACGCCCGCAAGGGTGTATAAGTGCGCCCTTTGTTCCAAAGGGATTTATTCGGCGTTCCCGCTTTCGGCTCGTTTTTTCAAAAACTCCCGCACTGGCTCACTGGTTAGGGCAAGCCGGAGAAGTACGGTGGCTTCTTCATCTGTCATGTCCTTTGCTTCCGGCACAATGCTTTCAAAGACCGCGCCCCGGACGATAAGGCGGTGGCTGCGTGTCCGGCGTTCCTCTTTGGATAACTTCTGACGCAACATCTTTTCCCGGTTCTCAAACTGCCGGATTTTCTTCTTTCCGTCCTCAATCTCGGCAGTCAATTCCTCGCGGGTTTTCTCTCTCGGTTTCGTCATAGCTGGCCGCTCCTTTCTGCCTATCGGCATAGAAAAAGGACAGTCGATTTTCTCGGCTGCCCTTTCGATATGAGATAGATTATTCAGTTTGCGGCGGGGTCTTGTTCTGATACTTCTTCATCAGAAGTCTGGCTGTCAGGAAGCGGGTCATATCCGTCTGGGTTTCCGTCAAGCTTCATACCTGTTTCGTCACTAAAAGAAGTTAAGTCCAAATTCCCGTTTTCTGTCAGCTTCTGGATAACTTCTGCCAACTGATTTTTTATTGTTTCGCTATCATCTTTCATGCCGCCATTTTCCAGATATACCTTGCAATCGCCAATCTCAAAGGTCGCATAGTAAATAGCATTTTGCTCGCCTCGGCTGTTCGGGTCTGTTACAAAATATCCTGCGACTATGGTTATACCGTTGATTTCAGAGACTTTCTCCGTTCCAACAATTACAGTATCAAGCAACTGCACATCTGATGTTGAAATGATTACTTTCACATTTCCGACTTGTCCCTCAAATCCAATCAGTTCTTGTGAACCGCCTGCGTCTATATCGCTATTTAGAAAAATTGCATTGGCTGTAACAGGTAAATCCGAAAATAAAGCTAAGGTTTCATCTTCTGTAAGTGGCTTTGTAGTTACATCTACATCTAAAGCCAAAGAACCGCCAACATTATCAGACTTCACAAAAACAATTTTTTCCCCGTTATTCAATGTGGCTATATCGGTATGACTGCCAAATAATCCACTTTGAAACAATCCCACACCTAAGACGGTTACAGCTACAAAACAGGCTGCAATAGCTCCCCATTTAGCCCAAACTGGCTTTTTTGCTTTCTTCTTGTAGCTGATAGCTTCATCAACATACTTGCTGTCAAGCTCGCTCATGGCTTCGGAAAACTTCTTTGAGTTCATACGAATACCTCTCTTTCTGCTAAATAGCTTTTCATTTTTTGTCGGATACGGGTCAGCCGGACGGAGATATTTTTCTCCGAAAGCCCTACAAACTCGGCTATGTCTTTACAGCTATCGGAAAACCAATAGCGGCGCATGAAGATAACGCGGTTCTCGACGGTCAGCGTGTCCAGAAAACTTTCAATGATACGGGCTAACTCTCTGGCTTCAATCTCGGCTTCCACTGTGTTCGGGTCTGCTATACAGGCTTCGATTTCCTCCATAGCAATCGTGTAAGTGCTGTTTCGCTTGGCTGCTTCCTTTCTGTAATAGATTTTCAGTGAAATGTTCCGAACGATTTTACAGATATAGGTCAGAAGCGGGTGGGGGTTCGCCGGGGGGATTGCGTTCCATGCTCCTAAGTAAGCGTCGTTGACACATTCCTCCGCGTCCTGCCTGCTGTTAACAATGTTATACGATAACTTGTGGCAGACTTTACCGTATTTTATATCCAGCTCCCGTATGCCTTGCTCTGAACGCTCAAAAAACATTTCAATGATTTTCTCATCTTCTATCATCACACCGCCTCCTTTCCGGCTTCACCTATATACTACGGTTTCAGCGGCGAATACTACATCTAATCCGAAACTTTTTCAAAAAAATTATAGCACATCTTTTTGAATAGGGTGTGTCAAGTTGCCGGAATGTTTCTTTGCCGCTTTGCTGGCTACTCTCCGGCGTTCCTCGCTGTATGGGGCGGTCAGACGGAAAGAGAAACGCCCCTTGACATACCGGCCGCCTCCTTTTCTAGCCTTTCGGTAAATCCGTGCGCCTGTTAAAATGATTATGCCTGCGCCCAGGGCGACGGCAATGCCCCAAAGAACACCTTGCAGATACTTGACTTCCCAGGTGGATGCAGTCGGTTCGACGCTGACGTTTTCTTCTTCCAGTACCGCCGCCTCCTCATAAGGAATCCGAGAGCCACGCACCAAAAGTCTGTGAGTGTTGATACCGTAGGGAGTGCAGGTGACGAGGGTACACAGGTCCTCGCCGGGGACATTCCCCAAAAGGTCCGTTTCATAGGGCAGGACAGTGTTGATCTCCGTTACCTGATACGCCAGGGTTTCGTTCAGCACGTTCAGATAGAACACATCCCCCTGGGTCAGCTGTTCCAGATCGGTGAACATCTTCTGACTTGCCATGCCGCTGTGGCCGGAGAGGATGGTGTGGGTCTTTTCGCCACCCACCGGCAGGGAGCTTCCCAGCAAATGCCCTACGCCACGGTCCAGTACCTCCGCATCCGTGCCATGGTAGATGGGTAAATTTACCTGGATTTTGGGAATCTCTACATAGCCCATGATTCCGTTCCCGGTAATGTCTAGTTGATTTTCGTAATTCTCGGAGGCAGACAGTAGTGCTTCCTCACTGTAAGCATCTGCTGTGCCAGGGATAATTGCCAGATTATAGGCAATGGCCCGCTGCTTTGCCTCCTGCAAAACGGAATCATCCGTCTGTTGGATAAGCTCCTGATATGCCGTCTGAATTTCAGAAGCATACTTTTGGTTGACATAATTTGAAATAAGTGGGTACAGTGTCAACCCCAATGCCGTGAGAAACAGCACCGCGGCGCAAATGGTGATGACTTTCTTTTTCAATACATCCTCCATTTTCCCACCCGGAGCGGGAAGCTCCGGGTGGGAAATAAAATCAGGCAGACTTCTCTATCTTTATTTAATTGCGCGGTCATTTCCGGACACGGGGTATCCATATCCGGGTTTTCCGTATCTGGACGCTCCGGCCTCGGCGGTGCCGACTGTGGCTTGGGCTTGTGGGGTGTTTCGTAGATAATGTACTCCACGTCTACGATTTTGCCCTTGCTGTCCCGAATGCGGCTGCGGACAATATACCCCGCCTGCTCCAATTCCCGAAGGGCCGAGCCGATGCAGTCGGCCCCCTCCTTGCAGATAGCCGCCAGTCCTCTTGTGGTGTAGTTCCACTCCTCCGGGAGGGACAGCATCATGGAAAGCAGCCCCTTGGACTTCAAGGACAGCTCTGTGTCACGCAGATGATGATTGGACATAACCGTATAATCCCGGTTTCGCTCAATGCGGAAAACTGCCACTTTGATGACCTCCTTCTTGGTAAAAATAAGTGTTGATTTTCGTGGTTTCATCGGCCTGCACTTCTCCTAAAAGTCCTCCGTGTAAAAACACACAGGCGGCGTTTTATTCGCCGCTCTCAAAGGAAACAAAGGCCGATTTTCCACCATTATTGCTACACAAAAAGGCGACTGCCGGGAAGCAATCGCCTTTTTGAGAGAGAATATGAAGCAAAAGAGCCTTTTGTATGCGCTGGGCGTGTTGGCGCTCATTGCATTTGCCATGTGGCTGCGATACGCAAGCCGGCATATTCTGCATTCTCCGGCTGTCAGCCATCTGCGAAGCGGGATCTATGTGTTTTTGTTCAGCGTGTGGTGCTACTCTCTATGGCTCCGCATCGTGCAGACACAGGTGCGGCGCTATCTGCTGGCAATCTCGGTGCTGATGGTGCTGTGGATTCTTCTTCGCTCAATCAAATTTTCCATTGAGAACACGGACGCAGAGCGCCGGCTGTGGTATTTTTACTATTTCCCGATGCTGTTCATCCCCATGCTGTCGGTTTTCGTTTCCCGGTCGCTGGGCAAGGGAGAGGATTTCCGGCTGCCGCGATGGAGCAAGCTTCTGTATTTCCCTACGCTAGCGCTGCTTTTGCTCGTTCTGACCAATGATCTGCACCAGCAGGTGTTTTCCTTCCCGTCCGGCGTTTTATCGGATCGGGCGTATCGGTATGAGGGCGGCTATTTCCTTGTGCTGGGTTGGGAGGCTCTGTGCGCGGGGTTCGCGTTTCTTTCGATGGTAAAAAACTGCCGCATTCCGCGCAGCAGGAGGATTCGATGGCTGCCGCTGGTTCCGTTTGCGCTTTCCCTGGCGTATGTTTACGCGTATGTCCAAAAAATCCATTGGGTATGGGTGCTTGCGGGGGATATGACGGTGGCGCAGTGCCTGATTTTTGCGAGCATCCTGGAATGCTGCATTCAATGCGGGCTGATTCAGTCCAACCTCGGATACGACGAGCTTTTTGAGGCAACAAGTTTGCCTGTCCAGATTACGGATCGTGCATTTCGTTCCCAATATGTGTCTGTTGCCATGCAAGGGGCTTTGCCGCAAAGCGAGCTGCGGCAGATGCAGCAGGATGCCGTCCATCTGGGCAGCGATACGCTTTTGAAGCGGCACAGGCTGCGCCGCGGCTGGGTGTTCTGGAAGGAGGACATTTCCGCGCTGAATCAGATTCGAAAAGAGCTGGAGCTGACAAGGGATGAGCTGCGTGATACCGGCGACGTTCTGACGGCGGAGAAAGCACAGCACGCAAGATGGCTGAAGCTGACAGAAGAAAACCGCCTGTATGACATGATGGAGGCGCAGACCGCCCGACAGATCGCAATGCTGCGGGATCTGTTGGCTGAATTACAGAAGACGGAGGATTCAAACAGAGCCAGACACCTGCTTGGGCAGGTCATCATCATCGGGACCTATATCAAGCGGAGAAGCAACCTGATTTTTGTCGGCGAGCAGCGCGGCGCAATCAGTGTGCAGGAGCTTCGGCTGTGTCTCAATGAATCTTCCGAGAATATCATTGTCTATGGCGCCGACTGTAAGACGATCGTCAAGGGGGAAGGCCAGCTTACCGTCGAGCAGGCAACGCAGGTCTACGACCTGTTTGAAGCGGTCGTGGAGACGGAACTGGAATCGCTGCGTGCGCTGCTGATCTCCGTAGAGATTGGCGCACAGGTGGAAGCGACTCTCTGCGTTTCAGCGGCGAAGTCGCTCTGTGGGCTGCGTGCGCGGTTTCCAGATCTGGAATGGGAGCAGGATGAGGACGGACTGCAATATGTGACGCGGAAGCTGGAAAGATCGAGGGGGTAAAGGCGTATGGACAGGATTAAGGAAAGCTTCGACAGTCTGCCCATCGCAGCCTGCTTCTTCGATAAAAACGGCGTGGTGCGGCTCATCAACCGCCGGATGCTTGCCATTGCAAACTGGCTGCGAAAAGGCGGCATACAGTCGCTTGCAGAGATGCAGAGCGCCCTTTATTCGCCGCCCGCAAACGTGGGCTGTCTGGATCTGCGCCTTCGGATTTACCGCTTTCCGGACGGGAAGGCGCTGCGCTTTGCGCAGGAGCAGATCACAACAAAAGCGGGCGTCCGCTATACGCAGATCACTGCCGCAGACGTTACGGAGCTGATCCGGAAGCAGAACCAGCTGAAAGCGGAAAACGCGAAGCTGGCGGAGGCAAATGAGCGGCTTCGGCGGCTGCTTGTGCAGATGCCGGAGATCATCCGGGAGGAAGAGACGCTGGCGATGAAGCTGCGCGTGCACGATGACATCGGGCACAGTATTCTTGCGGCACGCCGTGTGCTGCTCCAGCAAACGGACCTGAAGGAACTTCGTGCAAACGCGGCGCTGTGGGAACAGTCCATTTCTGTGCTTTTCCGCTCCAGCCAGATAACGGCGCAATCCGAACCGCTGGAGGCGGCGAAAAAACGAGCGGAAGAATTGGGCGTTAGAGTTCTTCTGACAGGGCGTGAACCGCAAAGGCAATGGATACGCACACTGAGCGCACTGGCGATCTGCGAATGTGCGGCAAACTGTGTCCGTCACGCAGATGGCACAGAATTGTATGTGCGCTTTCGGCAGAAGCCGGACTGCATGGAGGTCGTCCTGACCAACAACGGTGCGGTGCCAAAGGAAAAGATCACAGAAGGCGGAGGCCTTTCCATGCTACGTCAACGTATCGAAGAAGCAGGCGGAAAAATGGAGGTTTGGAGCATCCCTCGCTTTACGCTGATGCTCAGCCTGCCGGAACAGGAGAAAGCAGCACATGAGAGTGATGATCGTTGAAGACCAGACCATGATCCGCAGTCTGCTGGAAAGCTATTTCCGCGCCGAGGACGGATACCGGATCACAGCGTCCATCCCCGGCGCAAAGCAGGCGGTTGAGGTGTGCCGGACAAGCTCTGTCGATCTGATTTTGATGGATGTGCAAACGGAGAACCGCGAGAACGGCCTGACTGCCGTTCGCCAGATCAAAGCGATACAGCCGAAGAGCAAAATTATTGTTGTGACCTCGCTGATCGACTGCGCCGTTCTGGACGAGGCAAAGAGGGCCGGGGCCGACAGCCTGTGGTATAAGGACTCTACGCAGAAGCGTTTGATGGATGTTGTCCGGCAAACGATGGCGGGTGAACATATCTTTCCGGACGCGCCTCCGACGGTCGAGATCGGCATGGCAAAAAGTACGGAATTTACAAAGACGGAATTGAAAGTTCTGCGGCATCTGATGCGGGGCTTGTCTTACACGCGCATCGCGGCGGAGATGGGTTGCGAGATGTCGACGGTCAAATTCCATGTGGCAAATATGCTGCAAAAAACCGGGCTGGAAAACAAGCTTCAGCTTGCACTGGCGGTCAGCGACGCCAAGTTGATTGCCGATCTGGCGGAAGAATGATGGGATTTGATTTTCTGCTTGTGCAGCCACAGGCATTTATTGAAAAGAAGAAGCCGCGTCTGAGACGTAAAGATTGGACTAGGGTGTATCTGAAAACTCCCAACGCACCCGGACAGCGGGCCTTTTTGCGGTGCGCCGCGTCATTTTTCCTTGAAATACGTCAGTATTCCTGCGAAAAAATGTCTTGCGCAACGCAAAAATCCCTCGCTGCCGGTCACATCATGAGTTTTCAGATACACCCTAGCCTTGCGATGGGAGGACTTGGACGTTCAGAACCGCACGTTGTCCATCAACAAAAGTGTCGCACGACAGAACGGAAAACTGGTCATCAGCACACCGAAAACGCCAAATTCCATCCGAAACGCGATCTGAAGCGAGAAAGCAAAGCGGCGGCTGCAACTTGCAGCCGCCGTTCAAACGTTCAAAATATTCCTGAAACAAGCAGTTGATTTTTCAGGGCTGTCACGCTCGGCTGGTCGAGTGGATTTGTACTGCAAAAATACGCTTGAAGCAGGGGAGGAGAGAAACACACTTTTTTCAGAGAAAATTCGGTCAGACCAGAAAAACGGCGTGCGGAACCTGCACCGCTGGAATCAGATGTCAGCTTTTCAGCAGCGAAAGCAGCTCCTCAGAAGACATATTCAAGATCCCGGCCTCCTCGCAGCCGGATATCGTATCAAGAAGCGCAAGCTTCCGGTTCTGAAGCTCCAGAATTCTTTCTTCGATGGTGTCCTTTGCAATCAGCTTATAGACCTGCACGTGTGCCTGCTGGCCGATGCGGTGGGCACGGTCCGTCGCCTGATCCTGCGCCGCCTGGTTCCACCATGGGTCGTAGTGGATCACAATGTCGGCTGCCGTCAGATTCAGACCCATTCCGCCTGCTTTCAGAGAGATCAGAAAAACCGAGGCGCTGCCTGCGTTGAATGCTTTGACCATTGCAGCCCGTTTTTCCTTGGGCGTCGAGCCCTGAAGCGTGAAATTCGAAATATGCAGCGCGTCCAGCCGCTCACGCAGCCGATCAAGCATGGAGGTGAACTGAGAAAACAGCAGGATCTGATGACCGTTTTCCGCCATCGCCTCGCACAATTCCACGCAGGCGTCCAGCTTGCTCGTTGGACCTTCATAATTTTCAAAGCAGAGCCCCGGATCGCAGCATACCTGCCGCAGCCGGGTCAGCGCGGCGAGAATTTGCAGTTTGCCCTGTTCGTCGCCGAGATCTGCAACGGCGGCCTGCACACAGGCATAATAGAGCTTCTGCTCATCCTCAGACAGAGAGATCTTTCGGACATATTCTTCCTTGGGCGGAAGTTCCTTGAGGACATCTTTTTTCAGCCTGCGCAGCAGAAACGGCTGTACCAGCCGCCGCAGTTGGGAAACCGCGTCCGGATTTTTGGACTTGAGGATCGGCTTTTCCAGCTTTTCGCGGAACGCATGGTTTGTGTAGAGATACCCGGGCATGAGAAAATCGAACAGATTCCAGAGCTCGCTGAGCCGGTTTTCGATCGGCGTTCCCGTCAGGACAAACCGCTGCCGGCACGAAAGGCGCTTGACGGCCTTGGACGCGAGCGTTGCGGCGTTTTTGATGTGCTGGGCTTCGTCGAGCACGCAGCAGTAAAATTGCAGCTTCGCATATGCTTCAATGTCCTGCCTGACAAGCTCATAGGACGTGACCCACACGTCGCATTCTGCGCCCGCAGCACGAAGGCGTTCACGCTCTGCAGTGTTTCCCAGAATCAGCTGATAGCGCAGCTGCGGGGCAAATTTTTGCAGCTCGTCTCCCCAGTTGTAGATCAGTGAGGCCGGACATATAACGAGATTTGGTACACCGGCGGTCTTTTGGGGCACGGTTGCTAAAAACGCAATCATCTGAAGGGTCTTTCCAAGTCCCATTTCATCCGCGAGAATTCCGCCGAAACCGTATCCCTCCAGTGTTTTGAGCCATTGATAGCCGATCTGCTGATAGGATCGAAGCTGTGCGTTCAGCCCCGATGGCAGGGCGTAGTCACTCTCGGAGAGCGTCTTGAAATTGCGGATCATGCTGCGCAGCTGGGTGTCGCGGCTGACCTGTATGCCGTCGCTTCCGGACAGCAGCTCGTCGAGATAGAGAGCGCGATACGCCGGAAGCGTTGCTTTGCCGCAGGCAAGCTCCCGACCAGTGAGCTGGAGCATCTGCGCCATTTCCGCAAGCTTTTCACACGATGAACCGTTCAGCTCCAGATACCGGCCGTCCGGAAGGCGGTGATATTTTCTGCGCAGCAGCATACTCCGGTAAAGCTCCGAAAGCTCCTCGGGCGGATAGCCGCCGGTGTCCAGCGTCAGTGTCAGAAGGCCGTCGGAAACGGAAAGGCCGACGCTGGACGGTGCGGGCTGGAGACGCTTGCGGTTCAGGCGGTCACTGAAATAGACCTCGCCTCTGCGGCGGAAAGCGTCGATCGAACCGGTGAGAAAATCATAGGCCGCGTCCTCGCCCTGTAAAACGAACTGCTGTCCCTGCTGCTGAAAATAGCGCCGGACGAACAGCAGCGCGGCATTCTCTTCTTTTTTGTTTCGCCGCACACCGTCTGGCTCGGAGCTGTCGTCGAAAGCGGTCGAATGGGTGTCGTACCGGAAGACCGGCTTGACAAGCAGCGTGTCCTGTTCCATATCAAAATAGAAGCAGACCGTGCAGGAATCGGGGATGTAGTTTTGTAAAAGATTCTGCGGATCTTCGATCTCGACCTGTCCGTCGAGCGCCGGCAGCACGCAGCCGCAGAAGGTCGGAAGATCCTTCTGCGCCAGATACATGGTCTGCTGCTTTGCTTCGAGCAGCGGGTAGATCTTTTCCCGAAACTCGCCCGAGCAGCGTAGAAGCTTGCCGCCGCCGAGCGCGTATAAGCTCCGGTAGCTGCCGAAAAAGCGGTAGGGGCAGGGCGTCTGGACTGTCAGCCATGCACCGCCGCCTTCTTCCGCAATTTGCAGACGAACCTGCGGATCGGCCTGCGTGAGCGTGAGCGGCTCGGAGCCTGCGCAGTCTACCGGTGCGTCCGACAAAAGATCAAACCACCGATCAAAGGAATCGCCGGTCAGCGTGATCTCGTTTTTTCGATGATCCGGAGGCTCGTGGCCCATATAGTAGGAAGAAGAACCGAGTGCGCGGTACCTGCCGTATTCGTTCATCAAAAGCCGGATCATGGCCTGCGCCTTCGGTTCAAACAGTTCGAGGTTATGCTCCAGCGTCAGTCCTTTTCCGTAGACGACTGTCCGGCGCTGGCTTACATTGTCCAGAAACTCCCGGATATTCTGCACGCTGTACAGCCGGTCATACCCGACACGAAGGGAAAACGAAGGATATTCGGCCCCATATCCGGCGCGCAGCATCGCACGCAGACGGGCAGGCTGCTGTGAAGGCTCAATCGATTCCTGCGTAATTTGCAGATAGCGCTGAAGCATCCACCGTGCACACGAGTCGCTGCCGGGCACAGACTCGTGCGGCGGCTCGCCTATATAGGCGATCATGGCGGCGGCAAGGTGCTTGCAGCGGCCAACGTCGGCGTAACGCGGGCAGGTGCAGCTGATGCGCAGCCGTCCTTCTGCCATTTCGGTGAAGCGCACCGTATATCGTTTGCTGCCGCGGACAGTGCAGCTGACATTCGTTTCTGGGCCGGCTTTCGTACACTGCATATCCGTAACCCGCCCCTTCCGGTAATATTCCATTCCGCGTTCATAATCGGTGGCGGTAAACAAAGATTTCACCTGATTCAGATCCATCCGGAAACTCCATTCTGCAAGATTGATACCGTGCAAGCGGAAAAACGCCCGGTTTCCGCCGCATTCGCGTCTTTTCGTTCAGCATAACAGAGAACCACGGGAAAATCCATAGGCAACACACCGCAAGTGGGCATGAATTGTCCACCTGAAGCTGGATTTGATTTATATCGTTCAAGAAATATTCGTGCTGTTTTGTCAAATAAATCTCAATAAATCCACTGCGTTTTCGCGCCCGTTTGGGTCAAATCTGGGTCAGGTCGCATGACTGCAAAAATGCATTCGTTTTTCGAGAAAAGAAAGTGGAACGATAAGAGGGATACTCCGGCGGCTGCGCCGCCTCCGTGCCGATTGCATTTTCTTATGTTTTCTGCATTGCATGCAGAAAAAGCGGCGCTTTTGCGCCGCAAAAATGCATTCGGTCGAACCACAGCGCTTCTCGCGCCACGTATGCCCAGCCAAAACAAAAAAGCCATTCCTTACGGAATGACTTTTTGTTTTGGTGGAGATAAGCGGGATCGAGCCGCTGACCTCATGACTGCCAGCTGCGATCGGTTCGTGATTTCTGGTGATTTTGAGTACAATACGTCCGTTCCGTCAGCAAAAAGTGCGGGATTTTGCAAGGTTTTATCCATTGCGTCCACTCGCTTTCGCGCACACTTGGGTCAGAATCTGGGTCAGTTCTCTGCTGCCGGATATTCGTTGCAGAGCAGGCGGTAGGGCGGCTCGTCCTCCTCGATTTTTGGGAAGCGGCCGACTGGGGGATTGAAGCGGTTATCCGTATTGTCGTCGTTGCACTGGCTGACTTCGCCCAGCAAAACAGCGCCGGTACCGGGTTCGACATCGAAATCATGATACATGTACTGCTGGATATGGATGCTCTCACCCGGCGTGAGCTTCACTTGCGTTCCAGCAGGCACGGTATAGGTTCTGCCGTCACAGTGGACGGTCACATCGGATTCGCGGTCGATGGATTCATCGGGTAGGCTGTTATAAACGCGGATGAGGATATTGCCGCCGCCGCGGTTGATGATGTCCTCAGTCTTGTACCAGTGGAAATGATTCGGGGAATACTGCCCCTCTTTCATATAGAGCAGCTTTTCGGCGTAGACCTTCGGATACTTCTCCTGCATCGCACGATTGCCGTTGCGTATCGTGATGAGCGACATGCCGACCTTGTCAAAGTCGCCGAGACCGTAATCGGTAATGTCCCAACCGAGCATACAGTCGCGGACTTCGTCGTACTCGTGACCTTTGGTTTTCCATTCTTCGGGTGTAAAATTACAGAACGGCGGCAGGTAGCAATGCTCCCGCGCGCACATGGCTTCGAGCTCTTTTAAGGCTTTGTTTATTTCGGAGCGTTTCATAAGACGGATTCCTCCTATATTGTAAAATGATGCGGGTTATGGCTGCTTGCGGCGGACGGCGCGGCGCATCTGCTGGTAGCCGCTGAACCCGCTTTCCAGCGCAGCGCGGCGCGCCGAGAACTCACCCTTTTCCAGCAGCGCGCAGGCGTAGTGACGGCGGAGCTCTGTCAGATATGCGTGAACCGTCATGCCGTAAGCACGGCAGAAGATGCGGTCAAGCTGCCGCTGACTCAGGAAAAACTGCGCGCACAGATCCTGAACGGAAAACGGCGTCCGGAAATTGACGTCAAGGTAGCTTTTGATACGAAGTGCCGTCGTGTCTGCACGCTTTTTCCCGGAAAGCATATCGGGCAGCCTTGCCTCCGATAATACACCCAGAAAATCAAACAGACACCGCAGATACAACAGCTTTGTCTGCAAAAGCTGCGGATCCGAAAAGGCTGCCTGCTGGTCAAGCTGCTGCAGCAGCGGCAGCAGCTCATCCGGCGCTCTGGCAGAGGAAAATGCCTGACGGGAAAGGAAGCGGCGCAGAGACGCAAGCGGATCTGTCTCACCCTTCACTGCCGGCGGAAGCTCCAGCGTACATTCCACGCAGTATTCCTCCATAATATCCGCCGCAGAGGAAATCTGGCAGTGTGGGACAAACGGCAGCGTTACATAAATATCGTTCGTTTCCACATGAAAGAGCGTATCGTCGATCTGAATCTGTCCTGCGCCGGAGAGAATATAGTGCAGTTCGATCGTCGGATGCGTGTGCAGCGGAATCACCCATGCGTGGGTATTTTCGTGAATCTTGGAGAAGCGGAGAATCTGTAGTGCAGCGTTTTCAAATGAGATGGATAGCGGCTGCATCAGCAGATTGGTTGTATGCAGCTCCGGCTGCTTGTTCATGATCTCGCCCCCTGTGCTGTATTCTGCTGACAGTATAGCAGAAGTTTCCGCAGGCGGCGAGTCCTTTTTACAGCCGGACAACAAGCGTCATGATTTTTGCGTGCGGTGCGGAAAATGCCAGCGTATCGCCGGAGGTCTCCACCGCTTCGCGGCAATTACCGGTAAAGTCTGTGCGCCACGCGGTCTGAATGGACCGGCAAAACCGAATCGCAGCCGAAAGCGCATGACCGGTGTGTTGATAGCCGCGAATCAGAATTTCTCCATCTCCCAGCCCCTGCACGCAGGAAACAACAAACTCCGGCACATCCAGACAAAACAGGCTCTGTGCAGATTCCTGCATCTGCGCGGGATGTGCGGTATCCTGATAATATAGTTCCGGCGTGTGATAGCGCTCGGCCAGCATGGAAAGCTCGCTGTCCGGTGTATCGAATGCCAGTGCGTACTCCATCTCCCAATTGCCAAGCAGCTGCGAATCCTGCGGATAAAGCGCGCATGGGCCGGGCGGGGCGTAGGCGGTCATGGAGCGAATTGAGCCGCACCGCCCGACGGCGCGCAGCAGCGTCACGGCAAGATCTGCACCGTTTTCACTGTCCGATGCTTCATATTCCAGAAGCCCCGCACCCATAAATACCAGCCGCTGCCGTCCGTTTTGCAGGTAGACAAAGCGCTTTTGCGCATAGCAGCCGCTTTCTGTCTCAACCCACGCCTCCGGCTTTGGCTGCCGTCTGCGAATGGGGTGGGCTTCCACGGTAAAGATGGAATCGGCAAAGCTTTCGTCACAGGAAAATCCGGTTGGGAAATGCACCCGCAGGCGATGATCGCCGGCGCGGTTCTCAATTTCCAGATGAAACCGAAGCAGCGGGTCATTTTTCCGCAGACTGAGCGTCAGACGGAGCGACTGCTCCGCCTCGTCCGGCTTGCGGCGATAGCGCCAGTCCAGAATGGCGCTGGTGCAAAGCGCCCCCTGCTGGATACGGATGGACGGTGCGCTGGTCGCTGAGTTCCAGACTTTCGCGGTAAGCTCCGGCGAAAACAGGTACGCATCGCCGATATCCGCTTCGTCGGTGAAGAGATTTAACCCCCGATATGCTGTGCCGCTGCGCTTGTTTTTTACGTCCAGCGTTCCGTTCGGCTGAATGGAAACCTGCAGATATTCGTTTTCCAGCGTCTGAAAGCGAACAACCGGACGCTCCGGCAGCGACAGCGGAACGATCGACGGACGGCAGTATAGCGTCGTCCAGCTCATAGCCGTCTGATGCGGAAGCTGCACCAGCACGTCGGCAAGCAGATAGTCGTCCCAACTGGGATCGCGATCCATCGGATGCAGAATCACGCCGTCTTTTCGCAGGCGGACGATCTGACAGGGAATGTCCTGTCCGTCCGCTGTTCGGATAGCAAGGCCGCGGAGCAGCGTATCTGCCGGCAGTCGCAGTGTAAACGTCTGTACGGCGTTTTCCTCCGGCCACGGGGAAAGATGGAACAGCTGCACCGGAATTTCATCCGCAGGGATCTGCTGCGTGTCTGTCTGCGCGGCAAGGCGGCGCATGGCCTCCTGCTGATACTGCTGCATAATGTCGCGCGCCCACGCAAAGCGGCGCTCCATATCGCGCGCAACATCGTCGCAGCTGCATCCGCAGATGCTGTCGTGCGGATGGTTTTGCAATAGATATTTCCAGGCGGTGTCCAGATAATGCAGGCCAAGCGGCAAGTGTGCCGCTGCCAGCATCGCGCTCAGCGGCTCGGCGCAGCGCACAAGTCCTGCCTCACACTGCGCATTTTCGATTTTTTGCGGAATATGCGTGGAGAGTGTATTTTTGAGCGTTGGATTCAAATGGCGGCCTGCGGAATAATTCGTCCGGTTCTGTTCCCCGCAAAATACGCTAAGCGTGTCCGGCGATACGCGCAGCTCGTCAAGATATTGCGTCAGCGATACCTGACGCAGCTCGTAATCGTCGTGCGTTTCATTAAAATACCGGATAAATTCCGGCAGGGCATAATTTGGCGTCTGATGGTCACAGCCGTTCATGAACAGAAGCTGGCCGCTTTGTGAGCGCGGCAGGCGTTCACGGAACCAGTCCTCGAACTGGCGGCTGACGGCTTCCGGCGTGTCGGCCAGAGGGAAGGCGTTGAGATAGCCCCGGTCGTCCGGCAGGCGGAGCGTCAGAAGCTGCGTGCCGTCGGGCGCGCGCCAGAGCACCTCGTAAGGCGGTTCGGGATCGTCCGAGCTTCCACGCCAGATCACAGCCGCGCGGAAGCCATACCCGGCGAAGATCTGCGGCATCTGCGCCGGATGAGAAAAGATATCCGGCAGATATCCAACCGGCGTGCCGCCGCCAAAGCGCTGTGCCAGCGCAAGGCCGCGGCTGAGATTGCGCAGAATAGACTCCTGACCGATGCATTGTAAATCCGGCAGGACATACCAGGGGCCGACGGCAATGCGCCTGGCTTCAATCAGGTGCCGCAGCCGCTCCGCCTGATCCGGGCGCACCTCCAGATAATCCTCCAGACAGACCGTCTGTCCGTCAAGGTGAAAGTGTGGAAATTCCGGGTGCTGCTCCAGATAGGGGATCAGCGTATCGAGCATATCCACAAGGCGCATCCGGAACAGCTGAAAGGACAAATACCATTCACGATCCCAATGCGTGTGGGAAAGAACATAACCGATCGTTTTTTTCATGACGGCACCTCCTGCCGTATACATATCACGAAGCGGATTCAGATACAAGCACGCATGCAAAAGATGTCTTGATTTGATAGCTCGATGTCGGAAATTTATCTTGCGGCGTTTTTCACAAAATTCTATAATGAAACCAGATTGAGCCGTGAGGTGCTGCCGTATGAAAACTGCTGGAAATAGGAAACGAAATATGCACTTTCAGACAAAGGTTCTGATTGTGTCCGTGCTGATTGTCTGCGTGATGGCCGGGGCAATCGGCAGCTTCTGGTATCGGCAGACATCGAAGCAGGCGCAAAGCTCGGCAGAGCGCTATATCGGCAGCGTTCTGGAGCGGCTGAACGGCTCGTTTGAAACGATGCTGCGCGACGTGGACCATCTGGTAATCTGCGCATCCATTGATACAAACCATATTGTGAACCCACTTCGAAATTACAAGACGGCAGCTCCATCCGAAAAGCTGGCGTGCAACCAGACAATTCTGGACACCATGCTGAGTCTGTATCAGTTCAAGACATATCTGGAGGGAATGATGATCTCCAGTGTGGACGGGAACTATTTCCGAATCGGAACGACGCTCCCCTATCAAACGCTGATTCAGCAGCCATGGTTTTATGAGGTGTCGATGGACGGAAAAAAGAGCGCCGTGATCCTGCCGTACAGCAACGGCTCGGAAATGGTGCTTTCCATCGCGCGCAACATCTATTCCGGCAGTGAGCAGCTGGGCGTTGTAAAGGCAGATGTGCGCTACACCATTTTAAACGACTGCTATGGCAAGGACTTCAACGGTCTTGGCGCAATTTATATCATTGACCCTGTAAGCGAACGCATTATCTACCCGCTGGACGTGCCGCAGCAGATCGGAGCACAGCTGCTGACAAGCGGCGGGCAGGGCGAAGCGAGCGGCAGCGGCTATGCGGAAATCGACGGTGTTTCCAGTCTTGTGATCTATCAGCGTTCCGAGCTGACCGGCTGGCTGACGCTCGGTGTTGTGCCCGAAAGCGATGTAACGCGTGAATTTCGAAGCGTCAGCCTGACAGCGATGGCAGTCAGCCTGCTGTTCGGCGTGGTAGCAGTCGCATTCCTGGCAGTCTTTTTGTTCGGTGAAACCGCAAAAATCCAGAAGCTATGCACTGCTGTAGCACAGATCGGCGGACAGAATCTGCAAATGCAGCCCGTGATTCACTCCGGCGACGAGATTGAAACGCTTCAAAATCAGATCATCCGCATGGTTGACCGCATCCGGAATCTTCTGTACGACATTCAGTGCGCGGAGCAGACGCGCCACAAGCTGGAATTTCAGATTCTGCAAAACCAGATCAATCCGCATTTTCTGCATAATACGCTCAACACCATCCGCTATATGGCCTATGTGCAGAAAGAGGAGAATATCGTAACCGTCGTTGACAGTCTTTCCGTACTGCTGCGGAACAATATGCGCGCAAACGAATATCTGACGATCGAAGAGGAGGCGCAGAGTCTGCGCAGCTATCTGGAGATCCAGACCTTTAAATACAGCGGAAAATACATCTATACAGTTGAGGTTGAGCCGGGACTAGAACAGTATAGAATCTTGAAAATGCTGATCCAGCCGCTGGTGGAAAACGCGCTCAAGCACGGAATTGCACCATCTGACCGGCCGGGGGTTGTCAAGGTGCAGATGTTTTCGGACGATGGAATGCTGCGGGTCGAGGTCGTGGACAACGGAGTGGGAATGCCGCAGGAGATCATTGAAAAAATTCTGAACGAAAGCGACGACAGGCATATCGGTCTGCAGAACGTGATCGGCCGGATCAAAATTTACTATGGCGCGCCGTATGGCGTGGAGCTCCACTCCGGCGGGTTCGGGACGAGAGTGGCGCTGCTGCTGCCAAAAATAGAAATGAAAAAAGGAACGGAGGCGGCAGAACATGTATAATGTGATGATCGTGGACGACGAATTGTGGTTCCGCAGCTATCTGAAAGAGCTGATCGACCAGAGCGGCAGCGAGTTTCTGGTATGCGCGCAGGCGGCCAACGGCGCGGAGGCGCTGAAAATTCTTGCAGCGCAGCCGGTCGATGTGGTGATCGCGGATGTGCTGATGCCGGTCATGGACGGGGTAGAGCTGATGCAGCATCTTTCCGACCTGCCGCACCGGCTGCCGGTGCTTGCGCTGAGCAACTGTGACGACTATCTGCACGTCAGGCAGATGCTTCAGCTTGGCGCGCAGGACTATCTGCTCAAGCATGAGATCAGTGCCGCGGCTCTGCGGGAGCATCTTCAGCGCGCCGCCGACTGGATCCGGCAGCAGGCCACGGTAAGCAGCGAGCACGCGCGCGAACGGGACGCGGAGGCCTATGTGCGCAAAAACCACATGGTTCTGAAAAATGAGTTTCTCCACCGGCTCCTCACGGAGGAAATGCCGCCGGAGGAGCTTCAGCATCATATGGACGTTCTTGGCATTCGGCTTGCGCAGGACCAGCTGATGCTGTGCCTTTTGACGTTTACCCCATGCGCAGACGGCCGGTCTGCATACGCTGCGCAGGACGACCCGCTGTTTGATTACGGTGTGCTCAATATTGTTGAAGAGATCCTGCATGAGAGCGGAGATGGTCTGGCGGGAAGCCTTGGCGACGGCATCTACGTGCTGCTGTTTTCGCATGGCGGACAGGTCAGTCAGGCAAAAATCGACGCCCGGACGCAGAACGTCCTGCAGAGGATCTCATTCTGCATGAGAAATTACTTTAACCGGCAGGCGAACTTCTGCATGGACAAATCGCTGCGGGATATAGCCCACCTGCGTGAGGGCTATCGCTATGTAACGGCGCTGAAGCAGGAGCTGTTTTATCACGACGACACCTGCGTGCTGCGCAGTCCGGAGGAACAGACGCAGTCTGTGCTGATGGGGCTGCCGCTGGAAACAGAAAAAAGCTTTGCCTCCGCGCTGGAGGATGGCACAGCGTATGAGGTGCGGCTGAACGAGATTTTTGACATGATCGAAACACGCCGCGTTGATCTGGAAAATGCCCGCATGATTCTGAATGATCTTCTGGGCGTACTCAATCGTGCGGCAAAAAAGCATCGTGTGCCGCTGGAAAGCGTCTATGGCAGCTGCAGCAGCTTTGATGAAATCTGGCGGCGGTTTTCTTCCGTCGCCGATGCAAAGGCGTTCTTTTTCGGTGCGTTTTCCCGGCTGGTTTCGGCGATGCACACAGATGCACCGTCAGCCAGATACTCCCATTATGTCCGTCAGACGCTGCGCCGCATTCAGACGGATTATGCCGACGAGCTGTCGGTCAGCGAGATTGCGGAGCAGCTCGGCATTTCCAGCAATTATCTCAGCAAACTGTTTAAGGAGGAGACCGGGACAGGTTTTGCGGTTTATCTGACGGACTATCGCATTGAGCGCAGCATCGCGCTGATGAAAGAGCACACGCTTCCGCTCAGTCAGATTGCAGAGCGGTGCGGCTTCCGACAGTATACCTATTTTACGAATGTATTTAAGAAAAAGACGGGAAAAAGCCCGCGTGCATACTTGTCCGAAGTGTAGAAGAGTATAAGTTATTGTGGTTTTTTGCAGTTTTTTTCATGGATGGACTGCTTTACAATCATAACAGAAAGAGCCAAAGGCTCCGAACAAATGAAAAGGAGAACCAGAAATGAAAAAGATGCAGAAAATTCTTTGCATGCTTCTGGCGCTGACCATGCTGCTGTCCTTTGCAGCCTGCGCAGCGAAGGAAGCTGCCCCCAGCACGACGGATACCCCCGCTGCGGATGCGGCAGATGCAAAGACGGAAACCAAAGCCGAGGACACCCCGGCCGAGCAGCCGGCAGCGGAGCTGCCTGAGTTGACGCTGATGCTCCAGACCTCCGACGAGTCGAACGGTCTGCTTGCAGCAGTTGACTATGTCAACGCCCACGCCGAAGAAATCGGCGCAAAGCTCATTCTGGAAAAAGTGCCGGACGGCGATCAGGGCGAGCAGGTGATTCAGGTTCGCTACGCCGGCGGCGAGGACGTGCCCGATATCCTCTACTTCCAGCCCGTGTCCTACACCAACTCCCGTCTGTCCGTCGCCGACAACTTTGTTGACCTGACGGCAAACGACTATTCCTATCTCTACAGCGATTCCTATCTGCGTACCCCCGGCTACCTGCTCGATGGCAAGCTTTACAATCTCCCGATTGCAACCGGCGGCGGTATGTATATGTTCTACAACAAGGACGTGCTGGCCGCATCCGGCATCACCGAAGTCCCCACCACATGGGACGCGTTCCTTGCTGACTGCGAAGCGATCAAGGCAAACGGCATTTCCCCGGTCTACTATTCCGGCGTTGACACCTGGACCCTCCAGTTCTTTGCGCTGATGGGATGGTACAGCGATTACGCTCCCGAGGATGCACAGGCCTTTGCCGACGCAATGAGCACCAACCAGAAGCATTGGAGCGACATGAATGGCTTCATCGACTCCATCGGCAAGATCAAGGAGCTGGTCGATCTTGGCTATGTGCAGGAAACCTACCTGTCCGATACCTATCAGCAGGCGCAGCAGGCACTGCTTGACGGCACTTGCGCATTCTATGCACAGGGCGACTGGGTTGTCGGCGAGCTGGAGAAGATCGACGCGGACAAGACCGCTTCCTCCATCGGCGCGTTCCTCATCCCGCTGGCAGATCATCTGTACTGCGGCGTCGGCGTGAACAAGGGCTTCTACGTCTCCAAGAACGGCAAGAACCCCGAGCTTGCGCAGAAAGTTATGGAAGCACTCGTTTCTCCGGAAGCACAGCAGGCATATTTTGATGCACAGTCCGGCATTCCCGTTGCAAACGGCGTTACCGCCGATCTGAAAGGTCCGTATGCCGACATCAAGAACATTCTCGACACCGCCGACCTCAGCCCGCAGTGGACGGACTTCTGCAAGTATTCCAAGGGCCCGCTGGAGACCTATATCTCCGAGGTGCTCGTCGGCACCAAGACGCCCGCGGACGTTGCCGCAGCGCTCGACGCTGACTTTGCAAAGGCCGCGATTGACGCCGGCGATCCCAACTGGAATTAAACACAGTCATTGACCACAGCAAGGGCGTCTGCCAAACGGATACTTGGCAGACGCCCTTCCGTATAGCGAGGAAATTGTGAAGTATGAATAAGAACAAGCGCTATCCCGCGTTGTTTATGGCGCCCGGCGTTCTGATTTACGGCGTCTTTTTCATCCTGCCTGTGCTGATCGGCGTCTGGTATTCCTTTACAAACTGGAACTTTACCAGAGCGGACTTTGTCGGGCTCATGAACTACAAAAATATCATCAGCGATCCCAGCATCAAGCGGGCGCTGCTTAATACGATCATTTTTACGGTTGTGACGACTGTCGGAAAGGTTGGCCTTGGTCTTGCACTGGCCGTATTTCTGAACCGGAAGCTCCACCTGCGCAACTATCTGCGCGGAATCAGCTTCTTCCCGGCCATCATCAGTACCGTTGCCGTTGGCATTGTCTTTACGGCAATTCTGCATCCCTACGGCCTGCTCAACCAGTTCTTCCGCGCGCTCGGACTGGATTTTATGGCGAAAAACTGGCTGACAGATACAAAGCTGGCGCTTTTGTCTGTCTGCGGCGTGGAGATCTGGAAGTGGTCCGGCTTTAACATGGTCATCATCCTTGCCGGACTTCAGGCCGTTCCGCCGGAATATCAGGAAGCCGCGACCATCGACGGCGCAAACGCATGGCAGCGCTTCTGGCGCGTTACGTTCCCGCTGATCCTGCCGGCGTTCAATAACGCGTTCGTAAACAGCCTGATCGGCGGCCTGAAAGTGTTCGATATCATTGTCGCCACCACAAACGGCGGCCCGGGCGTTACCACGCAGGTCATGAACACCATGATCTATCGCTCGTTCTCGTTCAATATGCAGGGCGAGGCAAATGCAGGCTATGTCCTGCTGGCGGTCATTGTCGCACTGTTTGCCGTTTCGTCGTACAGCATCATTCGCAAGCGGGAGGTAGACCTGTGAAAAAGAAATGGAAATCCATCGCAGCGGAGCTGGTTGCGCTGCTGGTAAGTGCAATCTTTGTCGTCCCGATCTGGATGATTTTTGTAAACTCCCTCAAGGACTCCAAGCATGCAAACCAGCTCAGCCTGTCCCTGGCAGGCGTCAACCTGAAACAGGCAGCGCAGAACTATGCGGAGGTGTTCCGCGTATCCGGCCTGACCACGGCGTATCTCAACAGCACGATCATCACGGTTTTGTCCGTCGCGCTGATCGTGCTTACGGCAAGCATGGCCGCGTTTATCATCCAGCGCCGCAAGCAGAAATGGGTCGGCCGCGTCAACAGCCTGATTATCCTTGGCATGACCATGCCCGGCTTTACCGTTCCTACGTACTTTTTGCTGAGATCACTCGGACTGCTGCACACCTACCTTGGAATCTGCCTTGTCTATACGGCAAGCTTCTTCCCGCTCGCTGTGTTTATCTTCACGGGCTATTTCCGCAGCATTCCGGATGAGCTGGATGAGTCGGCGCTGCTGGACGGCTGCACACCGATGCAGATGTACTGGAAGATCATCCTCCCGCTTATCAAGCCCGTCATGGTGACGGTTATCATCATTGCCGGTATGTCGATCTGGAATGAGTTTGGAACGGCGCTGTTTCTGCTCAACTCGCCGAAGCGGTATACCGTTTCTTTGACAATCTATTCGTTCTGCTCACAGAAGAAATCTGACTGGAATCTTCTGTTCGCGAATATCACCCTGATTTCCCTGCCAATCATCGCAATCTACTGTTTCCTGCAAAAATATATCGTGTCCGGCATGACTGCCGGCGCAGTGAAAGGATAGACGATATGCGTTCAAACAGACAAATGAGACGATGGATTTCGGCGGCGCTGTGTCTGCTGCTGACATTCTCGGTGCTTGCCGGTACGCTTCCCACCGTCCGCGCGGAAGCGGTTTCGGCCAATACAAAAGAAGTTGTTCTCAATTCAATGGACAGCGCTGCGGACTGGCGCGCAGAGAGCAGCGACAGCGTCGCAATTTCGGCCGAAGCTGCTGCAAGCGGCGATCGGACAGCGCTGCGCGTCACCGGCACCTATAAGCAGAAAGCCAGCGCGTTTGCGAACCTGAGCTGGAACGCGGGCGGTCTGAATCTGACCGGTGCGCAGAAGCTGCTGATCGACGTATACCCGGAACAGACGCTTGAACCCAGAAGTCTGAATCTGAACATCTCAAACGGCGGCAGCATCATCTATATGGGCAGCCCCTTTGCTGATGCGCCCAAGGGCACATGGACAACCGTTGCAATTGACCTTTCCGGCAAGGACGTCAGCAATCTGACGGAGCTGAAATTCTGGCTCTACGGCGACGATATGCCCCGCGATACCGAATGCTCCATGGTGTATCTGCTGGACAATATCCGCGTTGTAAAGCAAAAGGCCGCGCCTGCGGTGACGGCTTCTCCCGCAGCGGGCAAGGTTGCACCCGGAACGACAGTAACGCTCGCTCTGGCGGAGGCCGCAGAAAACGCGGTGATCCACTATACAACGGATGGTACTGACCCGCGCACATCCGTAACTGCCGCCGTCTATACCGCACCGATCTCCATCACCACCAAAACGGAAATCCGCGCTTACGCAGCGGCGGAGGCCATGGCAGACGGCAGCGTGGAGAAATTCCGCTACACCGTCGGCACGGACGCAGACGATGAGCTGTATCATGGCCTGACGAACTTTGGCTCCGGCCGCTATCTGCCGGTCCTTCCGGCAGCTGGATTGACCATCGACGGCGATTTCAGCGACTGGGATACCGCAGCCGGGATTACGCTGGCGCTGGACAAATATTTCCCCGCAAAGCCCGAGGGCTTCTCCATGACGGCACGCGCCGCCTATGACGAGTCATATTTCTATATGGCTGTGGACGTAATGGACGACGTGCTGGACGCAGACTACGGCTACGGTATGTATGGCGGAGACTGTCTGCAGATCGCGTTCAGCGAATACGGCGATGACTATGGCGCGGAATACGGCTTCTCCAACTATAATGGCCAGCCGGAGATCTGGCGGTGGTATGACGGAAACGCCGCGCTTGAGATGCAGAGCGTGCAGTTCAAGACCGTCCGCGACGAGGAAACCGGACATACGCGCTATGAAATTGCGTTCCCGTGGCAGTCGATTTTTGCCGCAAAGCCGGACGGCTCGTTCTATATGACCATGCTGGCGGGCGACCGTGACGGCGGCTCGAGCAAAGCAACGCTTGAATGGCGCGCCGGTATCGGAAACGGCAAAAAAGCAGACGATTTTGCAAAGGTCGAGCTGCTGGACGTGAATACCGACTGGTGCCTTGCGGTAGCACCGCGCAGTGTCGGAGACAGCTCTGCAACGGTGGACGGCTTCCTTGTGAATTTCTCCGATCAGACTGCCGCATATCAGTGTGAGTGGGATGGTCAGACACAGACCGTCACGGTTCCGGCGCATACGGCGTTCCGCAAGACGTTTGCATTGGACGCGGCGGCAGACGGTCTGCTCCAGTTGAAGCTCACAGCCACGGACGCACACAATATGCAAAAGCAGGCGTCGTGGGCGAATCGAAATGTACAAACAGCGCTGGATGCAGCGGAAATTGCGGCCCGCAGAGGTGCGCTGCTGCACCGGCTGGGCGAAGCGCTCACGCTGGAAAACGCGCAGATGCGCTTTGCAGTTTCCAAACAGACGGGCAGCTTCCTGCTGCATGATCTTGCGACCGGCGTTGTCTGGTCATCTGGCGTGCAGACAAACGGCGTTGGTACGGCATCCTATCAGCATGGCGATCAGCAACATACGCTCGTTCTGACCGCACCCGACGCGGCAGAACTGGAAAACGGAAAAATCCATCTGAATTGGACGCGCAGCTGCGGCACGGTCGACGTGTACTTTGAACAGCTGCCGGACGGCAGCGGCATTTCCGCCAGCTATACGGCAGCACCGGCCGACGGCTGGACGCTTACGTCGGTTACGCCGCTCGATCATGCGCTCTGGACGCTCGATACGGAAAACGGCTATGCCGCTGTCCCGGAGAGCATCGGCAAGCTCTATTATGCCGACGGAAGCGAGCAGTTCAACAAGGTCTATCAGACCTATGGCAACTACTCCATGGCGTTTGCCGGCGCAGTCAAGGACGGCAGCGCCATGCTGATTGACTGGACAGATCCCGATACGGCGCTGAACGTCCACCACAGCCGGATCGACAGCCCCTATGCCGGCGGCAGCGATCAGCTTTCGTTCTCGCTGAGCATGACGCAGCGCAGCGGCGTATTCCAGATGCGTGTGCTTGGCAAGGGCGGCTATGTTCAGATCGCTAAGGCATACCGCGCAGCCGCGTCCGCGCGTGGATTGGTGCGCACGTTCGCGCAAAAAGCACAGGAAAACCCCGGCGTGACGAAGCTCTACGGTGCGGCAACGGCAAAGCCGGACACGATGATCCGCAGCCGCGGCAGCGCGGGCTATACCTCGCACACGTTTGCGGAGCTTTCGCAGGTCGCGCAGCACTGGAACGATGTGCTCGGCTTTGACCGGGCGCTGATGACGCTTGGCGGCTGGATCCGGATGGGCTTTGACAATCAATATCCGGATATTCTTCCGGCGTCTCCCGAGGCCGGCGGCAACGAGGGCCTTGCCGCACTTTCCACGCAGGTTCGCGATTACGGCTGGCTGTTCGGCCTGCACGATAACTATCAGGATATGTATGACGACGCGCCGTCGTTTGATACGAAATACCTGATGTACAACAAGGACGGTCGCCCGCAGACCGGCGGCGTATGGGCAGGCGGAACGCCCTATCTGATGGCGTCGGACAAGGCAATGGAGTTTGCCTACCGCAATCTGCCGCAGGTCAAGGAGCTGTTTTCGCCGAACAGCTATTTTATCGACACAACGTTCAATGTACCGCTTGCCGTCAGCTATGCGCCGAATGTGCTCAGCCGCAGCGAGGATATGCACTGGAAGCAGACGCTTGCCGGATACGCGCAGGACACGTTCGGCGTGTTTGGCTCGGAGGGCGGTGTCGAATGGGCCGTCCCATATGGAGACTACTTCGAGGGCATTCTCTCCAAAAAGACGCAGGCCGAGCCGGGAAGCCATATCGTGCCGCTGATGGAGCTGGTCTATGGCGACTGCGTGGCGCTGTATCCGCACATGAGCGAAAAGATCGGCACAAACGGCTATAACACGGCAAAGCATGTAGCGACAGATATTCTGTATGCGGAAAATCCGCTCTATCAGCTGACCGACGGCGTGTACTATGAAAACGACGACGTTGTTGCGGTGAAGCCCTCCGTCAGCGAGATCAAGCAGACCGGAAGCAATACATTCCAGATCACCTATCAATGGGAGGCGCTGGAGGACGTTTCGGTTGAAGCGCAGACTGTCTTTACGCACTTTACAAGCGAGGCAGCAGCGTTCCAGGAGGCAAAGATTCTCTTCCAGGAGGGTCATAATCTTGCAGCAAGCGCATCGACGTGGAAAAAGGGCGATATCATCACAGACGGCCCGTATAACGTCACCATCACAAACAGCTCCAGCAGCCGGATCGCAGTTATGACGATGCTGCTTGGCGCAAATGGCCAGCGTCTGCATCTGTCGGACGGCAACGGCGACGCGTTTGGCCGGTATCTGCTCGGCTATCTCTGCGTCGGCAGCGATGGCGCGCTCCGGTTTGAAGAGGCAGCGCAGCTGATTACGGATGACTATGAGGTCTTCTCCCGCAATGATGCCGGCTACGGAGAGGAGCAGTCGCTTGGCTATTTCGATACGCTGATGAAGAACTCCTATGAGATTCTCTCTCCGCTGAACCGTCTGACAGCAGAGCGGGAAATGATGTCCCATTGCTTCCTGACGGCAGATGAGTGTGTGGAACAGACGACATTCGGCAACGTTACGATCACGGTCAATTTTGGCGCGCAGCCGTACACCTGTGCGGACGGAAGTGTCCTGCCGCAGTATGGCTTTACCGTTGTATCGCCGTCGCTGGAGGCGTTCTACGCAGTGCGCTACAACGGCATGGACTATCCGGACGGCGCAATGTTCGTGCTCAGCACGGACGATGGGAGCGCAATTCGCTCCGCGTCGAAAGTGACCGTTTACCACGCGTTCGGCGACGGCGACATCCGCTGGCGCGGCAAGCTTTATTCCGTTTCCGGAAAACAGGAGCTGAGCGTCTCTGATATGCCGGTTGTGCCGGTCAAGCCATCCGCTCCAGCCGGCTCGGGCGCATCCGGAACGAAAGAACCGGCGGTGCTCCCGTTTACCGATGTCGCAAAGCAGGACTGGTTCTATGGCGACGTTGCGTATGTCTATGAAAACAGCCTGATGAACGGTGTGTCAAAGACAACGTTTGCGCCAGGACAGAAAACCACCAGAGCCATGATCGTAACCATTCTCTGGCGGCTCGAGGGAAGCCCGGCAGCAAAAGAAGCATCCGGATTCCATGATGTCCCAGCAAGCATGTACTATGCAGATGCTGTTGCATGGGCAGCGGAAAACGACATCGTCAACGGCTGCGGCGGCGGACGGTTTGCACCGGATGACGCGATTACAAGAGAGCAGCTCGCAGCAATTCTGTACCGCTACAGCCGCTATTGCGGCCAGAGCACCGCTGCGACCGTATCGCTTGAAGGCTTCTCTGACGCAGGCAGCGTAAGCGGCTATGCGCGTGAGGCGCTTGCCTGGGCATATGAAACAGGAATCGTGCGCGGCACAAGCGGCAATCGGATCAATCCGACCGGCTTTGCAACCCGCGCGGAAACAGCGGCCATGCTGCACCGCTATTTGAAAAAGTAAAACCATTTGGATAAACGGAATCCGGCAGACGCGCAAATTGTCTGCCGGATTCTGATAAGGAGAAAGAATATGGAGTTTCCCGAATCGTTTATTTACGCAGGCCCGGCGTTTTCTGCACCGGAGCAGCCCGTTTCCGCGCCGTATTTCCGCAGACAGTTCCGACTTGAACGTGTGCCGGAGCAGGCGGAACTTTTGATCTGCGGCATCGGCTTTTATGAGCTGTATGTGAATGGGCAGCGCATCACCCGCGGCCGTCTGGCACCGTACATCTCCTCACCCGACGTTGCGGTCTATTATGATTCCTATGATGTCACGCCGCTGCTCAAAATCGGAGAGAACGTGCTCGGCGTCTGGCTTGGAAACGGCTTTCAGAACAATCCGGGCGGCTATGTCTGGGATTTTGACAAGGCGCGCTTTCGCGGCGCGCCGCGTTTTGCGCTGCGTCTGGACGAATGCAGCGGAGAGAAACGGCAGGCCATTTTGGAATCGGATAAGGCGTTTCTGACCGCTCCGTCGCCGCTTTTGTCCGATGACTACCGTGTGGGCGAGACTTATGACGCACGGAAAGAAAGACCGGACTGGCTGCTGCCGGGTACGCCGTCCGGCGAATGGAAGCCTGCGCTCTGCGCCGAGCGTCCGCGCGGGGAACGCGTTCTTCGCACGATCGAACCTGTTACGATCGAAAAGGAGCTGCGGCCTGTTTCCATCCGAAAGGTGGACGATGGATATCTGTACGATTTTGGCGAGAACAACGCGGGCGTGTGCCGCCTGCATGTGACGTCCGAGGCAGGACAGACAATTACGATGCACCACGGCGAGCATCTGATCGACGGAAAGCTTGATCTGACAAACCTGACCTGCGACCGGACGACCGGAAGCCAGAAAGACGTTTATATCTGCAAGGCCGGAGAAAATGTCTATACGCCGACGTTCACCTATCACGGATTTCAGTATGTGTGGATCCGCGGCCTGCGCCCGGAGCAGGCAACGGAGGATGCGCTGACGTATCTTGTGATGCACACGCAGCTGCCGGTTCGCGGCGGCTTCCGCTGCTCGGATGAAACGGTCAACCGGATTCATGAAGCATCTATGCGCTCAACACTGTCCAATTTCGTCCACTTTCCGACAGACTGCCCGCAGCGCGAGAAAAACGGCTGGACGGCAGACGCTGCGCTGTCCGCAGAGCACACATTGCTCTATTTCGCGCCGGAGCGCTGCTATCATGAGTGGCTTCGGAATATCCGAGGCTCACAGGCACCAGATGGATCGCTGCCCGGTATCGTGCCGACGGCAGGCTGGGGCTTTGCGTGGGGCAACGGTCCTGCGTGGGACTGCGTGCTGTTCTGGCTTCCGTATGCGCTGATGCAATACCGGAATGATCTGGATGCCGTGCGGAAAAACGCGCACGCCATGCTGCGCTATCTGGACTATCTCACGACAAAAATCCGCCCGGATGGTCTTGTGGCGTTTGGGCTTGGCGACTGGTGTCCGGCTGGCCGCGGCTGCGGCGACTATCTTGCGCCGCTGGAGCTGACCGACAGCATTATGGCGATGGATATCTGCCGGAAAGCGGCAGAAATGTTCCGCAGGATTGGCAGACAGAAGCAAAGTGCCTTTGCCGCAGAGCTTGCCGATGCATTCCGGCAGTCAATCCGTTCAAATCTGATCGACTGGGAAACGATGCTTGTGAAAGGCAATTGTCAGACGTCACAGGCGATGGCGCTGTATTTTCATGTGTTTGAGGAAACGGAATGCGCACAGGCGTTTGCGCGGCTGATGGAGATCATTGAGACTGACGGAGAACGCATGAATGTCGGCGTGCTTGGCGGGAGAGTGCTGTTCCATGTGCTTTCTGCGTATGGGCAGAGCGCGCTGGCGCTGCATATGATCACAAGACCGGATTTTCCGTCGTATGGCAACTGGATCGTGCGCGGCGCAACGACGCTCTGGGAGGAATTCCAGCCGGAGCGCGATGAGGTGACCTCGCTCAACCATCATTTCTGGGGCAATGTGAGCAGCTGGTTTATGCAGGCACTCGCCGGCATTCGCTGTTTTTCCGCGCAGAACCCGGACAAAGTATGCATCCAGCCGTTCTTTCCAGACGACATGACGTTTGCCGAGGGCTGGCACCAGACGCCTCAGGGCCGTGTGTTTGTACGCTGGGAGCGCGCAGGCGCACAGATCTGTCTGCATATTGAAGTGCCGGACGGCGTGCGCGGATGGATTGTTCTGGAGGACGGATATAAATTTGCCGATACGGGAACGACGAAACGACTGCTGGAAAGCGGAAGCTTTTTCGCAAAAGATCATTAAACATTTGTTCCGGCGTTATCCTGGAACGGCGGCGGGAAATCCTTTCAACAACAGAATATTCCGAAGTGCACCATGAAACGTAATGAAGGAGCGCTGCGGCCGAGAATGGCC
>OGXR01000542.1_pt1 | contig 29890 bp, 30 predicted proteins | sample 1576331 | NCBI WGS metagenome assembly OGXR01 (sample SAMEA3541473, study PRJEB24748) | human gut metagenome | biome: human gut; feature: human-associated habitat; material: faeces | place: China | collected 2012 | reverse complement strand
TGCTTATCGTTTGACAACTCCGGGTACAGGCAGAGAGATAGGAGCGACACTGGGAAATAACAGGGAATTATTTTTAGGCGCGTTTCATGCGCCTCATGTAACGGGAGAAGCACTCAAAACAGCAGTATTCACTGCGGGATTAATGAATCATTTTGGTTATGATGTTACTCCTGCATGGAATGAACCGAGAGCAGATATCATACAGGCAGTGCTGTTGGAAAAAGAAGAAGCGCTGATTGCATTTTGTCAGGGAATTCAGAAAGGAGCGCCTGTAGATTCTTTTGTTGTACCGGAACCATGGGATATGCCCGGATATGATTGTCAGGTGATTATGGCGGCAGGCGCATTTACTCTCGGTTCATCTATTGAACTTTCTGCAGACGCACCGTTGCGTGAACCGTATGCAGTATGGATGCAGGGAAGTCTTAACTTCCACAGCGGTAAGCTCGGTGTAATGCTTGCGGCAAGTAAGATTTTAAGAGATGAAAAATAATATACTCTAAGTGCTTATTTGTTACTTTGATTAAAACAGAAAATAAAACAATTAAACCGACCTATGATTTGGATCATAGGTCGGTTTTTAACAATATGTACCGATTCAAAAATTCTTAGTTATGATGTTTGGCGCGGTGCAATATCGTACCGTACGCACTACACTGAACAGTGTATAGAAGTGCGCCCTTACTGTTCGATAAGTTGGAATTTGTACTACGATTTTTCGGCTACTGCAAATATTCCTGCTCGTCTAAAGCTACCCATTCCATTAGGCATAACAAATTTATCGTAATAGTCGCAAATTTCGAGAAAATCTTCGTTTGCACTAATTGCGTTGATTTTTTCGTGCACATCATCGGCGGTGTTCTGCCGATAAAGGTGTATCAAATACAGGTGCGTCAAGCTGCCAATGCTGCGGCATTCCAGGACATTCATCCCATTTTTATCCAAAACATCCCTTAGTTCGCCGACATCGTAGGATTTTAGCTCGGCAATAGAAGTTAGTTCTTCGGCGTCGTCATAGTTATCTTTGTTAAAATAACCGGTTTCCATCATATCCTTTACAGACGGATGGATTCGATTCAACTTTGTAAGGCTGTAGTTTAACCATGTGGCTGTCATACAGCTTTTACTGGAAACAGAAAGTATTACCTTTTTGCCAACTCGGCAAATTTCAGAAATCACATTGCCCGCTTTATGTCCAGAAAAAGAAATTGCACCATGCCACCACAAAACTACTTCAAATTCATGTTCCTCAAATATATCCAGCCAGGTTGCATCTTGCTTGGTAAAGGAGATATTGGGCAGGTTTATAGCTTTGTCTTTTGCCGCCTTTATCATTTCATCGGATAAATCCAGATGAACAACATCAAAGCCCATTCTTGCCAACGGAATAGAAAAAGCGCCTGTTGCTGCACCTACATCCAGTATTTTACGAACGCCCGATAAATGATGTTGAATCGCTTTGAACCTTAAAAGGCGGTTTATTTTCTCATCGTCATAATCGATTTCTTCTACTTTGGAAATTTCATCCCAAAATTTCTCATAATCGGTCAATGCCATTTTGCTCACTCCTTTGTTATTTTATGATGCTCACCTTAAAAAGTGGGATTTTTTAAGGTGATTTTTTATTGCGTAAGTTTTTAAAAAAGTCGGTGAGAAGTTTTGAACACTCCTCCTGCATAATACCGCCGACTGATTCGGGTTTGAAATTGAACGGCATTTGGAACAGATTCGTAATCGTACCGCAAGCGCCGTTTTTTAAGTCGTAAGCACCGAAATATACCTTTGGAATATGAGCGTTGATTATTGCACCTGCACACATAGGGCAGGGTTCAAGCGTTACATAAATTTCACAGTTCCACAATCTCCAACCGCCAAGCTTTTTACAGGCATTGTAGATTGCATCTGTTTCGGCATGAAGAAGAGCGTTCTTACCTTGTTCACGGCGATTTCTTCCTGTGGCAACAATTTCATCATTTCTGACAATTACCGCACCGACGGGAACTTCGTTTTCCGCAGCGGCAATCTCAGCCTGTTCAATAGCCTTTTGCATATAGTATAAAGTTTTATCCATTGTTAATTAATCCTAAATTTGTGATTGTAGTTATCAGAAAAAGTACAAGTGAAAGTATGATACCGGGATTCACAAGAAATGCAGTCATTTTCTCTTTTAAGCTAAGTTCACTTACAATTCCGTCTTTCTTATCAGACATTTTGAAAAAGTTCTTATCTTTTTTGGCAAGTACGATATATGAAACAAAGCCTGCAATACAGAAGAAAATAATCAGGCTGTAACTGATTATTGTTGCCGCATAACCGGAAACAATGTTTGCATCTCTTAAAATGCTCATGGAAACAGCATATAGATTATTAAGAAAATGGATTGCAATTGACGGAAGAATGGAATTGAATTTGCAATCGACATACGCAAAAATAAGTCCGAGAATAAACGCAAACGGAATTTGTGATATATTCTGATGCATTGCACCGAACAAAATTGCAGAGCCTATGACTGCTGTTGTGTCACCGAACTTTCTCAGAGAACCCATAACTATTCCTCTGAAAGCAAATTCTTCGGCAAAAGCGGGGACGATTGCAGTTGAAATTATGTTCAGAACAATACTCAAAACACTTGAATCTCCGCTTGTCAATCCCGAAGATGTGTTTTCAATTCCGAAAAGCGAGAAGTTGTCTGCGATAACACTCGTGGCAACATTTGCAATCATCGCACCTCCCATTCCGAGAAACAGAATGGGTACCATACTTTTTTGTTTTACATATTTTGTGCTGATAATATCATTTAAACTGTTTCTTGAAAGCTTTATATAAAAAAATGCAGGAACAACAACGGCAAATACGGAAATAAATATATCCATAAAGTAAGTCAGTATTGAATAATTGTCAGAATAAATATATTTTGCCGAACCAAAAGCCTTGAAAACTTCTACAACTATCATTGCGCTTACTGTCATTGTAAGCGAATACGCAAATACAAAAAAACCTAAACCGCTTGATCTTTGCTTGAGATTATCGTACTGGAACTCTTTTTTGAAATTGCGGTTATAATTAAGGTTATTGCCGTAAAACGGCATATTATTACCCGAAAACTGGTTATTTATCAAATTATCACATCCTCAAAGCTATTCTAACATAGAGGCATATTATTTTCAAGGATTAAAACATCCGTATAAAGTATTTGCATGATTAAAATGATATAACCCGACAAAAAGTAACTTTAAAATACAGTATAATAAATTCACCCAAAATCGACGCCAAAGAAGAAAAACCGTTTGTATTTTCACGCAAATTGATTCACCTCTATTTACAGCGTGGAAATTAAGACGAAAAATTTAAAAATATAACTTGATTTTTCCTGATTTGTATTGTATAATATGTTTTGCATTTGCCGGTGTGATGGAATTGGCAGACGTAGCGGACTCAAAATCCGCCGGTAGCGATACCGTACCGGTTCAAGTCCGGTCACCGGCACCAAAAGGACATTAACTCTTAGGGTTAGTGTCCTTTTTCAGTATATTTCGGAGGGCGATAATTATGGGCGGAATAAGCGTTATGCTTTTAATGGGAATGCTTTCGGCTATGTATATGTTCTTTATAGCAGTAATTGCCGTGCTGATTATTTATTTTGCAGTAAGCTATGTTTTTGAGAGCATTGCGGCAATGGGTATGTGCAAGAACTTATACTATAAGAACAGCGGTACAGCGTGGATTCCGTTTTATAATAAATATCTGCTCGGTAAAATTGCAGGGAATAAGGCTTTAGGCATAATTGAAGGTGTGCTGAACCTTTCAATCGCAATCGTTGCCGTTCTCTTTTTTGCATTTGAACTGGAAATTGGTATCATCGGCTTGATTGCTCTGTTAGCTTGTGTCATTGCTTCATTTGTGATAGATGTAATTATCGCCGATAAAATATTCAAAAATCTTAACATCAGATATTCGGATGTTCTCACAGTAGTAAATGTCCTTACCTTCGGACTTTTTAGACCGATAATACTTTTCGTATTCAGAAATAAACAGAATACGGTCAGATTTTAATTTCAAAGGAGCAATACACGCCGTATTGTTCCTTTTCCTTTTGCAAAAATGCCCTGTTTAAGATTATTTTTGTTTCATAATTTTTTGATACAGGCAATTTTTAAAAAAATTCGTCAATTTTTTTATTTTTAATTCTCATACGGTTGCTTATTTTTGATTTATATATTATAATGTATCTTGTATTGTTTTTTAATTACGGCGCAAAGCCGCATCTTTATGGAGGATTTGATTATGGAAAAGAAAGAAATTTTATAAATATAGTTGAAGATGGTAATTCTTGGAAGTTATTAAGTAATTATGAAGTATCAATATATGAAAACAATGAGTATAAAGAATTTACTACATTAAAAGTCGGGACATTTTATTTACTAAAAGTAAATGGAGAAGAAGACACCTTACTTTATTGTAGTAAAGTATATGAAGATGTAACTGTACAACTATCTTTAAGAAAAGATGCAGATATTATCATAGGAAGTAAAGAAGACGCAAATATTTATTACAGCAATCCTTTTGTAGCAAAAGAACATGCAAAATTATCATATAAAAATGGTAAATTTACTATATCTGAAATATCTAAAGATAGTTATGTTTATGTAAATAACGAAAGAAAAAATGTATGTAATTTAAAAAACGGTGATGTTATATTTATAATGGGATTAAAAATAATCATTATAAAAAACAATATTATAATCAACAATATAGATAAAATAAAAGTAGATGGAAATCTATTTTATGAATCTAAATATCCTAAACAAAATGTAAAAGATTATAATGAAATTGATGAAGAAGTATCTTTATATAAAGACTCAGATTATTTCTTTAAAGCACCTAGATTTAGAAATAATCCAGATAAAATATCAATAAATGTAGATCCGGCTCCACAAAAACAAAAAGAAGACGATACACCTTTTATATATACAATCGGACCTATGCTTACTATGGGTATGACTTCTATGGTTACTGCTTTTACTGCAATAAGTAATGTAGTAGAAAATAATAGAGATTTTAAAGAAGCAATGCCATCAGTTTTAATAGCAGGAGCAATGCTTATGACAATGATACTATGGCCACTTCTTATGAAAAAATATCAAAAAAAGAAGAAAATTGAAGAAGAAAGAAGAAGAAGAACAAAATATACAGCTTATATAGAAGAAAAAAGAATGCAAATAAGAAGTGTAATGAAAGTACAAAAAGAGGCATTGTTAGAAAGTTATCCACCTCTAGAAGAATTAAAAAAAGTTATACTATTTAAAAAAACAAATTTATGGGAAAGAGAAAAAGATCAAGATGATTTTCTTAGATTACGTGTTGGAACAGGAACAGAACCAGTTAATCTTGATATTAAGTATCCAGAAGAACATTTTACAATAGATGAAGATGATTTAAGAAGTATAACTAATACTTTAGTATCCGAATCAAAAGATTTAGAAAATGTTCCAATAACTATTTCATTTGTAGAAAAATATATATCTGCATTAGTAGGAGATAGTCCTATTATAGAAAAAATATCATATGGATTAATACTACAACTTATTGCATATCACAGTTATGATGATTTAAAAATAGTATTTTTTACAAATGAAGATAAAAAAGAATATTGGGAATTTGCAAAAATTTTACCACATTGTTGGAATGATGATAAAACAATGAGGTTCTTTGCTACAAATGTAGATGATATGAAACAAATATCTTCATATTTAGAATCAATTTTCGAATCAAGAAGCTATAGAGAAAATTCAGGTAGTATATTAGATTATAAACATCATAAACCATATTACTTTATTATTACAGATGATTTTAAAACAGCAAGAGATATTGAAATAATAAAAGATGTACTAGAACAAAAAACTAATGTTGGATTTTCACTATTTATATTAAATGATAAATTAACTAATTTACCAAATGAATGTATGAGTTTTATCTGTATTGGTCATAACAATAGATCAGTAATATTTGAAGACGAACTTGTTACTAATAAGCAAAAGAAATTTGTTGCTGATATAGATGAATCACTAAATTTAGAAGAATGTAGTTTAAAACTGGCTAATATACCAATTGATAGTTCAAACGACGATTCATCTTTTCCAAAATTAATATCATTCTTAGAAATGTATAATGTTGGTAAAGTAGAACAATTAAATTCATACAACAGATGGCAAACAAATGTGCCTATTAATAGTTTACAAGCACCACTTGGTATAGATAAACAAGGAAATACATTTAAGCTTGATTTACATGAAAAATTTCATGGTCCACATGGCCTTATAGCCGGTACAACAGGAAGCGGTAAAAGTGAATTAATTATCACGTATATACTTTCACTCGCAGTTAATTATCATCCAAATGAAGTATCATTTATAATAATTGATTACAAAGGTGGTGGAGTAGCACTTGCATTCGAAAATAAAGAGGTGGGAAGGAAACTACCACATATAGCAGGTACTATTACAAATTTAGATACAGTAGAAATGCATAGATCACTTGTATCAATAGAAAGCGAATTAAGAAGAAGACAAAAAGCATTCAATAAAGCAAGAGAATTATCAAATGAAAGCACAATAGATATTTACAAATATCAAAAACTATATAGAAATGGTGTAGTAGACGAACCAATATCGCACTTATTTATAATTTGTGATGAATTCGCTGAATTAAAAGTACAACAACCAGAATTTATGGATCAACTAATAAGTACTGCACGCATAGGAAGAAGTTTAGGTGTTCATTTAATACTTGCAACACAAAAACCATCAGGAGTAGTAGACGATCAAATATGGAGTAATAGCAGATTTAAAATATGCCTAAAAGTACAAGAAAAAGAAGATAGTATGGCTATGATTAAATCCCCTGATGCAGCAATGATAAAAAATGTAGGAAGATTTTTCTTGCAGGTTGGTTACAACGAATTTTTTGCAGAAGGACTTGCTGCTTGGTCAGGAGCACAATATATTCCAACAGACAAACCAAAGAAAAAAATAGACAATTCAATTAATTTTATTGATAATATTGGATATGTTATAAAAAGTACTGATGATGAAAAGAAAGTAAATATAAACAACTATGGTGAACAATTAACTAACGTAATCAACTACTTAATTACAGTTGCAAAAGAAGAAAAAATCGAGGTAAAACAATTGTGGTTAGATAAAATACCAGATATAATATATGTAGATAAACTAAAAGAAAAATATAACTACACAAAACTACCATATATTATTAATCCAGTTATTGGTGAATATGATGATCCATCTAATCAAAAACAAGAATTGTTAACATTAGATTTATCTCATAATGGAAATACTATAATTTATGGTGGCTCTGGAAGTGGTAAAAGTACCCTTGTTAGTGATGTAATATATTCATCAATAATAGATCATGATGCAAATGAAGTAAATTTCTATATAATGGATTTTGGTTCAGAAATACTAAGAATATTTAAAAAAGCACCACACGTAGGAGATGTTATATTAGTAAATGATGTAGAAAAAGTTACTAACTTGTTTAAAATGTTAAATTCTCTAATAAACACAAGAAAAAAACTATTTGTAGAATTTAATGGAAATTTTAATTACTATAATAGAAAATCAAATAAAAAAGTTCCACTAATAGCAGTAATAATAAATAACTTTGAAGCATTTTCAGAAAATTATGAAAAATATGAAGATACATTACTACAATTAACAAGAGAAGGACCAAAGTATGGAGTAGTATTTATAATAACTGTAAATGGAGTTAACTCCGTTAGATATAGATTAAAACAAAACTTCAGTCAAGAATTTGTATTACAAATGAATGATGATGCCGATTATATTTCAATACTTGGAAATACTAATAAAGTATATCCATCAAAAATATTTGGAAGAGGATTATTAAAATTAGATAAAGTTTATGAATTTCAAACAGCATATCCATATAATCCTGAAAATATGTCAGAATATATAAGCATAATTTGCACAAAACTAAGAGATAAAACAAAGATATTTGCAGAACCAGTTAAAATATTACCAGACATAGTTACAGAAGATTACATAAGCTCAAAATTACTAGGACTTGAATCAGTTCCAATAGGAATAGATAAAAGTTCATTAGCAATATCTTGTTGGGATTTCAAAAACAATTACACAACAATGATATCTGCATTAGAATTTAATAACATGAAATTCTTTATTAAACCATTAATAAACGAATTATCTAATTTAAAAAATACAACGATATTAGTAATGGATGCAATAAAAGAAATTAATAACATAACTAATAATACAAATTTATTCTATTATGACAAAGATTTTGGTGAAGTAATAAAATCATTACAAGAAACAATATCTAAACAACATAAAGCATATAAAGAAAATAATTACAACAAAGATTTACTAAACAAAGTAAAACCAGTAGTATGTGTAATAATAGGAATAGAATCTTTACTTATGAAGCTTCCTGCTGATACAAAATTGTTATTTAATTCCTTAGTAGAATTGGGAAATACAATACAAACAATCAAATTTATTTTCATAGATACTATTGATATATTTAAGAAAATAGAGTATGATAATTGGTATAAAGCGGTAGTTAAGAATAACCAAGGAATATGGATAGGAAATGGTATAACAGGCCAATATACACTTAAGATTTCTAAAATTACAAGAGAGTTACAAGAAGATGTAGAAGAGGGCTTTGGTTACATAGTAAAAAGAGGTATACCTATTCTTACTAAATTCTTAACTAGTGATGAGGGATATAAAGGTGATGATTATGAATAACAAAATTTTAGTTGAAGTAATTGTCCCTTTACTTAATACTAGCTATGAACTTTATATCCCAATAAATAAAAGAATATCCTCAATAATAAAACTTATTGAAAATAGCTTAAGGGAACTAACTAATGGTTATTATCCGAACAAAGAAAATTCGATAATAATAGATCAAAATTCAGGAAATGTTTATGACATCAATATTACAGTAAAAGAATCAAAAATAATGAATGGTTCAAAACTCATATTGATATAAAGGAAGGTGGTGAAGGGATGAACATTCAAGCAGATACAAGTAGTTTAAGAACATTAGGCAATCAAGTACTAGAGAATGCAAGTGAATATCAAAATGAAGTATTAAAAGTATACGAATCAGTAGATAATTTAAGTGCAAGTTGGCAAGGAGCAGATAACCAAGAATATGTAAATAAAGTAAATGAATATAAAGAATCAATAGAAGCACTAGGAAAAGCAATAGGAAACTATGGACAATTCTTAGTAGATACTGCAACAAATATAGAAAGAGTACAAGATGAAATAAGAAGTAGTGCAAGTAGAATATAACAAAGGAGGGTAAAGATGATAGAAAAAATAAGTTATGAGCAAGTAAATCAAACAGCAGACTCGCTAAACAATTCAGCAAGTAAAATGAAAGAAATACTTGCTGAAGTAGAACAAAGAATGCAAAAAGTAAATACAGAAGATACATGGAAGAGTGCAGCAGCAGAAGAATTATATGCAAAATTCAAATCATTATCAACAAAATTTGAAGCATTCTATACAGCAATAGAAGGATATGCAAGATTCTTACATAATACTGTAGAAACATATAAGGCAGCAGATGCTGCAATAGCAGGTAAGGCAAACGAATTATTAAATGACTAATAGAGTTATATTTTAACTCTTTTTTTTATTTATCAAAAAAACAAATGTTCTCTTGGCAAATAATTTGTTAAATAAATTATCATCTTTAATTTCTTGTCTTAACATTTCAAACAGTAGAAATAACAGTATCAAGTCCCCAATCGCCAAATCTTTCTCTGTTATTAATATTATATGGTCTTAATTCAATACTATTATCTTTCTTACTTTCAGACACTTTTTTTCCTCTTTGATAACAATCTTTTTCAGTATTAAATTTATTCATTCTTCTGGTATCATCTTTAGTTGAATTTAACAAGTGATAATGGATAGCTCTATAAATAGTAGTTGTTGATATAGAAGTAAAACCTTCTTTTAGATAAAGTTGATGAGATTAGATATAACCAGCAATAACATCAGGAGCCCATTTATCTTTTTTCTTTATAATTTTCTTTAGACATATATATATTACATCTTTCTTTATTTTGCTTATAATAAGTGTAATATTTTTATATGTCTTTTTCAATGTAACTTTGTTGCACTTCAGAAAAAAATTTTCCGAGAAGATAAAATTTGACTATTTATTAAATTTATGATATCATTCTTACTTGTAAGACCTCGGTCTTCAACCACTCTGAAAAGGTTAAAAACGAAAAGTACCTTAAAGGTGAGTCTAAGTTAAAAGGAGGGAAAGTATGAAAGCAGTAATAGAAACTGGAGGAAAACAATATTATGTTGAACTAGGTCAAGAAATTTATGTTGAAAAACTTGATAATGAAGCTGGTAAAGAGGTTGTTTTCGATAAAGTTTTAATGGTTAACGGTGTTGCTGGAAAACCATATTTAACAAATGTAGTTGTTAAAGGTGAAGTTGTTAAACATGGAAGACAAAAGAAAGTAGTAGTATTTAAATATAAACAAAAAAATAACTACCACAAAAAACAAGGACACAGACAACCATATACTAAAGTTAAAATAACTAGTATAGAAGAAAGATAATATGATAAAAATAGTAGTAAAAAATGATGTTATAACTATATCTGGGCATGCTAATTATGATGAATATGGAAAAGATATTGTATGTTCAGCAGTAAGTAGTACGGTTATAACTACAATAAATGCTATATTAAGTATTGATAAAAATTCAATTGAAGTAAATGATAATAATCCACTTACAATTAAAATACTTAAGCATAGTGAAGTTGTTGATAAATTAATAAAAAATATGATTAATCTATTAACAGAATTACAAGAAGAATATAAAGATAATATAGATATTAGGAGGTGAGTGTAATGAGATTTAACATTCAGTTATTCGCTCATAAAAAAGGACAAGGTTCTACAACTAATGGTAGAGATTCAGAATCTAAAAGATTAGGTGCAAAAGCAGCTGATGGTGAATTTGTTACTGGTGGTTCAATTATATATCGTCAAAGAGGAACTAAAATTTATCCGGGTAATAATGTAGGTATGGGAGTTGATCATACACTATATGCTAAGATGGATGGATATGTGAAATTTGAACACAAAGGAAGAGACAAAAAACAAGTAAGTGTATATGAAGCTAGGGTTGCCTAGTTTTTTTCTTTAAAATATAGTATAATTAAGAAGGTGATGTTATGTTTGTTGATGAAGTAGAAATAAAAATTATAGCAGGAAATGGTGGAGATGGATGTACTGCATTTAGACGTGAGAAATTTGTACCTAATGGTGGACCTGATGGTGGAAATGGAGGACGTGGTAGTAATATTATTTTTAAAGTAGATAAAGGTTTAAGAACGCTATTAGATTTAAAATACCAAAAAGAGATTAAAGGAAAAAGAGGAGAACATGGCTCTGGTAAAAACAGATTTGGAAAAAATGCAGAGGATGTAATAATAAAGGTTCCAGAAGGAACAACAGTAACAGATCTTAATACAGGTATGGTTATAGCTGATTTAATAAAAGGTGATGATGAAGCAGTTATAGCATATGGAGGTAGAGGAGGAAGAGGAAATAAAGCATTTGCTACTCCTTCAAACCCAGCACCTGATATATCAGAACATGGTGAACCAGGAGAAGAAAGAATAGTTAAAGTTGAACTTAAAATGCTTGCAGATGTTGGATTAGTTGGTCTTCCAAGTGTTGGCAAAAGTACAATATTATCTCAAGTAAGTAGAGCAAATCCTAAAATAGCAGCTTATCACTTTACCACATTATCACCTAATTTAGGTGTTGTAAAAACGAAAGATAATAAAGTATTTGTTATGGCTGATTTACCAGGTCTTATAGAAGGTGCATCAAAAGGAGAAGGACTTGGAGATAAATTTTTAAGACATATAGAAAGAACTAGAATAATATGTCATGTAATAGATATGAGTGGTAGCGAAGGAAGAAATCCAATAGATGATTATATCCTTATAAATAAAGAACTAGAGCAATTTTCAGATAAACTTATAAATAAAAAACAAATAGTAATAGCAAATAAAATGGATATTGAGGGTTCAAAAGAAAATTTAGAAGAATTTAAGAAAAAATTTGATATAGAAGTATTTGAAGTAAGTGCAATAAATAATACAGGACTTGATAAGTTAATTGAATATATTGCTAAAACTCTTGATGAGATAGAGGAAACACCTTTATATAAAGATACTGAAATAGAAAGTCATGTATTATATAAGTTTAAAAGAGAAAAACCATTTACTATTACAAAAGAGTCAGATGCTTGGATAGTAAGGGGAGATACAGTAGAAAAATTATTTAAAATGACAAAATTCAATTCCCAAGATGGGACATTAAGATTTGCAAAAAAACTTAAAAATATGGGTATAGACGATGAGCTTAAAAGATTGGGTGCAAAAAGTGGAGATACAGTTAGAATATTGGACTATGAATTTGAGTATATTGAGTAGAACCTATTTTATGTTTTAACATACAATATTATGAATAATAATAAATACCTCTTCTATAGAAAGCGAGGGTGTATGGCAAAAGTATTAACAAAAAGAGAAAAAGAAGTGTTTGAACTATTGATTTTGAATAAATCAACAAAAGATATTGCAAAAGAACTTAATATAAGTGAAAAAACAATTAGAAATCATATTTCAAATGTAATGCAAAAGCTAGGTGTTAAAGGAAGAACACAAGCTGTAATAGAACTTATAAAACTAGGAGAATTATCATTATAAAGTCACAAAAGTGACTTTTTCTATTTAAGTTCTTATTTTATTTAATAATCATATTATTAATTAGAGGTGTTTATATGCTAAAGAATATGACTATTAAAAAAGTTTCACTTGCCACTATATTACTTTTAATATGTGCTTTATTTGTACTATTTCCAAGGGAAAATGAATATAAACTAGATTTGAATGGAAAAACGAGTATAGAGTATGTAAATAATGATGAAACACATGAAATATATTTAGTAAACAAAGACAATTATGTATCAAGGACAAAAGTATTATTAAATGAAGATGAAGTTGAGAAAAAAATAAGAACATTAATTGAATATCTAATAATTGATGGTAAGAAAGAAAGTAATATACCAAATGGTTTTAGAGCACCAATACCTAGTGGAACTGAAATATTAAGTGTGGATTTAAAAGATGGTTTATTAAAAATAGATTTTTCAAAGGAAATACTTGAAATAAATAAAGAACTAGAAGAGAAAATGTTAGAGGCAATAGTATATAGTTTAACTTCAATAAAAGAAGTAAATGGAATAATGATATATGTAGAAGGAAATTTACTAACAGTTTTACCAAAAAATAAAACTAATTTGCCAACGGTTTTAACAAGAGATATAGGTATAAACAAAATATATGATATAACCAATACAAAAGATATTAGCAAAACAACTATATATTATATAGGAGAAAATAATGATAATTATTACTATATACCAGTAACTAAAATTGATAATAGCAAAAAAGATAAAATAAAAATAATAATAGATGAATTATCAAGTGGACCATCTTATCAAGGAAATTTAATGAGTTTTATGAATCTTAATACAAAACTCATGAATTATGAAATCAAGGATAAAAGCATGTATTTAGTTTTTAATGATTATATACTAGATAACATTGATGAAAAGAAAGTTATGGAAGAAGTTATATATTCAATTAGTTTATCAATTGGAGAAAATTATAACGTAGATGAAGTAATATTTATGTTAAATGATGAAGAAATAACAAAAAGTGTAATAAAAGCTCTTGAATAATAAGAGCTTTTATTGTATAATCTTATTGTTCACTTGAGATGTCCTCGTAGCTCAGCTGGATAGAGCAATCCCCTTCTAAGGGATCGGTCGGGCGTTCGAATCGCTCCGGGGACGCCATAAGAATATAACTCTCATAATGAGAGTTTATTTTTTTGTAAAAAAATATAAAGTAATTATTTTATATAAATTAAAAAATATAAAGTATGTTATAATTACACTTGGAGTGATTTTTATGGATTTAATAATAATATTGGTACTTATAATTCTTACAATAATATTTTTTAGAAGGTTTAGCAATGTAGTATATATTATATGTATAATAGATATGTTTTTAAGAATCATATCAAAAATAGAAGTATTACTTGGCATTAAAGAAATTTCTAATTTAGTGAATAGATACTTACCAGATTCGTTATTAGCAGTAATAAATTCCCATTCATCTGGTATAATAAACACAATATTAGTATGGTTATATGTAGGAATATATGTAATTTTCTTATATTACGTAGTATGTACATTCTTTAGAAAAAAGAAATAGCAATCGCTATTTCTTTTAGTTTATTTCTTTAATCTATAGTTTTTGAATATTTTTTAACTTTTTCTTCACTCATTTTTCTTAAATTAATTCTATATATCTTAGAAACAATTCTTCTTGTTCTTTTAAAACAATCATCAAATTCCCTCTCGTCAGTACAATTGCTTACTAAGAAATCTTTTAAAGTTGATAAATTTCCATTATTAAATGATTCATCATTTAAATCCCTTAAAACAACGTAATAATTAGTACCACCATTTCTTGGAATAAAAGCATAATACTCACTTCTACTTTCATTTAATTCAACTAAAGTAGAAATATCTCTTTTATCAGTAAACACATATTTTTTCTTATAATATTTTGAATCAAACATATAAACCTCCCTCGAATAAGCATATACTATCATATATTTTAAAATTTAGCAAATCCAAATATATAATAATTATTCTAAATTTGATCTTTACCTAATATATTTATTTAGGAGGACAATCTATGAATGATAAAAAGAATGGACTTACTGATAAAGAGGTAATAGAAAGTGTCAAAAAATATGGTACAAACAAATTAGTGACCAAAAGCAAAAGTAGTTTTTTCAAACTTTTAATTGAATCTTTAGGAGATCCAATAATTAAGATACTATTAATTGCACTTGCAATTAAGATTGTTTTCTTAATAAAGTCATTTGATTGGTATGAAACAATAGGTATAGTAATTGCTATTTTTCTAGCATCCTTTATATCAACTATATCTGAATATGGTAGTGAAAAGGCCTTTTTAAGATTACAGGAGGAGGCATCAAAAATAAAATGTAGAGCAAAAAGAAATGGTAATTTGACAGAAATTAATATAGATGATGTAGTGGTTGATGATATCATCTATTTATCATCAGGAGATAAAATACCAGCAGATGGTATATTAATTGATGGAGAAGTAAGTGTTGATGAGTCATCTTTAAATGGTGAATCAAAAGAGAAATATATTTATGCAAACGATTCAATATTTAGAGGTTCAATAGTAGCAAGTGGTATAGGAATAATGCAAGTAAAAAAAGTAGGTAATTCTACATTTTATGGAAAACTAGCAGAGGAAATACAAGAAAGTCAACCAGAAAGTCCATTAAAACTACGTCTTAGAAATCTTGCAAAAATAATAAGTAGAATTGGTTATGTAGGTGCAACGCTAGTATTTATATCATATCTTTTTTCGGTTATAGTAATAAACAATAACTTTGACATAAATTTAATAAAACAAACAATATTTAATTTTCCAATCATGAGTAGTCACATACTATATGCACTAACATTATCAGTTACTATAATAGTTGTAGCAGTACCAGAAGGACTTCCTATGATGATTACATTAGTTCTATCATCTAACATGAAAAGAATGCTAAAAAACAATGTATTAGTAAGAAAAATGATGGGAATCGAAACAGCAGGAAGCATTAGTATGCTTTTTACAGATAAAACAGGAACACTTACAAAAGGCAAATTAGAAGTAATCAGGTTTGTAACTCCTACATTAACCGAATATATAAATGAAATAGATATATCAAGAAATACTAAATTATATGATTTAGTTATAAAATCTTTTTCTCTTAATAATGAAAGTACTTATGATGAATATGGAAAAGTAATAGGTGGAAATATAACAGACAGATCTTTATTAAACTTTATTCACAAAAAAAATATAAAAAATAAAGTTGTAAAAAGAGTACCATTTGACAGTAAAAATAAATATTCAAAAGTTACATTAGATGATGGCACATATCTAATTAAAGGTGCTAGTGAAAAAGTAATTTCAATGTGTAGTTACTATTATGACGAAAACATGAATAAAAAGTTACTTACAAATCGAAAAAAAATATTAGAAAAAATTGAAAATGTTTCAAAAAAGGGAATTAGAATTTTATGTTTTGCAGTTGGTGAAAATAACGAAAAATATTCTCTTCTTGGATTTGCTTATATAAAAGATGAAATAAGAGAAGAAGCAAAAGAGGGAATTAAACTTGTAAAAAATGCAAGTATACGTACTATAATGATTACTGGTGATAACAAAGATACAGCTTATTCCATAGGAAAAGAACTTGGTTTAGTAGAAGATGGCGATATAGTAATTACAAGTAATGAACTAAATAAAATGGATAATGAAGAAATAAAAAAAATATTACCTAAAATAAGAATAGTAGCAAGAAGTTTACCGCAAGATAAAAGTAAATTAATAAGATTATCACAAGAATTAGGTTATGTAGTAGGAATGACAGGAGATGGTGTAAATGATGCACCAGCACTAAAAAAAGCAGATGTTGGATTTGCTATGGGAAGTGGAGCAGAAATTGCTAAGGAAGCAAGTGATATAGTAATTCTTGATGATAACTTTTTATCAATTTCAAAAGCAATACTATATGGAAGAACTATTTTTAAATCCATAAGAAAATTTATAATACTACAATTAACAGCTAATATGTGTGCATTATCACTATCTATAATTGGTCCTTTTATAGGAGTAAATACCCCAGTAACAGTTATACAAATGCTATGGATAAATATGGTAATGGATACATTATCTGGTCTTGCATTCTCTTTTGAACCAGCACTTAAAGAATATATGAACGAACCACCTAAGAAGAAAAATGAACCAATAATAAATAAATATATGATAAATGAAATATTAATAACTGGCATTTATTCATCTATATTATGTATATTATTTCTAAAAATTCCAATATTTTATGAATTATATAGAAAAAGTGGTACAGACAAATATTTTATGACTGCATTTTTTGCACTTCTAATATTCATAGATGTATTTAATGCATTTAATGCAAGAACACATAAAATAAACCTACTATCAAATATAAGACGTAATAAAGTATTTATTCTCATAATAACATTTATAGTATTTATGCAAATAATAATGATTTATTATGGAGGAACTTTATTCAGAACATCAGGACTAACAATAAAAGAATTTATAATAACTATAATTCTATCTTTTACAGTAATACCAATAGATAATATAAGAAAATTATGGTTAAGACAAAGAGGTATAAAAAGAGGAGTATAGATATAAATAGAACCTAACAAGTTCTATTTTTCACATAATTTACCACAATCTTATGATAATTTATTGTAACTTTATTTATATCATTGAAACATAGGAGGTGATTCTATAGAGAATAAATGATATAATGTAAGAGGTGAATAATTATGTTTAATATATGTTTGGTTGAAGATGAAAAAAGCTTAAATAATCTGATTAAGACATACTTAGAAAGTGCAGGTTACAATGTTATCCAATGCTTTAGTGGAAAAGAAGCCCTAGAACTTACTACTAAAATACATTTGTGGATACTTGATATAATGCTTTCTGATGATATTAGCGGATATGATATCATTAAAAAAATAAGAGAAACTGATGATAAAGTACCTGTTATATTCACATCTGCTCGTGATCAGGACTTAGATAAAATCATTGGATTAGAACTTGGTAGTGACGACTATATTACTAAGCCATATTCTCCTAAAGAACTTGTACTTAGAGTAAATAATATAATTAAAAGAGTATATAAAGACACGTTCGATAAGATTACTTATGAAGATTATAAAATAAATGTAGAAAAAAGAACTGTTACATTATTTGATAAAGAAATAAAGTTAACTACTTTAGAATTTGAATTATTACTATTATTTGTTAATAATGTCGGTAAATCTTTTTCCAGAGAAGAAATATTAAATTCTATTTGGAAAGAAGATTATTATGGAAATGATAGAGTAGTGGATGATTTAGTTAGAAGATTAAGAAGTAAGATGAAAGAACTAAAAATAGAAACAATTTATGGATATGGATATAGATTATTATGAAAAATAAAATAATAAATTATGTTAAAAATTTAGATTTAAAAAGACAACTTGGATATATTATAGTTTTTTCACTACTTATTTCACTTATTTCACTTATTATAATTCTTCCTAACTTACTCACTCCTTTCTATGAGAAAAATATATATGAATTACTAAATCAACCACTATCATTTATAGAAAGTAATACAGATTCTAGTAGTAACAATATTGCTTTTATAGTTAAAAATTCTACTGGAACATATATTTCCTCTAATTTTGAAGATTATTTTAACACAAAAAAAGTTAATTTAATTTTAAAAATTGTAAGAGGTAACCAAGGTAAGTTTATAATTGGAAACCGAACATATTACTATAGTATGGACACTAGTGATGACGAAAAAATAGTTACACTAACTGACGATTCTTATATAAAATCTCAAAGAAGAATGTTAAATCTTACAATATTTCCCGTAGTAGCTATTACTATATTTATAGAAACCTCACTTCTTGCTATATGGGGTAATACTCTTGTTAACAGAATATCTAAAGTAAAAGACAAAGTTGATAATTTGGATAATAAAGATTATGACCACAAATTTAAGTTTAAGTTAAAAGACGAAGTTGATTCATTAAACAATTCAGTTGAGTACATGAGAAAAGAAATAAATTCAAAAGAAGAGTATAAAAATAACATGTTTCAAAATTTGTCACACGAATTAAAAACTCCTATTTCTGTTATAAGTAGCTATGTAGAAGCTGCTAATGATAAAGTAATAACCGAAACAGAAGCTCTAAAAACTATTGAAGATGAAATAAAAGTACTAGCAAACGATGTTAATATGATACTAGAATTAAATAAACTTAACTTTTTAAAAGATAATAACGAATATAAAGATGAAGTAGTAGATATTACTGAATTACTTAAAGATTTGACAGAAAAATATAAAATGCAAAGAAGAGATGTGGATTGGGGGCTTGATATACAAGATGAGAATGTACGAAGAGGTACATATGATATTTGGAAAGTTATAATAGATAATATTTATGGTAATTTTGTAGTTTATGCAGATAAAATAGTAAAAGTTACCGTAACAAAAAACAAGATTACTTTTTATAACGATGGAGAAAAAATAGATGAGAAATTAATAAAGGATATTTTTACTCAATATAAAAAAGGAATAAAAGGTAAATTTGGACTTGGATTGTCTATTGTTAAACAAAGTTTAGAATTATATGGTTATAAAATAAAAGTTAGTAACCAAGAAAAAGGAGTATTATTTGAAATTTTATAATACTCCTTTACAAATTTAAAAAAATAATTTATAATTATATTGGTCTTGGAGCAGTACTCAAGAGGCTGAAGAGGCGCCCCTGCTAAGGGTGTAGACTGGGCAACTGGTGCGAGAGTTCAAATCTCTCCTGCTCCGCCATTAAGAAAATGAACTCTTATTTTATAAGGGTTTTTATTTTGTATTAATATTTTATATAACATTTTAACAAATGTCTTACAAATAAAATCTTTATATTACTCTTAATACATGTTACAATAATATTAGGTGGTAATATGAAAAAAGTAGTATTAATAGATGGAAATAATTTATTATTTAGAAGTTATTATGCAACTGCATATATGGGAAATGTAATGAAAAATTCAAAGGGTTTTCCGACAAATGCATTGTATGGCTTTTCAAATATGATAAATAAAATATTAAATGAAGAAAAACCAGAATATATTTTAGTTGCACTTGATAAAGGTAAAACTTTTAGGCATGATAATTTTCATGAATATAAAGCAGGAAGAATAGAAATGCCAGATGAATTAAAAAAACAATTTGTTGTTGCAAAAGATTTAATGGATGCTATGGGAATAAAATGGTTTGAGATAGACGGATATGAAGCAGATGACATAATAGGTACATTCTCATCATTAATAACTAATAGTGAGGATTACGAAGGATTAATAATAAGCAGTGATAGAGATTTGTTACAACTTATAAATGAAAAAGTAACTGTAAAATTATTAAAAGCAAAAGATTATATAATGATGAATAGACAAACATTTTTTGATACATATGGTATTGAACCAATAAAAGTAATAGATTTAAAGGGCTTAGAAGGGGATTCATCAGATAATATTCCAGGTGTAAAAGGAATAGGCGAAAAAACGGCACTTAAACTACTACAAGAATATGGTAGTTTAGAAAATATTTATGTTAATTTAGATAAAATAAAAGGAAAATTACAAGAAAAGTTAGAGTTGGGTAAAGATTCTGCCTTCATGTCAAAACAACTTGCTACCATATATAAAGAAGTACCAACTAATTTAACAATTGATGATATTTTGTATAAAGGTCCTAGTAATGAACTTAGAAAAATGTATGAAGAATTAGAGTTTTATTCACTTATTAAAAATAGTTATGTACCTGAACAAGATTCAGTTGATGTAAAAATAATTAAAGATATAAATGAACTAAATATAACTAATGATATAGCAGTATATCTTGAATTAGATGGATTTAACTACCATACATCTAATATACTGGGTATGGGTATATATAATAAAGAAATAAGTGCATATATACCACTAGATGTATTAAAACAAAAACCAGAATTTTTAACTAAGATAAATAAATATAGTTATGATATAAAGAAAACAATTATTGCATTAAAAAAAATAGGTATAGATTCTACCAATTATACATTTGATACAATGATTGCAGCATATCTTTTAAATTATAACGTTAAAGATGATATTGCATATGTTTCTAATGCTTATAATTATAGTGTTAAATTCTTAGAAACATTATATAAAGAAAAAAACTTTGATATAAATTCAATATCAAAAGAATGTGTTATAAAAGCCAAATTTATATATGAAACTAAAGATAAATTCATAAATAAATTAACAGAAGAAGATTGCATTTCATTATTTAAAGATATAGAAATGCCTTTAACTAATGTATTAATTGATATGGAATTAACTGGAATGAAAGTTGATATAAATGTTTTAAAAAATATGGAAGAAGAACTATCCATAAAAATAGAACTATTAAAAAAAGATATATTTAATATGGCAGGATGCGAATTTAATTTAAATTCTCCAAAACAATTAGGAGAAATATTATTTGATAAATTAGGGGTACCTGCAAACAAGAAGAGAACAACTGAAAAAGAACACTTAACAAAATATAGTGATAAATTTCCAATAATAAATAAAATATTAGAATATAAAATGATGAATAAAATATATACATCATATGTTATTGGTCTTCAAGATTATATACTTGATGATTCAAGAATACATACAATATATAATCAAACTTTAACAAGAACAGGCAGATTGTCATCTTCTTATCCTAACTTACAAAATATACCTACAAGATATGAATATGCAAAACTAGTAAGAAAAGCATTCATACCAATAAATGATTTATTTATCTCATCAGATTACTCACAAATTGAACTTAGAATATTTGCACATTTATCAAAAGTCCCAAACCTAGTAGAAGCATTTAATAGTGGAAAGGATATACATACAAAAACAGCAATGGATATATTTTCAGTAAATGAAAATGAGGTTAATTCAGAAATGAGAAGACAAGCTAAAGCAGTTAATTTTGGAATATTATATGGTATAAGTGGATTTGGTTTATCAGAAAACTTAGATATGAGAATAGAAGATGGTCAAAGATTTATAAAAAAATATATGGATACTTTTCCAGGTATAAAAGATTATATGGATAAAGAAATAAAAGAAGCACATGAATGTGGTTATGTAAAAACTATAATGAATAGAAAAAGAACAATAGATGAATTAAACAATAAAAATTATATAATAAGACAAAGTGGTGAAAGAATAGCACTTAATACACCAATTCAAGGTTCTAGTGCTGATATTATTAAACTTGCAATGATAGAAATACATAAAAAGCTAAATGAAGAACATTTTAAGAGTAAAATGGTATTACAGATACACGATGAATTAGTGTTTGATGTATGTATAGATGAAAAAGAAAAACTAGAACAATTAGTAAAGGATATAATGGAAAATTGTTATAAATTGGATGTTCCACTAGTAGTAGAAATGTATACTACAGATGAAGAAGGAAATGAAGTTGATTTAATAAATGTAGAAGATCCACAATTAAAAGTAATGATGCCTCTGTTAATTTCTTAAGAGCAAAATCTGATTCTTGGGAAAATAGTAATTCAAATGGTGGAGATGTAACATTAAATTTAACTAAACAAACAGTAATTGGAAATATAGATAATATTTCAACACTTATAATGAATATGAATAATTCATATTATGAAGGTATGATAAATAATAATAAAAGAGCAAAAAGTATTAGTTTAACGATAGATAAAGATTCTAAGATAAAATTAATGGGTGATAGTTATGTAACATCATTTACAAATGAAGATAAAACAAATAGTAATATAGATTTTAATGGATATAAATTATATGTAAAAAATATATCAATAAACTAACTCATTACAAACAGTAATGAGTTTTATAATTTAGAATAATATTTAATATGAAAAGAAAAATTATATTTATTATACTAGTAATTATTAACATATTATTTTTTATGCATACATTAAATGCAAAAGCAATAAAAACAAATAATGATGAATATAAAATAGAAGAAAAAACATATGATTACAAAATACTTATTTATTATCCAATAACAAAATATCCTACTTTAAATAATAATATAAAAGAAAACATTTTGCCATATTTAAAAGAATTTAAATCATCACTAAAATATATTCCAGAACAAAAAAATCAATATTATTCGCTAATTATACTATACGAAAATTACGAATATAAAAATTATATATCTTATGTATTTAGAATAGAAGATTATACTGGTGGTGCACATCCAAATCATAGAATGTATACAGTTGTATATGATAAAGAAAAAAATAAAGTTATTTCTATAGAGGATTTAATAAAATATAATAATCAAATACTAAATATTTTCTCGAAAATAAGTAGAGAAAAATTAAAAAATAATAAAAGAATAGTAAGTGCATCAATGTTTTTCGAAGGAACAAGACCAAAAAAAGAAAATTTTATTAACTTTGCATTTACTAAAGATGGAATATTATTATTTTATCCATATTATCAAATCGCTCCCTATAGCGAAGGAGAATTTAATGTAATAATTCCTTATGACAATATCAATAAACTTTACAATAAATAATCATGTGATGTAATTACAACAGGTGGTTGTATGAATTATAAAGAAATATTGGAAAAATATCCATGGATAAAAGAAGAAAAGCAAAAATTAATAATAAGTCCAGATAGTGATGGACTTATTAAGTGCATTGTTATATTTAAATTATTTTGATGTAGAAGTAGTAGGATATTACGATGGAAAAGTTATGTTATCTAAAGAAAACGTAGATCCTAAAGATTGTTTGTTTCTAGATATGGATGTTTATAACAAAAATATAAAAAGTATAGTACATCACATGGTTTGCTATAACAAAAACAAATTATCTAACAATTGGTATAATTACGATAACTGTATTCAAATTAATAATCTAAGAAATTTCGATAAAACCAAAGATTTTCAAAGAAAATATCCATTTGCAACAATTCATTTCCTACTTGCACTATTAAGTAATGTAAAAGAAATAAAATTAAGTGACAACGCAATTATTCCATTACTATTTAGTGATGGCGTATGGACTGTTTTATTTGGATATACAGAAAATTGCCTAGATTGGTTTGACTTTCTACATGTAAAAGAAAAAGATAATATTTTAAATCCTATATTTTGTGGAAATCATTCGTTCTTAACAATAATGGAAAAAATAAATGATTTCTTAAGATAGAGGGAAGAACTTAATTGTAAATGTACATATGATTAAAAAAAGATGAATATGTATATAAAAACAGATCAAGAACAGGCGATAAATTAATAATATCAAATTCAAAAGGTGAACCAGTAAATATCAAATTAATTAATAATAATTATGATATTATAGAACAATAACAGGATAGAGTAAAATTATTTATTACATTTCTTGCTGAGTTAATGGGATTTAAGCCATATTTAGAAAAATGGAATTTTAATAATTTAAAGTTAAGAGAGTTTTCAAAAGGTATTTTAGATGGAAAAGGTGAACATAAAGTGTTGAATCAAAAAAATTATATTGATATAGTTGAAAACAAATGCTTTTCTATGGCAATAACATCTAGCCAAGCCATTGAATATATAATAGATGATAGAAATCATTTTAATTAAAAAAAAATTAAAGAGATAGTACTACCTGTCAAGTACACACTAAATAAAAATATTTGATTATGAATATTTAAGTCTGTATTCAACAGGAGATAAATATTCGAGTTTCTTTTTCATAGTAGGATAGTTTTCTAAAACGCAAAAAAATTAATCTATTTCTAGATTAGTTATTTATCAAAACTCGAAAAGTTCGAGCAGATTTCACTATGGAGCCATAAAGGTTGAAGTCGGACAACCTTTATTTTTTTGTATAATAGGTAGTAATAAACTACTAATTGATATAAGTATATCATAAAATATTAAAACTTTGTTAAAAATTTCGGATTAATATTATTATACTAACCAAAAAAATTCTACAGCTACATTGTAAACTATTTTAGTATTATTTCATAAATCTATTAATTTTTACACAATAGTTCTTTTTAATGTTTTTACAAATTTTTGTTGTAAAGATGGCTTTGCAAATTGTTCTTCTAATGTTAAAACACTACTTTTGTACCTACTATATGCTTTATCATAGTTTCCTTGTTCAATTTGCACAACACAATAGTCAACTATATTATCATATATATAATTATAAATAATATCTGATTTTTCTTCATTATTAATACTTTCAACAATAATAGGTGCAACTTCATAATAGTGTTCTATATCTTCTTTTGATACAAAATTATCTCTAAACCACCTTAATACTGTCAATTCATAACAATTATCATCAAAATTTTCTTGAAAATACTTCATACAGGCCGAAGTCAAATAACAACCACCAGACCCCGAATTTGTATCATTTTTATCTGGACTATGCGTTGTAGAACTCCAAGATTCTTTATCATAATTTATATTAACATGTGCTGCATCATGAGGTTTATCTACTTCACCACCATAAAAACTGATGTGATCATTACCGTTTTTATCTGTATTAATTTTTATAGTGACCCCTTTATCATTTACATAATTTCCATATTTATCTCTATCTGCCATTATTAATACCTCCCAATTTAATTTCTGACATTCTCAAAGAAATAATTGCATCTAACCACAACAAAGACCATTCAGCAAAATAAGATTTTAAAGATTTTGTTTCAGCATCTAAATCAATTAAATCGAATTTTATATTTTGTAATTTTTCTTCATTTATAGATGCTAAACTTTCTTTATTTACATATGTTGCTAAAATCTCAATAATTTCAGTAAATACTTTTTTAAAATTCTCTTTTTGCTCATTATATATATCTATTTGAGTTGAAGCTGTAATATAAAAAATCAAATTTTTAAAAGCATAATCTATATTTTCTTTTGTTGGGTTTCCTACATTAAAAGTTTCTTCCATTAACAACTCTCCTTTCTTGGAAAAAATTGTATATTAAAAATTACATTTTTTCAAGTTATTTTAAGTAAATATTTGGTAATTATTAAGCAGGATAAAGGAATTGATAGCACCATTATACTTAATGTCTTATAAATAAAGACTTTATAGTGCTATCATTTCTTATTTTGCACTTGCAAAATTGAGTTAAAATATGGAAAAACTCTACCATACTTTCGATTTATCCCTTTTAATTAAAGGGTTTGCAAGGTTCTATTTTACTTCCAAATGTTGGATGAATCTTGGATGTTTTAATTTAGTAATAAAATTTACCAAAATAATGGTATAATTATATATTGAAGTGATAGATAAATAGTAATTTGTTGAAACAGAGGTACCATTATGAATGAAGAAATAAAAAAATGACATGCTAAAATTGTAAAACTGGTTTTCTGACCAACAAGGACCTGAAAAACAGTAAAGATTTAATATACAAATTCTTTTGAAGATGAAGATAACATAAAATGTATATTTTTAAATATAAGAAAATATAAAAAAAATAAGAATTAAGTTGTAAAATAAAGATTATATGATACAGAACATGCATTCGAGATTCAGAAATGTAGGTAAAAAGGAGCAATATAATGTATTCTAAAAATGAAGAGGAAATATTTAAAATTTTAAATAGTAATATTGATGGATTAGATAGTAAAGAAACTGAGAAAAGATTAAAAGATTATGGACAAAATATTATTCTAAATAAAAAGAAAAAGGTTTGGATTTTAAGATTTTTAAAACAATTTAACGATACCATGATCATCATATTATTAGTAGTTGCACTACTTTTATATTTTTATGGATATTTTTATTCCCACGAGTATACTGATGCTATTGTCATACTTTTTGTAGTTTTTATAAATGCTATTGTTGGATTTATACAAGAAGAAAAAGCTACTTTAGTATTAAGAGATTTAAAAAAATATGAAACCAGCACTTGTAAAGTTAAAAGAGATGATAAAATAATAGTAATAAACACTAAAGAATTAGTTCCAGGAGATATAATATATTTAGAATCCGGAGAAACTGTTCCTGCTGATATTAGAATACTTTCATGTGAAAGTTTAAAAGTAGATGAATCAGCGCTAACTGGAGAAAGTGTTCCAGTTCAAAAAAGTTCAGATGTTTTAAAAAATAACTTAATTCTTCAAGAACAAAAAAATATGTTATTTTTAGGAACAAGCATTACTAATGGAAAAAGTACTGGTATAGTTGTAAGTACAGGAAAAAATACTGAGATAGGTAAGATTGCATTATCACTAAATGAAATTGATAGAATAGAAACACCATTACAATTAAAAATTAAAGAACTTTCTAAAAAAATTACATTTATAGTATTTATTATTTTAATTTTTATATTTATTTTAGCTTTAATTAAAAAATACACAATACTTGAAATTATAATGCTATGCTCATCACTCGCAGTGGCTGCTATTCCAGAGGGATTGCCAACTGTAATTACAATAACATTATCCGTTGGAATATCTAATTTAGCAAAGAAGAAAACAGTAGTAAAACAAATGCAAGCTGTAGAAACACTTGGAGCAATAGATATTATTTGTTCTGATAAGACAGGTACTATAACGCAAAATAAAATGACTGTTAAAGAAGAATATGTAATAGATGAGAATATGCTTAATTATATATGTGCTCTTTGTAATGATGGCCTTATTTATGAAGATAAATACGTAGGTGATCCTACAGAAACTTGTTTATATGAATATCTATATAATAAAAAAATCGATTCTCTTAAATTGAGAAAAAAATGCGAGAGAATATTAGATATACCTTTTGATAGTGATAGAAAGATGTTTACTACTTTAAATAAAATTGATAATGATGTATATATATTATGCAAAGGTAGTATGGATTCTTTAATTGAAAAAGTAAATCTATCTAAGATTGAAAAACAACAAATTTTAGATAAAGTTAAGAATTTTTCTAAAAATGCTTTAAGAATTTTAGGGTTTGCTTATAAAAAATTAGATTATATACCAAAAGATATTAAAGAATTAGAAAAAGAGGAAAATGATTTATCTTTTGCTGGTATTTTAGGAATAATAGATCCACCAAGAGAAAGTATTAAAAAAAGTGTCATTTTATGCAAAAATGCTGGCATTAGACCAATAATGATTACAGGAGATTCTATAGATACTGCAACTGCTATTGCAAAAAATGTTGGAATTATAGATAATGATAATGAAGCAATACTTGGGAGTGAACTTGATAAATATAATGATGAAGAACTAAAAAATATCGTTAAAAGGTATTCTGTGTATGCAAGAGTAAATCCCGTTCATAAAGAAAGAATTGTTTTTGCACTTCAAAATAGCGGAAAAATTGTAGCAATGACTGGAGATGGAGTAAATGATGCTCCAGCTATTAAAGATGCTCATGTTGGTATTGGAATGGGTATTACTGGTACTGATGTTACAAAGTCTGCATCAGACATAGTATTAATGGATGATTCTTTTTCAACGATAGTCGTAGCAATTGAAGAAGGAAGAAGAATATATAATAATATTAGAAATAACATAGTATTTTCATTATCAAGTAATTTTGCTGAAATATTTACTATTATTATAGGACTACTTACTAAAACAACAATTTTATTACCAATTTATATTTTATTTATTGATTTGGTAACTGATTCTATTCCTAGTATATGTTTATCTTTTGAAAAGAGTGAAGATAGCATAATGAATAAAAAACCAAGAGGCATTAATAAACCATTATTTACACCATTTATAAAATCATGTATCGCATCTTCAGCTATCATTGAAACTATATTTGTAGTTCTCACTTACTTTATTAGTTTAAAAATGTATGGTCAAGAAACAGCTATGTCTTTAGCACTTCTTTCAATGGTAGTACAGGAGATAGTTTATTCTATATCTTGTAGAAACTTGAAAGAGTCAGTTGTTAAACAGGGATTATTTTCTAATAAAGCAATGAACTACGGATTACTATTGATACTTTTAATTGAACTCATAGTGTTTGTTACACCTATTGGTAAATTAATAAGTATAACATCAATAGATATTAGTTTGATATTAATAGTATTCTTAATAAACTTTATGGCAATATTTATTTACGAATTAATTAAGCCATTTTTAGTAAAATGGTTTAAAGATTAGAATATATAAAATTGTAAGTATGCATTTGAAGTTATAATTACTACTTGTCTTTATAAATAGTAATTTGTTGAAAAGGAGGATTGGATATGAAAAGAATATGTATTAGCATAGGAATTGTTTTGATAGTACTTATTGCAATGGGAATTATAACAAACTATATAGATAGTGGTAGAGTAACAACAGGGCATGAGCCAAAGTATTGTATCAAAATAATTAATAATGATGGCAGTAAAGTGACATATTGGGGATTAGGTTATAAAGTTATTAGATATGTTGGAGTATCGCCAAATGAACCTTATGAAAATAATATTGGCGTTAAAATGGGTAGTTGGTTTATGAGATACGAACTAGAACAAAAACTTAGTGCAAAAGAAATCAATAATTATATTATTAATTATTTAGAAGATAATAATGATATATCTAATTTTGCATTCAATTATGTTGATGATATAACTAATAAAGTAATAGTTGGTTTAATAAATAATAGTAAAGAAGAACAAGAAAAGTTTATTAAGAAAGTATTTATTGATGATGAAGCAAAAATATTAGATGCTATAAATAATCAAGAAATAATAAAATTTGTCGAATCTAAAGATGCTTTTGAAGGAAAAATCATTGTTGCAGAAGAAAACTATGTAACTGTTGAAGTATCAAGAGATAGTAAATCATTTAAAGTGAAGGATAAAGTAACAATGAAAATATCAAGGACAACAAATGGTACAAATGATTATTATGCAGTAAATAATAAAGTAAGAGTTACATTTAGTGGTTTAATTGAATATTCAAATCCACCACAAATCAATGCAGTAAATATAGAACTTATATCGTAATGAAAATTACAATTTATTAGTGAGATTGGTTTGAAATATAACTAGTCTTTTTATTTTA
>OGXR01000541.1_pt1 | contig 29900 bp, 24 predicted proteins | sample 1576331 | NCBI WGS metagenome assembly OGXR01 (sample SAMEA3541473, study PRJEB24748) | human gut metagenome | biome: human gut; feature: human-associated habitat; material: faeces | place: China | collected 2012 | reverse complement strand
CGGGGAAAAGCGCAGGCTTATACCAATAGACGGCACACTGCGGGCCGGGCATGCCCGGCCCCTACAGACTGCCGTAAACGGGTCGCGGATGAGAGGGGCGAGGGAGGGCGGCAGCCCGGCCCCTTTCCCGTTGACGGGTTGCCGCGGTAGGTTGCGGGCGGCATATATGCCGCCCCTACAGCGCTGCTGTTCCCCCCTGCGGGGGTTCGGGGGAACTCCCGAATTTTAAAACGGAGGAAGGCCCACAGGCGTTAAGCGCGAACAGTAATACTGCGTTCGCGTAGCCTGTGGGCCTTCCGACTTCCTTATTGGGGTTCTTAGGGGCGTGCAGCCCCTAAGGCGGGGTCCGCTGCATTCGCAACAGCGGCAGTTTTCTTTGCAAGCTTTCTTTTGCTGCCAAAAGAAAGCGAGTTTCCGGGGGACTGCCGTTCCCGGTTTAGCCGATAACCTCTCCGTGCCGCACAACCTTCAAAATATCCAGCTTATCATCGACCAGCACGACGTTACCGTAGCGGCCCGCGTCGAGACTGCCGTAATCGGCATCGATGCCGATGCTGCGGGCGGGGTTCAGGGTCGCGGCGCGGACGGCACTCTCAAGGGGCACGCCCATGTCGAGGACCGCACGCTTCATGCAGTCAAACAGACAGGTCGCGCTGCCCGCAATCGTACCGGGCTGCTCGGTCAGCGTCGCGCGGGGTCCGCGCACCGTGACGGCCTGGCCGCCCAGACTGTACTGGCCGTCAGGCAGACCGCAGGCCATCATGCTGTCGGCAATCAGAATCACATGGTCATCGCCAAAGGTGTTGAAGGTGAACCGCACCATGGCGGGGTGGATGTGTACATTGTCGGTGATCAGCTCGACCTCGGCACCGTCCTCCAGCGCGGCAATGATCGGCCCCGGCTCACGGTGGGTGATGCCCGGCATCGCGTTGTACAGGTGGGTCATGTGGGATGCACCTGCGGCAAACGCGGCCTTGGCCGTGTCGTAATCGGTGCAGGTGTGGGCAATCGAAATGCGCACCTCATCGCGGCATTCCTTAATGAAATCCAGATTGCCCGGCTCCTCGGGGGCGACGTCAACCAATTTGATCAGCCCGCCGCTGCGCGCCTGCAGGCGGCGGAACATGCCCGCGTCGGCGGCCATGACGTACTTCGGGTTCTGCGCGCCAACCTTCTTGGGGCTGATGTACGGCCCCTCCATGTTGATGCCGACCAGATCCGCGCCGCGCTCGTTCTTGTGGGCCGCGGCCACGTCCATGATGCCGTTCAGGATCTCCTCGCTGAATGTCATGGTTGCGGGGCAGATGGCTAGCACGCCCTTGCTCGCCTCAAAATCAGCGATGGCCTGCAGGCCGGCCTCGTCGGCGTCGCAGAAATCGTGACCGACTGCGCCGTGGAAATGGATGTCCACCAGACCCGGCAGCGCATAGGCACCGCCCGCGTCAATGACGTCCTCGCCCTCCTGCGGGGCCGCGCCAAAGACGATGCGGCCATCGCGGATGATGAGGTCCTTTTCCACAAAGCGGCAGCCGTCGCTGTAGACTTTTGCATTTTTGATAATCATTGCAGTGTCCCTCCGCAAATCAGATCTCGCTCAGGGCTTCCTCGTCGCCGACCAGAATGAAGTCGGGGTGCATCTGCAGGATGCTGGCGGGGACCTCCGGCGTGACGGGGCCGAAGAACGCCTTTTTGACGATGTCGGCCTTGCCCTTGCCGTTGGCGACCATCAGGACCTTGCGGGCCTGCATGATCGTCTTGATGCCCATGGTGTAGGCCTGCTTGGGGACCAGATCGGCGTTGCCGTCGAAGAAGCGCTTGTTGGCCTCGATGGTCTCCTCCTTCAGGTCAACGCAGTGGGTGCCAAGCTCGAATGCCTCGTTCGGCTCATTGAAGCCGATGTGGCCGTCGTTGCCGATGCCCAGCAGCTGCAGGTCAACGCCGCCCACATTGTGAATGACCGCGTCATAGCGGGCGCACTCGGCGTCGGCGTCCATGTTGGTGCCGTCCGGCAGGTTGATGGCCTCGGGACGGATGTTGACATGGTCAAACAGGTTGCGGTGCATGAAGCTCCAGTAGCTCTCGGGGTGCTCCTTGGGCAGGCCGCGGTACTCGTCCAGGTTGACCGTCGTGACCTCGGAGAAGTCGATGTCGCCCTTGTTGTACCACTCGACCAGCTGCTTGTAGGTGCCCACGGGCGTACCGCCGGTGGCCAGGCCCAGCACGCAGTTGGGCTTCATGATGACCTGGGCCGAGATGATGTTGGCGGCCTTGCGGGACATGTCGTAGTAATCTTTTGCACGGATGATCTTCATAAGAAAATACCTCCTGATCTTTTCGGGGTGCGTTGCCCCAGTTTTCCTATTCTTCATTATACCACGCCATGGGGCGGGATACCATGACCGGTTTATGTGATTTGTACCAAGATTTTGTGCCGTTTTTGCAGCAAATCACAGAAAAAGCCGCGGACGGGCTGATCGCCCGCCCGCGGCGGAGTTGATAAAGGGAACCAGACCTTTATCCGGTAATGCCTGTTTTTACAGCATCTTCTTCAGCTCATCGTAGACGAACTGGACCTTGGGTCCGATGACGACCTGGCAGGCGGTCTTGCTGGGGCGGATGACACCGGCAGCACCGGCAGCCTTGACGGCCTTCTCGTTGACAGCAGTGCTGTCCTTGACCTCAAAGCGCAGACGAGTGGCGCAGTAGTCAACGTTGGCAACGTTGCCCTTGCCGCCGACAGCAGCCAGAACGCCGGAGGCGATGGCGGTGAAGTCGTTGTTGGCGAGGGTGATGTTGGCCTCAGCAGCCTCGGCATCCTCGTCCTCACGGCCGGGGGTCTTCAGGTCGAACTTGACGATAGCGAACTTGAACACCAGGTAGAAGACAACGAAAGCGGCGATGCCCAGAGGGATGATCATCCAGGTCTTAGCAGCAGCAGGCAGGCTGGCGGAGAAGATCAGGTCGGTAGCACCGGCGGAGAAGCAGAAGCCTGCGCGGAAGCCGGTGTAGTAGGTGATGATGGTGAAGATGCCGTACAGAGCAGCATAGACAACATACAGGGGGAAGCAGAGGAACATGAAGCCGAACTCGAACGGCTCGGTAACGCCGCAGACGAAGGCGCAGATAGCAGCGGAAACAACCAGGCCGATAGCAGCCTTCTTGTTCTTGGCAGTCTGGACCATGGCCAGAGCAGCACCGGCAATGCCGAACATCATGCAGGGGAAGAAGCCGGACATGTACATGCCGAGGTCCCAGGTGACACCGTTCTGGCCGGTGACGTCGCCAGCCCAGTAGTGGCTCAGGTCGCCCAGACCGATGGTGTCAAACCAGAACACGTTGTTCAGGGCGTGATGCAGGCCGGTGGGGATCAGCAGACGGTTCAGGAAAGCGTAGATGCCGGCGCCGATGCCGCCCATCTTGGCAATGCCGTTGCCGAGGGCAACCAGAACGCCGAAGATGATGGGCCAGACGAACAGCAGGACAACGGAAACCACGATGGAAACAACAGCGGTCACGATAGCAACGCTGCGCTTGCCGCTGAAGAATGCCAGCCAGTCAGGCAGCTGGGTATTCTTGAACTTGTTGTAGCAGGCAGCACCGATGATGGCGGCCAGGATGCCGATGAAGGAGTTGCCGGCGATCTTGCTGAAAGCAATGTAATCGACGGAGCCTTCCTCCAGCGTGCGGACAGCGCCGACAACGCCGGGGCTGAGCAGCTGCTGCATCATCAGGAAGCTGACCAGACCGGCCAGACCGGCAGTGCCGTCATGGTCATCAGACAGACCGACGGCAGCGCCGATGGCGAACAGCCAAGCCATGTTGTCGATCAGGGCGCCGCCGGCCTTGATCAGCAGGAAACCGAGAGTGTAAGCGAAACCGGAAGTTGCGCCCTCAGCACCCATAACAGCGGGAGCGAAAGCGTAACCGATGCCCATCAGGATACCACAGACGGGCAGTGCAGCAACGGGAAGCATAAGAGCTTTGCCGAGCTTCTGCAGATACTTCATCATAAAAGCATTCCTCCAAAAATTGTGAGTGGGTCTTTCCCAACTCGGCGCCGGGCTGTCTGGTTCCGCAGCCGCGACACTTTGTTAATCTCATATTAACATATTCTTCACAAAAAAGAAAGTGATTTTAGCAGAATTGTCGAAAAGCCGAAAAATCGACGCTTTCTTTGTGCAATATTCAAACACGCCATTGATTTTTGCCCAAATTTCTTTGAAAATTTAACTTTTTCGGAAAGTTATTTTCATAACGGGATGAATCTACGCCTCGGCTACGTCCTTCGTCGCCACCACATCCACGCCGGTCCCGGCTGCATCGGGCAGCAGAATCTGGCCGATGTGTACGGGGGCGGGCACCACGACGCTTTTCAGCGCGCGGACAACGTCAAAAATTTTCTCCTTCGGGATGTCGCTGCGGGTCTTGCAGCTCACGGCGGGCAGGGTGCCGCCGGTCACGCGCACCGTTGTGGTCACAATGCGCGTCGGGGCGGTGACCTCCTTGCGGGCGTAGGCGTCGCCGCGCGGGCAGGTGTTGCCCTGTACGGTGACCACCGCGCCGCCGTCCAGCGTCACAGTCAGCGGGCAGCCCATCGGGCAGCCGATGCAGATCAGTTCACGTTTTTCCATCGTCAGCCCTCCTCCAACGTTACCGTCACGGCGTCGCCCGGGCCGCGCAGGAGCTCGGCCTTCAGCCGCACAGTCTCCATCTCGCCGGGGGCCAGCACGGGCCGCTTGCGGCTGTAGATGCAGTCTGTACCGCGGTACACCGCGATTTTTTTATTTTTGTACACGCTGCCCACGCGGAACCGCAGCGTCACGGTATCCCCCGCGCAGTCGGGGCGGATGGTGGTCGGCACGGTGTAGCGCACGCCGTTTTCGCACCGCACGGGCAGGGTGCGGCCCGCCGCGGCCCCGCCGCCCGCAATGTATGCCGCCGCGTGCTCACCTGCCGCCGCGGCCTCCTCCGACACATAATCCACCAGGTCATGCACATGCAGCACGTTGCCCGCGGCAAAGACGCCGGGCAGGTTCGTTTCCAGGCTCTCATTGACCGCCGGGCCGCCGGTGACGGGGTTCAGCGCCACGCCCGCGGCGCGGCTCAGCTCGTTTTCGGGCAGCAGCCCGCAGGAAAGCAGCAGCGTGTCGCAGTCGTAGTGCTCCTCGGTGCCGGGGACGGGTTTTCCGTTTTCGACCCGCGCCAGCGTGATGCCGGTCACGCGCTCCTTGCCCTGAATGTCCACTACCGTGTGACTCAATTTCAGCGGGATGCCAAAATCATCGAGGCATTGCACAATATTGCGCTTTAAGCCGCCGGAGTACGGCATCAGCTCCACCACGCAGAGCACCTTTGCCCCCTCCAGCGTCATGCGGCGTGCCATGATAAGGCCGATGTCGCCGCTGCCCAGAATCACGACCCGCCGCCCGGGCAGGCAGCCCTCCATGTTGACGAGCCGCTGCGCCGTGCCCGCGGTGAAGATGCCCGCGGGCCGGTAGCCCGGAATGTTCAGTGCGCCGCGCGGGCGCTCACGGCAGCCCATGGCCAGAATGACCGCTTTGGGGTGCAGCTGAAACAGTCCGTCGGTCTTGTTCATGGCGGTGACGGTCTTGTCCGCCGCCAGATCCAGCACCATCGTGTTGAGCTTGTATTCAATTCCCAATTCGCGTACCTGCGTCACAAACCGTGCCGCGTACTCGGGGCCGGTCAGTTCCTCTTTAAAGGTATGCAGGCCGAAGCCATTGTGGATGCACTGGTTCAGGATGCCGCCCAGCTCACTGTCGCGCTCCAGGATCAGGATGTCCTGCACGCCGCTTTTGCGTGCGGCCACCGCCGCGGCCAGCCCCGCCGGGCCGCCGCCGATAATGACCAGATCAACGTTTTTCATGGCAGACGCCCCCTTTCACAGGCTATCCTTGTTCGTGCCGACGATGATTTTGGACGCACCGCCGGACTTGGTGATCTCGCTCTGCGGCACGCCCAGCTCCCGCGCCAGGATCTCCATGACGCGCGGGCTGCAGAAGCCCGCCTGGCAGCGGCCCATGCCCGCGCGGGTGCGCCGCTTGACGCCGTCCAGACTGCGTGCACCGGGCGTGCGGCGGATGGCGTCGATGATCTCGCCCTCGGTCACGCTCTCGCACCGGCATATAATCTGCCCGTAGGCCGGGTTTTGTCGGATAAGCTCCGCCCGCGCTGTAAGATCCAGTGCTTTGGGGTCCAGAATGCCCCTGCGCGTCGGGTCAAAATCGGGCTTATTGTGTAAGTGCAGACTGCCGCGCACGATGTCCGCGACCATCGCACCGATGGCCGGGGCGCTGGACAGGCCGGGCGACTCGATGGCCGCGCAGTCCACAAAGCCGGGCGCGATCTCGCCGATGAAGAAGTCGTGCCGCGCCTCGTGGGCGCGCAGACCCGCGAAGCTCGTGATGGTCTGGCGCAGCGGAATGTCCTTGACCGCGAGGCCGGATTTCTCCCGCACCTCGTCCAGGCCCGCCGCCGTCGTGGCCGTGGCCTCCTTGTCGTCCACGTCGATGGCCGTCGGTCCGACCAGCAGATTGCCGTGCACCGTGGGCGTTACCAGCACGCCCTTGCCGTATTTGCCCGGCAGCTGGAATACCGTGTGCCGCACATGCTGCCCCGCCGTGTGGTCAAGCAGGAAGTAATCTCCCCGCCGGGCCGTGATGGTCATGGGGTGCGCCGCGTCGGCCATATTGTGCAGCGTGTCGGCGTATACGCCCGCCGCATTGACGATGCAGCGCGTTTCCAGCGTGCCGTGGTCGGTCTCGACGGCCCACCCGGCTCCGCCGCCGTCCAGCGGGTGCAGGCCCGTAACTTTGGTGTCAAACCGAAACTGCACACCATTTTTGGCGGCGTTCTCCGCCAACGCAAACGTCAGGCCGAACGGGCAGACGATGCCGCCCGTGGGCGCCCACAGTGCGGCGACGGCAGCGTCCGAGATGTTCGGTTCCATTCCCACCAGCTCGTCCCGTTCTATGATGCGCAGCCCCTCCACGCCGTTGGCGATGCCGTTTTCATAGAGCTTTTGCAGCGCGGGGCGGTCCTCGTCGCTCAGGCAGACGACAAGGCTGCCGCACAGGTCGTAGGCAAAATCCAGCTCCTTCGCAAGGGCCGGCATCCGGCGGCTGCCCTCGACGTTGAGCTTGGCCATCAGGCTGCCGTGGGCCGCGTCGTACCCGGCGTGGACAATGGCGCTGTTGGCCTTGGACGTGCCGCAGCAGACGTCCTCCTCCTTCTCTACCACAAGAATTTTCGCGTCATACCGCGAAAGCTCCCGCGCACAGGCGCACCCGGACACGCCCGCGCCGATAATGATGATGTCGTACATATTGATACCTCGTGTTGTTTGTTTGCAGAGCATGTGCGGTGCCGGAAGCCCTCCGGGCCGATGCGGGCATGGACCCCTACAGCGTAGGGGCGGATTCCATATCCGCCCGGGGCCTTGCCGCTGCCGCCGGTCAGGCCTTTCCGCAAGCGTAATCTTGCCTTTTGGCAGAGGGCCGGACATGTCCGGCCCCTACCGGGAGGCACGCTTTTAAAAGACCTCTTCCGTAAGTTCTCCCCTCATCCGCCCCTTCGGGCCACCTTCCCCCCAAGGGGAAGGCTTTAGGGGCCTTACTCCTCCTTCGCCCAGCCGTAGCTGCACCGCACCGCCTTATTCCAGCCCTTCAGCCGTCTGGTGCGCTCGTCGTCGGGGATGCCCGGCATAAACTCACGATCCACCGACCAGTTTTGCAGCACGTCCTCGGTGCTGCTCCAATAGCCGACGGCCAGCCCGGCCAGATACGCCGCGCCCAGCGCCGTCGTTTCCACGCAGCAGGGACGCTTGACCGGCAGGTTGCTGATGTCCGCCATCGTCTGCAGTAAGTAATTGTTCGCGCACGCGCCGCCGTCCACCTTGAGCGCCGTCAGGTCAATGCCGGAATCCGCCTGCATGGCGGCCAGCACATCGTTGATCTGGTAGCACAGGCTGTCCAGCGTCGCGCGGATGATGTGGTTCTTGTTCACGCCGCGGGTCAGGCCCACGATGGTGCCGCGGGCGTACTGGTCCCAGTGCGGCGCACCCAGACCGGTGAACGCAGGCACGACGTAGCAGCCGTTCGTGTCCCTGACCTTCTGCGCCATGTACTCGCTGTCGCGGGCGTCCTCCAGCAGATGCAGCTCGTCCCGCAGCCACTGGATAGCTGCGCCCGCCACAAAAATCGAACCTTCCAGCGCGTAATTTACCCTTCCGTCCAGCCCCCACGCCACGGTGGTGACCAGCCCGTTTTGGGAGAATACCGGCTTCTCGCCGGTGTTCATCAGCAGAAAGCCGCCCGTGCCGAAGGTGCTCTTGGCCTCGCCCCTGGTAAAGCAGGTCTGGCCGAACAGCGCGGCCTGCTGGTCGCCCGCCGCCCCCGCGATCTTGATCTCGCCGCCGAAGTGCATCGGGTCGGCGTACTCGTAGAACTCGCTGTTGGGCACGGGACGCGGCAGCATACAGCGCGGTATATCGAGAATTTTCAGTATCTCGTCGTCCCAGTCCAGTGTGTGGATGTTGAACATCATCGTCCGGCTGGCGTTGGAGTAGTCGGTCACGTGGATCTTGCCGCAGGTCAGCTTCCAGATGAGCCACGTTTCCACCGTGCCGAACAGCAGGTCGCCGCGCTCGGCACGCGCACGCACGCCGGGCACGTTGTCCAAGATCCACTTGAGCTTTGTGGCCGAGAAGTAAGCGTCGATGACCAGCCCGGTCTTTTGCCGGATCAGGTCGGTCAGGCCGCGGGCCTTCAGCTCGTCGCAGTACTCGCTTGTGCGGCGGCACTGCCAGACAATGGCGTGGTAGACCGGCTCGCCGGTGTCACGGTCCCAGACGATGGTCGTCTCGCGCTGGTTCGTGATGCCGATGGCGGCGATGTCCTCCGCCGACGCGCCGACCTCGTTCATGGCCGACAGCGCCACGCCGAGCTGGGTCGTCCAGATCTCGTTGGCGTCATGCTCGACCCAGCCGGGCTTGGGGAAATACTGGGTGAACTCCTTTTGCGCGACGCTGCACATCTCGCCCCTGGCGTTAAAAAGGATGCAGCGGTTGGACGTGGTGCCCGCGTCCAGCGCCATGATATATTTTTGCTTTGTCATCGCGGTTTCTCCTTTTTACAGCAGAAAATCGATCCGTGTCTTTATTATACAGGATGTTCAGATTTTATGCGCGTGGCAAAACCGCCAAATTTTTCACCCTATTTTTGGCAGGGCTGGCGTTGGGCGGGGCGGGCACGGCATACCGGATGGTGCGGAGATGCCCCCGTATAAGCTCGTATAGGCTATAAAAATACCGAAGCGGTACGCCCATGATTTCCGGGCACGCCGCTTCGGTCTTTTTATGGTTTTGTCTCAGGGGGCTTTTTCCGGCTCTTGGGCAGCTCCTCCGCCGCGGCAATCGCCACAGCGGTCACCTCCACCGCACCGGCCTCCAAAAGTGCCAGCGCACACGCCGACGCCGTCGCACCGGTTGTGATAATGTCATCGATCAGCATCACCCGCCTGCCGGTCAGGTCTGTGCCGGGGCGGCAGCCAAACGCGCCCCTGGCGTTTTGCAGGCGCTGCTCGCGGGTAAGCTCCTTCTGCGGGCGGCCCCGGCGCTTGATGTACAGCGGTGTCTCCACCGGGACCCCCAACACCGCGCCCAACCGGCGCGCCAGCAGCAGCGGCAGACCCGGCATACCGGGCAGCGGCTGGCGGGGCGGCACCGGCACAATGCAGCTGTACAGCGGCAGCGCGGTCACACCCGCATACTGCGGCATTTTTCCGGGCTGTTTGGCCGGCAGTGCGCCAAACACCAGCACGGCCACACGGTCCGCCAGCTCCCGGGCATACCAAAAGCAGCCGCCCCGCTTGCAGCGCAAAACGGCTGTACGTACAATATCCTCGTAATAATACGCCGCGGCAGCCTCCCGCACGGCGTAAAAATCGTGTTCGCCCTCCGGCAGACGCGCCGGAATGTGCTGTAAGCGCATTTCCTCGGGCACGCAGGCCGGGCAAACCGTACCCTGCAGTGCGTCCGGCCCCAGCAATGACCCGCAAAACGGACAGCGCCGCGGGAAAAGCAGGTCCGGCAGACGGCGCAGCTGCGCAAAATCCGTGCGCACTTAATAGAAGCGCAGCCGTGCTTGCCGTTCTGCTTGACACGGTACAGCGCCTTGTCAGCATCCTTGAAGATGCTCTCGCCGGGGTTTGCGCGATCCGTAAAGGCCACGCCCGCGCTCAGCGAGATGGCCGGCAGGTCGTCCGTCGGACAGTACAGCTGATTGTTGATCACCGTGATTTTCTCACGTATGGTATAACTCAATTCCTGATTCACATCCACCATGATAACGGCGAACTCGTCACCGCCGATGCGGCAGACATAGTCGATGCTGCGGAAGGTCGTTTTCAAGAGGTTTGCGACCTTTTTCAGGATCTCGTCACCCACCGCATGTCCGTAAGTGTCGTTGACATGTTTAAAAATGTCAACGTCACAGATAATCATTGCAAACGGCTTCTCGCCGTTCTTATAGATATTCAGGATCTTTTCAAACGAACCGCGGTTCAGTGCGCCGGTCAGCGCGTCGTGCTCGGCCTCGTGGCGGATGATCTTCTGCGTCTCCTGGTTTTCGCGGTAGACTTCGTTGTAGGTCAGTGCCAGGTCCTGCAATTCTGCCGCGCCCACCACCGGGAAGATCTCCCCGCGCCGGATGCTCTGACCGTAGTCCATCAGCGGTTTTACCACAAAATAGCGCGTTATCATGCAGATTTCCAGCATGAGCAGTACCAGCAGCGCCGCGCACAGCTCAATTTTACGGTACACGCCGGTGAAAACGGTCTGTGCTCCGTTCTGGCGGCTGCGTGTCAGCGCAATCAGGCTGTCCATGCTCTCGGTGATTTTTTCGTTCACATCATCGCGCATATTTTGATATTGGTCGTTGCAAACCAACTGCTGTGCCTTGCGCATTTTCTCGCTGTCTGTCATCGTTATGTCACTGTCATGCAGCGAGACAGACCGGATTTCCGTCGGCCAGCTCGACTCGTCCGCCAGCGTGGCCTGCGCCACAAGCCGCATGGCATACCGATCCGTATAGCTCAGATTTTGCGACGTTGTCATGGCAGATTTCAGCAGCGTGAAAGCATCGGTGTCGCCGTAATGCTCTGCAAAATACTCTAAAGCGTTCTCGCGGCGGCGGGTCGCGTTCAGCTCCTCAAAGTAGTTGTCCATGTACTCCCGCTGACCGGTGGCGGTGTACATCCGCACCTGCTCGATCAGGTAGTCCGACCCGCTTTGCAGCTGCCGGGCCAGTGTCTCGCACTGGATGTAATCGTCCGTGGCGGTCTGCATTTGAGCCAACTCCCCCGTGCCCTGCACCGCGAACGCGACGAGCACCACCGCCAACACCAGCGTGGCGACAATATCAAAGATGCTCACCCGCTGTATCCTAATCTTTTTCAACACCCGGCTCGCTTTCCAACCAGAATTTTTAGGCAATACCGCATAATTCTAAGTGCCGATACGGCGAGCGAGGTGCGGCAGCTGCTAAGCCAAAAGCGCAGATAATACTTTGTGTATTATCGAGCATTTTGGCAACGCAGATGCCGTGCCGCAGCCGCCGGAGCGGCGCTTAAGCCGTAAGGCGGGAATTATGCGGTGTTGCCTTTATAATATTTCCGATTATTTTGTATAATATATATAGATATAGTATACAAAAAGTCAAATATGATTGCAACTTTATTCGTTTGGCACAATCAACAAATTTGGGGCAGGATTTTTGGCAGTACCTCTTGCCACCGCCGTCGTCTGCGTTTTTCAAACCGAATTATAATATCACACTATTCACAAATAATGTCAGTGTGTCAGAGAATCACATTCCTGACCTATTGAATGTGTAGGGGCGACCATTGGTCGCCCGCCAGCTTGACGCAGCAATGCGTTTTCCCGGAAGGTTTTTTCACAGACAAACGGGCACGGGCGAGCAATGCTCGCCCCTACAAGAGTTTTTCGACAGTCTTACATTATTCACAAATAATGTATAAATTATTTGGCATCCCCCACAATTGACGCAGCATCGTTATGTGCATATACTTTATTTGTACGGTTTTATACTGATGCGGGAGGCGTGCGCTATGGCCCGGTTCTGTGATTCCAAGCAAAAAAGAGGGGTTACCCTCGTTGAACTGATCGTTGCCCTGGTCATCCTGGCCGTATTGGCAGCGCTTTTGGTCCCGTCCCTGACCGGCTATATCGACAAAGCCGTTGAAAAGCGCATCATGCTCCAGGCTCGCTCCCTCATGACCGCCGCCCAGGCGACAATTGATGAGGCGTATGCGAAAGGCGAATTGCCCATCGACGACAATGGCGGGTTTAAACGGCCCAATGTGGATACAGCCCATAAGCTTGCCAAACAAATCATAGAGTTATCTGAACTGGACACACAATGTCAGTGGCAGTTTTCGCTAGCAGACGCAGACGCTGATTTTCCTACCGGCAAAATTGCTATCCTGCAATTTTGCAACGGCAAGCATTACATTGTTTATCGCATCACACCCGGAAGGCCCGCCAAGAGAAATCCCGCCGGCTGGAGCCGTGTACAAAAAGCCACCAGTCTGCCGAAATGGTCCTCCCGCGACGGCTTGCTTTTCCTTAAATCCTCTGACTATAAGCCTGATACTTATCATCCATAGTTGGGCAAAGCCTGACTGGTTGGTATTGTACCAACAAACCGCCATTGAGGAATTGGCGAGCCTTTTTTGACAGCTCTCTCCCCTTCTGATATAATTTGCTCTTGATTGTCGCCTCCAAATTGCGAGGGAGGTGAACGCTTGAGTTTTCAGGAAATAATTTTGCTGCTTACTTTTATTGGCAGCTGCATATATGCCACCGTTTCTCTTACACTAAAAGTTCTTGCATTTCTCCTACAAAACAAAAAGAGCCGCTGACTTGGGTTGAAGTCAGCGGCAAAACGAAAGCACTCACACAAAGCGGCAATCATTATGGAAAAAGCCTTACGTTTCCGTAAGGCTTTTTTTGGTGCACCATCGGGGACTCGAACCCAGGACCCACTGATTAAGAGATATAGTGTCCTTGTTGCTTATGTTTTCCCCTTTTTGCATTTTGTTGATTTTACGCTGTTTTTATGTACTTTCTTGGTTTTTACTTTTCCTCTTTTGCCCTTTATTTCCTTTAATTTCCCTCATTTACTTGAGCACAACTTGAGCAAGAATCCTTGAGCATATTTTCAAGGCTTGCCTGTACGCGTCCGACTGCTTCAATCTGGGTGCTCTCAAATACCTTAGCATAGATATTAAGTGTTGTAGAAATATTCGCGTGGCGCAGAATCGTCTGTACCGTCTTAGGGTCTGCATTTGCTCGGATTAAAAGTGTTGCACACAGATGACGAATAGAATGTACCGTGACATGCGGCAGGCCGTTGCGCTCCGTCAGCTTATCCAGCCACTCATTGATAGTGCTCGGATTCAGCGGGGTGCCATCATCATTGATAAACAGACATTCCCATCCACCGCGCCATGCGTCACCATACATTGCCTTGTGTTCGTTCCACCATTGGCGATATTCCGCAAGAACCCCTGCCAGCATGGGCGACAGCGGCAAGTCCGCCTTGCTCTCTTTTGTCTTTAGTTTGCCTAAAGCAAGCCCCTCACCACTCTTTTCCTTGAGCTGCTGTGCAACATGGATAATGCCCTTATCCAAATCCACATTACCCCATGTCAAGCCGCATAACTCACCCTTGCGTAATCCCAGATAAATCAGAATCAGCAGCGCCGTTTTAACGCGAATATCCTTCTCGCGCATAACCGCGCGTACAAAACGCTTGCTTTCTTCCTCGGAAAACACATAGATTTCCGCGTCAATTTTCGGCGCACGAACGGCGTCAATCGGGTTATCGGTCAGCAGCTTGTGCTTTTCCGCGTAGTGGCAGACCGCACGCAAAAAACGGTGTACGCCGTTGATGGTCGTACTGGAATAAGGAGACTCCCGGACTTCCAGCTTAAAGACTTTATCTATGGGGCATTGCAGCGCCTTTGCCATTTTATCCGCACTTTCCAACGCGACCCGGCAGCCCTTGCAGGCAATCTGCACCGTGTCGATACACAAACCCGCCTTTTCCGCAAGTGCTTTGTAGGTCATGCCCTTTTCTTTGCGGATTTTGTCAAGCACCGTCGCCGTCACGCAGTATGTCCGTTTGGCGTCCGGCTCCCGCATATCGGCATAAATGCGCTCGATTTGATAGGCCTTCAACGCCGAAATCGGCATATTGCCTATATCGTCCTCCACAACGCTCAACATATATTCGTACCACTCTTTTGTCTTGTACTCCATTTCAGTGTTACGGATATATTCTTTTGCGGCATCGGATACCTTTGTTTTGGCATCAAGCGCGGCCCTGCCCTGCTTCACTTCGTGCTCAAAAATAGTAGCTTGGCGCGCCGCTTCCTTTTCTGCCGCTTTTGCGGTCATTCCTACTGGCGGCGTCCATGTTTTAGAGCGCGTGCGCTGCTTGCCGTCTGCTGCTTGACTTACCAATACGCGAATCTGATAGGTTGTTTTTCCATCTTTATTTATGCGTTTGTTTATATTCATGTTGTCTTATCCTTTCTCATACGAAAGGACGGGCAAATGCCCGTCCTTAAAAAATGAACGGGCATTTTCTTTATTCGCCGCCGACTGTGAGAAAATCCATCAAATTAGCCCACGACACCAACGCCTTGCGCCCTGTATACACAGCAGGGACTTTACCCTCTTTGACCCAACGGCGCAAAGTCTTTTCGCCCACAGGGATGTTTTCATCCTTGCAACGGGCTGCAGTGTTTCCAATCGTGGCAATGTCGGCATATTTCTTTGTTGCTTTCATTTGTGGTGTACCTCATATAGATAATGCGACACCACCACATCACAACGGGAGTGCCCCAGATTTTGGGACACCGCCATTAAAATACCTTTGTCATACACATCGCCTACACGGTCTTTCCTGCAATGATAGAGTTTCCCAGATGCTGCGTCCTGTCCCTCAAAATAGTGGTACAGGTCTTGGGCGTACTGTGCCCGCAGATAGTGCAACGGCATATCCTTAGGCAACGCTTGGAGTGGTAGCAAGCGGCGCTTGCCGCCTGTCACCGCTCCTGCACCGTCACCATAGCGAGAAAACACTTCCCGCACACGGTCTGCATATTGCGGCAGCACAAGCGCATCGCGCTCTTTTCCGCCCTTTTCGCGCAGGTGTACGCGCAAGTTTCCTTGTGCGTCTGCCTTTAAATCGTCCGAACATAGGCCGAGAAGCCCGCCCCGCCTGGCACCACAGGCACGCGCCAACAGGCGGGCATCCTCATGGTGCTGGGCGTGATAGCGGTCTGCACTATCGCCAATATCGCGGCTTCTGGTTATGTTCGCTCGGCAACGAGCGGGAAGCTTGTCCACTTCCAAAAGCTCTTTGTACGGTGTGCCAAAAACCGAACACAGCGCATATACCCGTGTATGTATCGTCCACGCGCTTATATTGCGGGCGCACATATCCTCGTAATATTCGCGCAAGTACGGTTTGCACTCGGCTAAATGCTTGCATTCATGCCGTTCAGCTACCCAGCGCAAGGCTGTTAAGGCTTGTTTGGTGTATGTGTTATATGATGATGTCGCGTATAACCCCGTAACAGGGGTGTACTTGGTATGGCTATCCTGTGCATATTGCCGCGCTGCTTGCTTGGCAGCGTGCTTGCTCTGCCCTCTGCGGTCTTGCTGCGCTAACGCAGCTTTGACCTCATGGCTTAAGCGCTTAATTTGTCGCTTAGATAGCATAAGTACACCTCGAATTGTGGGGCTAATAAGGCATCCACCACCTTGTCACTAACCCGGACAACGGGCCTATATGGGTAAGGACAAGCCACATTGTTATCGCACAATGCAGAAAGCGTTCCCATTTGGGCATATCACTCCCGCCGCCTTAAAACGGGGAATGATTTATCGTAATAGATTTATTTGTTGTAAGAGCAGTTTTAGAATTTAATCAGGGTATTTAAAAAGTTCCTTTAGATGTTTTTCAGCTGCTGTAATATCAAAATTCTTGATGCTATCCGCAGCTTCGGCAATGTCATTCGGCAGTACTGCACGGTCGCTTTCAGTAAATTTGACATCTACCGGAATTTTAAGGGCGGCCATACGCTGTTTAATGTAGCTTACAAGACGCCCATGCTTCGGGTTTTTGACCTTTCCGGAAATTTCATTAACCGCCGTACTGGCATCCGTATAGACAACTGCGGAATCAATATCCAAATATTCCAGCGCCTGCACTGCGCGCTTTACACTTGTCAGTGCCAATGCTTCACGGGCAACTTTCGTCTGGCAGGCTCCCGTCTGCACAATGGCTCCTGTAGCGGCATCGACCATTACATAGCTGGTGCGGGTCTCATGTGTAAACACATTGTAGCTTTCGCCTGTATAGACTTTAATATCCATTGGCTTTTCCTCCTTTCCTTGTATAATTGCTTTTTCTTGCGGGCTTTTTGGGGTACTGCTCTGCTTCACTTTCGTTTAAACTAGCATCGTGCGCTGCTTTCACGGCTTTTTTCATTTTCTCAAGTTCTGTTATTGGTAAGACAAGACTTTCTGTATGTTCATATTCACCCGCCGAACATATATGACCTTCTTCATCCCTTGCGCATAATGTGCACACAATAGATACCTTAATTTTTTGACCGTCCATTACAACCGCTGTCAATGTCCGAGCATAACCGCAACCGTCCGTCCTATATTCTGCCGCCGCGCATTTTTCCGGCGTAAGAATATCAACAGCGTGCAGTATAACCGTACCAATAGGGGCTTTTGCATCCAGAGCATCAATCTGCGATATACGGACTTTACATGATAACTTTCGGGTTCCCGTTTCTGTTTCGTGCTGTATGCGTATTGAGACAAAACCCTTCTTTATCATTACAGGCATAACCGCCAATAAGCTGCTTTTGCTTTCAAACACATACAGGGGTTTCATGGGGACATTTTTACTCTTTTCATTCATTTTATTTTCTCCTTGCTTGATAAAATAAAAAAGGCGGGCAGAGAAATACAAATGTAAATCTCTGCCCGCAATTCTTACAGAAATAACGGACACACTTTTCCCTTGATTTGTGTGGGGGTAAAATCAACAGAAAAGTGTGATACTTTTAATTACTAGCGGCAAGCCGCGCTTTACAGGTTGCCCCGTAAAGCATTTTATTTATCGTATGTCTATATTGTATTAACTTTGCAGCAATCTGCAATACCATTTTTAAAATTTTATAACAAAAAAAGAGCGGTCATATCGCCGCTCTTTCATTCGGATTCCGGGTCGTTGCTTTTGAACTCTGGAGAGTCAAAAAAATCGTATAGCGAAATTCCCAGCCCATCACACAGATGTTTGATTGTTACAATGCCTGGGTTTTTGCTTCCATCATGGATTATATTTTTGAGGGTGCTTGGCGGCACACCGGCAGCACGCGCCAGCCCGTTAATGTTATAATCATGCTCCGCACATAGCTGTTGTATGCGCTTTGCAATCTCTTTTTTTGTGTCCACCTCAATCACCGCCCGTATAAAGTCTATGATTAGAGTACCATTATTGGTGCTTCAATGTAGACCTTATATGGACTTTTGGTAGCTGCTGTGCTATAATACTATCAATCGAAAAAATCGTGTTATTATGAAAGGAGAAAACAATGCAACTACATTCTATCCGTAGCTGTATGCTACTGACCTTTGCTGCATCAGGCTTACTAATGCTAACCGCTTGCGGCATCACCGTTACTGCTGTACATTTGCCGGACTCTGTGCAAGTCAACGTGGGCGCAACGGCAGAAACAGCCGCAACCTATGAGACAGCACAGGATGCCGACCCCGCAGCGCAGCAAGCCGCAGCGGATAAAATAGACTGGTCGTGGACTGTTGGTGACGATAGTATTGCCACCGTAGATGATAACGGCATCATCACAGGCATTAAAGGCGGTGACACGATTGTTGTCGTGAGCTCGGCGGATGGCAAGATGACTGCCAAATGCCCTGTTACCGTAAGTCAACCGTTAATGGCTATCCGGATGGATGACATTGACTTGCAGACCAACGGGCAAAGCAGCGCAACCGTCAATTATACACTTGTCCCCGCCGATACGACAGAAGACAATGTGACTCTTAGCGTAGATGATGAATCCATTGCCAGATTGGACGGCAACAGAATCATCGCTGTTAATAACGGCGAAACCAAAATAACCGCCACCTGCGGCATCGTCAAAACAAGCGCCAAGGTCACTGTTACAACTAAGGTTGAACTAATTACGCTGAATAAGACGGAGGGTGTCCTTACCGTTGGCAACAGCGTTACCGTTACCGCCACTGTCACTCCGGATAACGCAACCAACACCACCGTCAACTGGACGTCCAGCGACGAAAAGGTTGCCACGGTAGACAGCAATGGGAAGGTAACTGCAGTGGCTGCTGGGAATGCCACGATTACGGCAACCAGCGAGTCTGATGGGGATGTGAGTGCTGATTATGCGCTCACGGTAAATAAGGCTGCAGCTAAGCCTGCAACCAACTATAGCGGAACTACCAGTTCCGCAGGTGCAGCAACCACGCCGAGTTACACTGCACCGTCCACACCTTCCGCGTCCACGCCCACTTATGTGCCTGAGCCTGCACCGGCACCTGCTCCTGCTGAACCTTCTCAGCCGAGCGGTGGGGATATCGTACCTGGCAGTACAGAGGATTACGATAATCGTTATAAGGATTTTGGACAGTGGTCAGGAACTGACTGGACGCAGGATAATTCTTGCGGTACAGATGATGTTGCCGGAGAGTGGTAATTGACTACATCGTCAAGGCGTGGTATAATATAATTATGGGATAAATAGTGTTTGTTATTTCCACTACTTCTACGTTTAGGCGTATGCAACGCATACGCCTTTTTATTTTACTGCATTTTCGCAAAATCCAAGATTACAATTTCCTCGCTAGTACCTCTTGCAATAACTGCTGTTATAACGCTATACCATGTGCGTTTTGAATCGTGGTTCTTTGTTTCAACTGCTATTTTTCTACTTTCCAATTTTCCCGAACAAAACGATAGCGATTGTTGCTGCTCTTTGTACAAGTGTATATTGTCCGCGCTGGGGCTCGTCGGCAGCATTGCAATGATTGCTTGCATTGTTTCCAAGCCACTGAATAATATCCGCCCAATACGTTACCCGTCCGACACCTTAATTGCAACAATTAACGACTACAGCCCACGGCGAATGTATACCGATATTAACACGGGCGCATTTTTCGAGTACAATAACATTCCCGCTTTTGTTGACTCGCGTATTGATATGTTTAATGAAAATCTCTTGTATGATATAAATACCCTAAAGGGAAAAGTAAGCATCACAGACAGCACACTAGACTATACAGACACAATGCTTTCAAAGTATAATTACGATATGGTAACCTTATGTCGTGGCGATAGTATGATGCTAATAGGGTATATATCTCAACGGAAAGATTGGACTCTACTTTATGCGGATTCCGCGTATGTTGTATTTGTCCCAGTAATTCATTAGGAACTTTAAAACCCTTGCCAACTGTCATGATAGATGGCACTTTTATATAAATGCACAATGTCGCGGTTGATTTATCGTTTGTTTTGTGCATTGCGGTGTGTATTGTAATATGGTAGCATTTTACCAGTATATAAAATAAGAAAGGACTGTCTATCATCATGAACTATCATATCAATATTGCGAGTTCCGCGTATGAGCCAGACGAAGCAGCGCTTGTCACCTACGGTAGCTTTGAATTTAGAGGAAATCCAATAGCTTTCAGCGTTACCGATGCAAATGGGCGTGACCCTGTTGTCCGCGTTAATCCTACCTGTGACGATGACAGTGACGCACTTTATCGCCTTGTGCAAAAGGAAGACAGCCCGTTTTATGACCAACTTGATAAGGCGCTGAGGAAATATGCCTTGACAGATGCGTTTGCCATTGCCGCTGCTCGATACTTGTACGGTGAAAACCTACCATGGCATAACGGAATCTTTTCGGACGCCGAATCTAAACGGCGAGGATTTGACGGCTACCTTTCCATGCTTCCGGGGCCTATTCCGGCTTTCGGTTATAAGGTAGACTCCGAAAATAACCTTATCGGCGTGTATTTATGGAATGCTTCCGGCATCGAAATAGGAACTACATCCTTGCCAGCAGATTTGGTTGAGCAAATTCGCCGTGCCATCCGTGTTGGATACGCCATTGTGATTGACAAGGAAAAGGAAAACTAAGTAAGAACGGGAGCTATTCACGTGGCTCCCGTTCTTATTATATTATGGCAATGATGCCACTTTGCTTTTTACGCTCGCCCACGAGCCGTCTGCAATGTAAGTGGCCCCATATACTTTACCTGTGTCTTTATCCATGAGTGAATAGCTTTTATCCGCTATTTTGGCTATCTTCTTTTCGTCTTGTACACTTATCGGCGCTTTTGCAACAATCTTAGGACGGTCTAGCCCTTGCGATACATATACAAGCCGCTTACCAACAGGTCTTACTTTTGCGGTCTCCGCCAAATCCTTGGTGATGTAGTCTACCCAGTAGTCATGCTCTACAATTTTGGGGTCTGTTGCTGCCAGATTGCACGCTGTTACCATTGAATAGCCGTACTTGGTATTATATGTAGGAATGGTATATACAACCCAGTTTTGTTTCCAAAGCTGATGTACATAGTTTGGTTTTCGCCCTTTTCGCTTCTCAAAAGGCTGTAATAATTCCTGTGGAAAATTTTTAAAAAAGCCGTGTATGTGTAAGCGTTTTCCCGTAGGGTACTTTTCAGGGATGAGCAACCAGCAGAAATCCTTATGTGTTCTCTTTATGTTTTTTAAATAGTCGATTATCTCCTGTAAGGTGTCCTCTTGCTTAGAGATTGGTACCTTGCGAGGATTTATCTCCAGCGTAACAGCAAGGTCAAACTCGTTGCACGCAACTATATCGCGCACTTTTCTTTTGGTTCGACTGATTGATTGCGGTGAGCGTTCGCCCGGCTGCTTTCCTTTAATGCGGCCTGTGCTTTTAGCGCTGCGTTCATTGTAGACGGAGACTCTTGTTTCTCTTGGGGTCTCCTTGACAGTCATCATCATTTTCTCGGCTCCTTGTCGCAGTTGTGTTACATATATCTTGTACCCCCCATCCTGCCCCCATTGAGGGCAAGCGGGAATAGTTGCACACAAGTGATATTTGGTTTTCTTCTATTACTGTATTTACTTTGCAGCAAGAAGCAATAGCTGTGCAAAAAAAATAACAGGTTACCCCGTATCGGCAGCCCCGCCCGCCGATACAGGATAACCCGTATTTTTTCTATTTCTGGCATTCTCCAATGTAACCGTTTATGCTTTCCCTATTTTTGCTTATCGCTCCTTCGTTTTTCTTTTTCTGCCCTAATCTTGCTTTTTCTCAAACCTACTTGAGCAGAACTTGAGCAAGCGCCAAAATCAACGCAAAAAGGAAACCGCTCAGGCTACCATAAAAGGCTTACCTAAGCGGTTTTTCTGTGGTGCACCATCGGGGACTCGAACCCAGGACCCACTGATTAAGAGTCAGTTGCTCTCCTTAGTTGCGCGTACTCATGGTTATTATGTTAGTGCCTTTGTGCTTTGATTCTTTTTACACTTCATTTGTTCTTTGGTTATTCTCTCAATTTCTTGTTGGCAACATACTCCTCTCGTCATGCTGTAAATCGATACAATTCGAATTACACAACAACCGTATTGCAACTTTAATCATTGGTTTTCCCGTCAGACTTCTTATTTCTTGTTCCGACTTTCCTCTCCTCAAATATGCCTGCAATGCGATAAGTACATTCTGCGCAAACAAATCTTTATATTCGCTCTCATTTTCTTTCAGATCAAGAACATCGAAGAATTCAAACCATAGTGTCATGCACTTCTCACGTTCTTCATCAGATTCTATTTCATCAAATTTTTGTATCAGTGCAGATATAATATCATCGGATAATATCTTTTCAAATTTGCACTTTGCCATAAAGCAAATTACTTTTAGTGTTTTATCTAATGGAAAATCTACTACACATAAGAAATCCAAAATTCCGATGCACTGAAAATTCAATAATTCTTTCTGTGACATAGCTATTAGTAGTGGTTCAAATGCAATCAACGTCAAATCTTGATGCATCGCAATTGAAAGTGCATCATAGTCACAGATTCCAAAAAGTTCTTGCAGTTGTATATCATCTCTGCTAGATAATTTTATCGACTTGCTATTTTTTATAAATTTCAGCTTTTCGCTTTCACTTTTTCTTTTTACAGCTTCCCGAATAAAATAGCGTTTTTCCTCGTCACTTTCTTCATGTATAATTGGTTTTCCTTGATCAAACATCATTGTTGCTATTTTTTGCCTTGATTTGTCTTGAACCGTTTTTGAACACTCCATGTCTAATAATTCCCGCAATGATTCAGGAATATAAACGTCATTTTGTATTAAATCCTCCGCCACAATTCCCGCTTGCATAAAGAAAATTACCGCCGAAAAGCTTAATACATATCTTGTGTTTTCGGTTGCTGTTATCGAAAAATGTGATGCCGATCGTATAATTATCGTAGGATCTCGAAATGCAATATGAACAAATTGCCCATAGGGAATCGTTGCTGATTGTTTTAATGAATATAGCGGCAATGGCGCTTGATTCATTTTTTTATATTCTTCTAATAAATCGTTGTCCTCCGGAGCATACTTCTTAATCTCGTCAAAAAATGCATCTATATTTGATTTTCCATTTTCTAATGCAGGTACTTCTATTTTATATGCGATTCCTTGTTGCAAACTTTTGTTCATTGCCTTTCGAAACAGAAAATAGTCTACTGGTGCTACACTTTCTACCACGTAAGTCTTCTTCTCAATAGTTATCTTGTCACCTACCTTTTGCAGATAAAGATTTTTTGTTACCGCATCCGTCACCGTCATATGAAATGCATTTTCCCAAGTATATGGCTCTTTCAATCCGTTTCTGTTCGGCATGAGTGCTTCTGCATAAACACAAACCACATATTTGTTTCCAGTTTTTTCTTCGCATAAAACGGCTGATGTATTTTCTTGAATCACCCCCTCGCATTTTTCCTTTCTTTCTCCGCAAAGCTGCGCGTGCATTGAAAAATATTGTCCATAAATTTTCCCATCATTTTCCGTTGCTCTCAGCAACGCCTTTGTGATTGCTTTCATCGCCTCATCTTTTTTATTTATGTTAATGTAATACTGTGCCAAAAATGCCCACGCATATGCAGTGTCCACATTTTGAGCATTGATTATTGTCTGCATATCGATACGCCGCTTACATTCAATTGATAATTGTAGTATTTTCTCAGTAACAAAAGGCATCACGCAGCCATCTTTTTCAACGGTTTTCAGAATATCCAGTGCCTCAATATATTTGTTTTCCGCTATCAGCAGTCTTCCCAAAAGCACTTTATATTCGTTGCTATACTGCGCAACTGCCTTCATCAGCTCACATATTTGTCTTGCTTCCAATATATATTTATTATTGAGTAGCTTATGCGCAAACTCTATTCCGCCTCTTATTTGCCCTGTAACTTTTCCTTCCTTAACTTGTTTACATAAATCGGCAAAATCAAATTTTCCTCCTAGTGTAGAATACAAATTCCAATATTCTATTCTGTTTTTGTAGTTATCCTTCCGTTCTTCTACCATGCGGATCAAATCATCTACGCCCCCATTTTCCCTTCCACATGCAAGAATATACTCTTCAAATAAGCCATAATTATTTTCAAAAAGCGCTCCATATTTTTCGTAAAACTTTATGACAAACTCCGCATCTTTTCCTGCACAATAGAATTCCAATTCCGACGCATCATCAATACTACTACAAAATCTTACTAACTCCTGTTCATTTACATTTTTGTCAAGAATTTGAACAAAAAATTTTGCTTTCTTAATAGTTTTACATTCCTTTATTTGTTCAGGAATCTGCGGTAAGTAGTGCGCAATTGTATCTTTGTCCCCATTTTCCATACATATTTCAAAAAAGATTTCCCAGTACAGCAATTGCGCCTGTACTCCCAAATTTTCCACAATACATTTTCGTTTTAGCAGATTATTTATCTCTTCCTTGGCTCTTTCTACCTTGTTTTCATCACCGTATAGGTGAGGTTTTCCCAATGTCAAAAGCATCTCATCATAGATCGAAACAGGGGGTTCGATCATTTCTTCATCCAACTCTACTACGCATTTATCCTTAAATCTATTTAAATACCAAAAAAGAGCCCTCTCACCTAGCCATGCCTCTTCCTTGTATTCCTCTTCAACCAGTAATACTACTCGATATTCATTCTCATCATTTTTTAATTCAAAAACCTTATCCCAATTTTCAGTATACAAGTCTTCGGCAATTATCTTAAACTTGGGATCTACGCTACTACTAGAAATTTCCCCTACGACTTCTTTCCATAAGAAGCCATATGCTATAATAAACCTTATCACTATATTGCGGATATAGCAGTTTTCAATTTTCTGTATGCGTTCAACCACCATTTCCGGCGAACTGCTTTGGCCTACCATAAGTTGAATCAATACCGATAGTGCCACTTCAATCGAGTTACTCTTCCCTTGAAACAGTGGCACTAATTGTTGCACCTGTCGAATCTCACCACCACTCAGTATCGTGTACACTACATCAAATATGCTATTTTCTTCTTCCAGTGATAGTCTTTCTCTTTGATTTAGCTGTGCTTGTATATCCGCAAGTTTTCCATCCATATCATTTCTGAGGTCCTTTATTTGCATTTGCGTCATGCGCTCGCCCGGAGTGATTGCTTCTCTAGCCATCTTCGAGACAATCTCTACCGAGGCTTCAAAAAAATGTTTGATCAGATGGTTCTCCGTTGGTGGTATTGTTCGTCCTTTCTCCTTTATTGATTCTATACACTGTGTCGATAGTTTTTCGACTATTTCAGTAGTTCCTGCAATCTCTGTACTCGTATCCCAAATGGTTGAGAAAATTTCTTCTATTGGTTTACTATATTGTAAATATTCGCCAAACTCCCGCGATGTCAGTACGGTTCCATCATGATTTTGTAAATACCTTTCTTCAAATTCACAGATGCTTTTTCTTGTATCGGATATAATTTTTGCTTTTTTGACCTCGTCTAACTTATTCTCCATTTTGCTTTCAAGCACAGAAAGTATTATATCACCTATTTTTGACGCACATACCTCTAACATGGTAAAGTCACCTCACAAATTTCATTATCGTTTCCAATCACTCTTTTGTTGCATATCTTTATTATACCACATATTTGACATCTGTTGGTTACTTTTCCATTAAGAGCTTCTTATCATGCGCGATATATTAAGCAAAAGCCGGTTGCTTTGCATTTTGCATTGCAACCGGCTTTCAATTTTCTTTTTAACTTTGGAGCATGGCTCTGTATTTGGCGCGATCCGCTTCAGGAATATGCAACGCATCCATTGCTGCATCGGCAGACACTTTAAAGCTGTTCATCACGTTACGAATCGCATTGAGAGTTGCTTTGTTTTCGCCCCTCTCTTCACCGATGCCAATTCCTTTCGCAACGCCCTTTTCCATAACACCTTGGCTCAAATTGCACATTCTGCGCACCTCACTTTCAAGCGTTTGTGTCATCGGAACATCAAATTCCGTTTCCAATATCTCTTTCTTCGTTTCGGGGCTCTTTTCTTCTGAAAGCAGCACTTCCAAGAATTTCAGCAGCCCGCCATAGTTTTTGTCATCCTCATCGCCCAAGCAAATCATTACAGCGCTCATAAGATCGTAGTTCCTGACTTGCTCAACCGCCTCACCAATGATATGCTTTTCCTGTATAGAATACTGCGTAATCGTGTTTCTGCGGTTTTTCGGCGGGTTCATACATACCCAAATCGAGTACACTTTCTTGATTTTTCCGTACTCACCTTTGGTAAATTCTGTGCCATACTGTGCCGAAATCATACGGCTGCAATAGTAAATTGCACGTTTCAACAGTGGGTATCCCGCATTATAGCGGTTCTGCGCCTCCACATTCAGAATCAGCCCAATCAGTCCGTCCTCGCTTGGTGCTGTGGCATAAAAACGGACATCGTAGCGGATTGTACCCTCTGTCAGCGTCACATCTTCCGTGTTCGCACCGTGGATTGTAGCCGAGATATTACGGTTGGTTTCATCGGCATCCACGCCGACAGCGCCAATCTGCGGTTCACCTTCGATATACTTCTCCTCAATCTCTCGCACCGTACAGCCTCGATATTCCGGAACGCACTCCTTCATAATAACGGCCAGAATGCTTTTGTTGGCAAGCAGACGCTTAACACCCTCATCGTAGCGGGCATCGGCATCCACTTGGGATATACTCTGCGCCAAATAATTTTCTTCCTGCTGCATGGGATAAGCGCCTCCTTTCCTTGCCTTTATTATACGCTGTTTCTTTACTTTTTGCAATAGTGCCGTCCATAGCACAAAAAGCGGACTGTCCACTGTGATACAAACCTTGAACAGTCCGCCTTTTCTGTTATGCACCGATTTCTGCACTGCAGTCTGTATCTAGTGAGCAATCCAGAAACTGTTGATATTCCATGTTCAGCTTTATTGTAACTTGGTATTTTCTGCCCACCTCTACCCTATCAATCAGCTGGCTCAGTATCATCCGTTTCATTTCCAGCGGGGCGGTATCAAATTCTTCTGCCCAACCTCTGAAATCGTCGTAATAGGTACGCAGTTTCCGAATCTCAGCCGCTTCGTTTAACCTCGCATTCTGAAGTTCAGCATATTCAGCCTTGGCATCATCCAATTCCTGCTGGTATCGTCGGATTTGCTTGGCAATCATATTCTCGGTAAAATTGCTTGTACCATCAAGGCATTTCAGTATCTCTCCCTCAAAGCGTTCCAAGGCGTGCTGGACGGCTTTTATCTTTTTCTCTACTAATGCACGTTTGGTCTTTTGCCGATTCGACTCCTGCCGAATCCGATTTTCCGCCATCCTGGAATAGGGAGTATCTCTGATTTTCTCGAATACTTCCTCGACAATTTTCAGAACGATGGCATCCACTCTCTCGGCAAGGTACAGTGCTTGCCCATCACAGTCTCTGCCGCCTTTGTTGCGTTGGCCGCGCTGAAAGCAGTTATACTTGGGCTGGACTTTTTCGCGGATACTACCATCCGCCAATTTGTAGCGGTCTGTGTGCATAAAGCCGGACATCTTCGCTCCGCAGTGGGCGCAGTAGACAATACCCGCCAGCAGCGTCGGGTTCTGGCTGGTATGGGCGATTCGCCTGTCTTGCGCTGTCTTTGCGCTGCGTCGGCTGATAATGTCATTGGCTTTTTCGAATGTTTCTTGGTCAATGATCTGCAATTCCGGTATGTATTCCGAGCGGGCATTTTTCGTAATGATGTAACCTGTATATCCCTCGTGGCGGATAATGCGGAGTATGTTACTCGATTGGAATTTTGCTCCGGCACGGGTACGCAATCCTCGGTTATTTAACATTTCAGCCAGAGCATATCCGCTGGTGCCTTCTTGGATAACCTTATAAAAGAGTTCCCGAACCCATGTAGCTTCTTCCTCGTTGATGACCAGATCCATGACTGGCTTATCCCGCTTGTTCCGTCGGCCTTGGTCTACCAGTTGATAACCATAGCACACAAAACCACCTGTATAGTGACCGCTGGATACGATTTGGCGGATCCTATCGCGGGTTCGGATGGATGTTTTCTCCGACTCCCCTGCCGCCTGCCAAAAGCGGATGTAGTTCATCAACTTATCGCCATGTGTCTCGATTTTCTGCTGACCTTCGTGGGTACTCCACATTTCGATGCCATGCTGGACGAACCATTCCAGCACAAAGGGTGTTTCGCTTTCGATTCGTCCGAGACGGTCAAACATATAGACCAGCAGAATATCAAATTCGCCGTTGGCGGCTTCTTCTTTCAATTGCTGGATGGCATCGCGTTTTGAAGCTGACACCTTAGAACCGGAGACGCCCTTTTCGGCCACCTCTTTTACCACCCGCCACCCTTGCTTTTGCGCGAACTTTCGGCAGTCAATTTTCTGCATCGGGATGTCGTCATGGTCTACCTGTCCTTTTGTGGATACCCGATAGGCCAATGCAGCACGCGGGGCATCTGTACCTAACCGCAGTTGCTTTTCCTTAAAGTAGGCATCGTCCAGCCACATCTGGTCAGCCACCGAGATTTCAACGGCTTGCCCATTCTGATCTACGCATATCATAAGTTTCACCTCGCTGTTCATGTTGCGGAAATGGTTGGTGCATTTTCGCAACACAAACAATACTCTATTATAATAAGGAAAGCTATTCACCAAAACGGAGAAGAACCGTCGCCAAACCCGGCCACGCTTCTACCTATTACCCTGTTCTTCTCTTTGCTTGCGCAGATCGTATGCAGACATAATCAGCTCTTTAATAGGAATCATAACGTCCGTTTCACAGTTTTCGCAAAAGGTCAGTTCGGCGGTGCCAAAGCGGGTCATGGAGCGGTAATGGCAGCTGACGTCGGTCAGGGCGATGTCGATGCCCGCGTCCACCAGCGTCTCATAGCCGCAGCCCAGCTGCTCCATAAAATCGGTGCGGGCCTCCTCCATCCAATGGATATAATTCCCATGGTAGACGATGCCCATGCCGTCCGTCTCATAGAACTGAACTTTTCTGCGGTAGGGCCTCCGTTCCATCAGTCTCCCGCCTTCAGCCGAACGGGCAGCACCATGTACAGAAAGTTCTCGTCGCCCTGGGTGGGCAGGATCACGCAGGGGGAGACGCCGGTGGTCAGCTCCAGGCGGACCCGGTCCGCGGGGGCGGCCTTGAGGGCGTCCATCAGGTACTTGTTGTTGAAGCCGATCTCCAGCCCCTTGCCGTCTCCGGAGATCGGGCACACGTCGGCGGCGTCTCCGATGGCGGTCTTGGTGGAGATGTTCAGCACCCCGTCGTCGAAGATGCAGCGCAGCGGACTTTTCAGCTTGTCGCTGATGATGAGGGAGACGCGGTCGATGGATGAGATCAGGGCCCTGGTATCCCCCTCTACCTGAATGGTGTTGTTGCGGGGGATGGCCTGGCGGTACGCCAGAAATTCTCCCTCCAGCCGGCGGGAGACCAGCATGGTGCTGCCCACCTTAAACATCACGTGCCGCGCGCCCTGGGTGACGCTGGCGCTCTCGTCGCTGTCGGCGCAGATTTTTTCCACCTCGCTCAGGGCCGCGCCGGGCACCACAAAGGAGAACGTCTCGGCGCCCTCCTTCTTTTCGATGGCCTCATGCCGCAGGGCCAGCCGGTAGCCGTCCACGCTGACCACGGTGAGGTCCCCGGCGCCGATCTCGAACAGTGAGCCGGTGTGGACCGGACGGGCCTCGTTGGTGGAGACGGCAAAGATGGTCTCGGTAATCATGGAATGGAGGATGCGCTGGGGCAGGATCATGCTGTTCTGATATTCCACCGCAGGCAGCTCCGGAAACTGACTGGGATCCATGCCCAAAATATTGAACTCACTCATGCCGCAGGTGATGTTCACCATCAGATCATCGGTGGACAAAGTCACCATATCGTCAGGCAGGCGGCGGATGATGTCGCCAAAGAGGCGAGCGGAGAGGACAATGCTGCCTGGTTCTGCAATATCGGCAGAGATGGTGCCGCGGATTCCGGTTTTCAAGTTATAACCGGTCAGGTTTAGCTCCTGCTCTGCCTCCAACAACACCCCTTCCAAAGCTGGGATGGTGCTTTTGGGCGCCACAGCACGGGAGGCAATGGTGATCATGGATTGCAGCAGGGCTTTTTCACAGGAAAATTTCATAGAAAGAGAAGCTCCTTTCTCCGAGGCGGGAGGG
>OGXR01000538.1_pt1 | contig 30069 bp, 31 predicted proteins | sample 1576331 | NCBI WGS metagenome assembly OGXR01 (sample SAMEA3541473, study PRJEB24748) | human gut metagenome | biome: human gut; feature: human-associated habitat; material: faeces | place: China | collected 2012 | reverse complement strand
CTGATAATATTTCTTTTTCATTAATCATTTGAGAATCCTCATTTGTATTTCTAATACCATTTTCGTCAACAGTTTCAGCATGTCTAACTAAATATATTATTGTATCATTCACTTTATTCAAGCCTCCTTTTTCTTTTTTATTATAACAATATAATCAATATATTACAATCTTTTTTTATTTCTCTTCTTACAAAATTTTAATAATTTATAACTTCAAATATAACATCAGCTTGTATTATTTTTTCCAATATATTATTTGCCTCTTTTCTTGTTTTTTCTGAACTTACTATATAATAATTTTCAGTAGTTTCGATTCTACTATGTCCTAAAATGTCTGCAACATCTCTAATTTCTGCTCCTTTTCTCAAAATTTGAGTAGCATAGCTTCCCCTTAAATCATAAAATCTACAATTTTTTATACCAAGTTCATTATGAATTATTTTAAAAGGATACTTTATAATATCTGTTCCCACATATGATCCATTATTTTTGGTAAATACCATTTCTACACTATTTAAATTTTTGTGTTTACTTTCAATAACCTTATATTCATTTATTTTTCCGTATTCATTTTTAATAGGCTCTAATTCATATTTCTTATACTTTCTGCCATATTTCTTTTTTAATAATTTTTGTTTTTCTTTATAATTAGATAATATTTTATATAAAGTATCACATATGAAAACCTCTCTACAACTATCATTTGTTTTAGTGCAAGCTGTTAAAAAAGCACATATAAATGTATTATTATTCTTAAATCTTAATAAAATTTTATCAATTTCTTCTTGAGAATAAATATGTTTTATACCGTTTTTTTTGTTTCAAACGAAAGTATTTTAGGAATTTGTAATTCTACTGCTGGATTATATTTTAAAAATCCAAAATGATTTGTTGCATCCCTAAAAGAACTTTTTATTACTTTTTGATAATTTCTTACTCCTTCTTTAGTCTTACACTTTTGAGCAATTTTCAATAATGACTGATTTAGCAAAAATGGTGTAATAAAACTTAATTTGTATTTTCCTATTTCCTCTTTTAGAACTTTAAAAGTTTCTTTATATCTCTTTGCTGTAGAATATTTGTAATTAATTTCAAAATATTCTTTCATCCAATAATCTAAATAATCTGCATAAGACATCTGTGAATCTTTAGTGTTGCCTCCATTTATATATTCATCATAAGCATTCATTCCTGCCATTAATGCTTCGTTTTTGGTTTTGAATCCTGATTTGCTAATGTATTTTCGTTTTCCTTCTACTTTTGCAATTTTAAATTGATATTGGTATACTTTACCACGTTTTCTAATATTTACCATTTTTTATATTCTTACACAACAAAAAAGGAATGTCAACATATATACTATGTCTACATTCCTTTTTTTCGATGTTTTTGTTCGCATATTTATATTTTTGCTGACAAAACGAACTTCTTTTGTCAATTTTCAGCTTTAAAAAATCTTGCGTAAGTCACTATTTATGCGTTCTTTCCGCAACAGTTCTTATACTTTTTTCCCGAACCACATGGCTTTTTAATATGGTAAATTCTGCTCCACTTTAGAGTATTTTATCCCTTAAATTCGCACTTTTATTCACTTGGCTACACTCGGTTACACTCCGATTCACTAGCAGGATGTATCTAAAAACGTATCTAAATTATCTCTTTTTCTTGATATATAACTTAGATATGATTTTATCAAATCAGCATCCATAAGATTTTCTGGAACCTCATCAGGATTAAAAAATTGTAATCTTTTCGTTTCAGAATCTCCTTTTAGACAACTTTCATCCACATTAGAAATTTCTGCAATATATAATGATGTATTATTATATACTATATCTCCATTTGGATAGCTATTTTTTCTTGATTTTCCAGAAAGTGTATCTATTAATTCAATTGAAGTTGGATCTAATTTAATTCCTGTTTCCTCGAATGCTTCCCTAACTGCTGTTACTCTTAAATCTTCTCCAAGATCCTGGCATCCACCTGGTAGTCCCCATTTATTTCTATCAGTTCTTTCCTGCAGTAATATTTGTCCATTTTCATTTCTAATTATTATTGCTGCTCCAGGTTGAATAAATGGGATATGATTAATTCTATCATCTAATGCCATTCTAAATAAAACAGGATATCCACCATATTGGGCACTCAATTCTAACAATTCTTCCTCACTTAAACTCATAATTAATTTTACAAATTCTTCATGAGAATATTCTCCCATTTTTTTATATTTAGACATATTGTTCAACTCCCATAAAATATTCTATTATACTCTTACCAATATCATTATGACAATGGTTCAAAACCTCTAAAAGCATTGAAAATACTAGGTTTTTCTTATTTACTTTTCTTTTTAGATACGTTTTAGATACTTTCTTATTGCCTAATTTTATGTATAAAAAAGCCTCTATTTCAAGGCTTTTAACTACTTTCCGCAACATTGTTTATATTTCTTCCCACTTCCGCAAGGGCAAGGATCATTTCTTCCAATTTCAGCTTCTTTTTTTACATATGGAGTCTTTGGTCCTGAAGAAGAACTTGGAGCAGTGTTTTCTGATAAATTAAGAGTAGCTTCTTCTCTTCCCTCACTAGTAATTTTTATTGATTCTTTTCTTTCTGGTGCACCTTCTCTTTTTCTTGCATTCATAAGAACCTTTACAACATTTAATTTGATATCAGCAATCATTTGGTCAAACATATCAAAACCTTCTATTCTGTATTGAACAACTGGATCTTTTTGTCCATAAGCTTGAAGTCCTATTCCGTCTTTTAGTTCATCCATAGCATCAATATGATCCATCCATCTTTCATCAACTATTTTTAACATAACAACTCTTTCAAGTTCTCTTAAGTTATCTGCACCAAATTCTTGTTCTTTCTCATCATAAATCTTATGAGCCTTTTCTTTTAATTCTTTTGCAACATTTTCTGCTTTTACTTTATTTTTATCTAATGAATCTAATTTTGAAATTCCAAAAGTAGTACTAATTTCTGATAATAGTGATTCTCTATTTATTCCTTCGTCAGTAACATAGCTGTTAACTGTCTCATCTGCTAAACTATCTATCATATTAGAAATATTTTCTTTCATGTTTTCGCCATCAAGAACTTGTTTTCTTTGAGAATAAATAATTCCTCTTTGTGTGTTCATTACGTCATCATATTGAAGTACATTTTTTCTAATACTGAAGTTTCTTCCTTCAACCTTCTTTTGGGCACTTTCTACAGCATTTGATATCATCTTTGAAGCTATTGGCATATCTTCATCTGCTCCTAAAGTATCATATACTTTAGTAATCATATTTCCACCAAATATTTTCATTAAATCATCATCTAATCCAATATAGAATCTTGACTCTCCTGGATCACCTTGACGACCACTACGACCTCTTAACTGATTATCGATTCTTCTTGATTCGTGTCTTTCTGTACCTATAATTTTTAAACCACCTGCAGCAACAACTTTTTCTTTTTCTTCTTTTATATCTTCATCATATTTATTCTTTAACTCTTTAAATTTATTTCGAGCATCAATAAATGCTGGATTACTTGTTTCATTAAATGCTGTTGCTTGTTCTATTTGTTCCAAAGAATATCTTTGTCTTCTCATTTCTTGTTTTGCTAAGAATTCACTGTTACCACCAAGCATAATATCTGTTCCACGTCCTGCCATATTTGTAGCTATTGTTACTGCTCCAAATTTACCAGCTTGTGCAACAATTTCAGCTTCTTTTTCATGATATTTTGCATTTAATACAGTATGCTTAATACCCTCTTTATCTAGTAATTTGCTTAGTTTCTCTGATTTTTCAATAGAAACTGTACCAACTAATACTGGTTGACCTTTCTTATTACTTTCTTTAATATCATTTATAACTGCTCTGAATTTTGCATTTTCATTTTTATAAATAATATCATGATGATCTTTTCTGATCATAGGTTTATTTGTAGGTATTTCAATAACATCTAATTTATATATCTCTTCAAATTCCGCTTCTTCTGTCATTGCAGTACCAGTCATACCAGATAATTTTCCATACATTCTAAAATAGTTTTGGAATGTTATTGTTGCAAGAGTTTTTGACTCATCAGCAATTTTTACATGTTCCTTTGCTTCAATTGCTTGATGTAATCCGTTGTTATATCTTCTTCCATACATAATTCTTCCTGTAAATTCATCAACAATTAATACTTCTCCATCTTTTACAATGTAATCAATATCCTTTTTCATTATACCATGAGCACGTAATGCTTGATTTACGTTGTGAACTAATTCAGAGTTTTCAATATCATTAAAGTTCTCTAATCCAAATTCTTGCTCAGCTTTTTTTATACCTTTTTGTGTTAATGATGCAGATTTTGCCTTTAAGTCAACTATGTAATCATATTTTTCATTATCTTCAGCTTGTTCAAAATCTTTTACATCCTCTTCTACAATTACTTTTGGGGTCAATTTGCTAACAAAATGATCAGCCTTTTTATATAAATCAGATGATTGAGCTCCTCTACCTGAAATTATAAGAGGGGTACGTGCCTCATCTATTAAAATACTATCAATCTCATCTACTATAGCATAATTTAATTCTCTTTGTACTAATTGATCTTTATAGATTACCATGTTATCTCTTAGATAATCAAATCCAAACTCATTGTTAGTACCATATGTAACATCACATGCATAGGCTTCTCTTTTTTCGTGAGGTTCCATTCCTGCTATAACTAAACCAACAGTTAGTCCTAAAAATCTATATACTTTTCCCATCCATTCACTATCTCTTTTTGCAAGATAGTCATTAACTGTAATAACATGAACGCCTTTTCCTGTTAATGCATTTAAATATACTGGAAGTGTAGCAACTAAAGTTTTTCCTTCACCAGTTTTCATTTCGGCAATTCTACCTTGGTGTAGGATAATACCTCCTATTAATTGAACATCAAAATGTTTCATTCCTAAAACTCTTTTTGAGGCCTCTCTAACTACAGCAAATGCTTCTGGTAAGATATCATCTAAAGTCTTTCCTTCTTTTAATTTTGCTTTAAATTCATCTGTTTTTCCTCTTAGTTGTGCATCTGATAATTTTTCCATCTCTGGTTCTAATTCATTAATTTTCTTTACAGTTGGCATTAATCTCTTTACTTCTTTTTCACTATATGACTTAAATAATCCCATCTCTTTCTTCCTTCCTCTTGTGAAAATTGTATATATTTATATATACAGTTAAAACTGATGATACTATATCACTTTTTTTATAAAACCGCAAGGCAAATATCTCTCTTTTTAAATTTTTTCTAATATTTTATAGAATATATTTTAGAAACAAACATAAATATTAATATCTTGAATTAATAATAAGATAAAAGGGGTTAAATATATGTTTATTTTTAATATAAAACTAGATGGAAACAAAGCATCTAAAGTATTAATAGGAATATTTTGTGTTATAGTACTAATTATCACTTTTTTTATATGTTATAAATTAATATTTAGTAGTTTCTTTAAAACAAATGATGAAATAAACACTAGAAATGTGGTATATGATATCACTCCTCAAAATTATACAAACGTACTGCAAAATGTTCATACTAATCTAGATAAATATGTAGGTCAAAAAGTAAAATTTTCTGGATATATATACAGATTGTATGATTTTACAGATGAACAATTTGTTTTAGCTAGAAATATGATCATTTCTTCTGATTTTCAGACCGTTGTAGTTGGATTCTTATGTCATTCTACTATTGCCAAAAATTATGAGGATAACAGTTGGGTTGAAATTACAGGTACAATAACAAAAGGTAATTACAATGGCGAAATACCTGTTATAGAAATTGAATCTATTAATGCTATTGAAAAACCAAGCGAAGAATATGTATATCCACCAGACAGCTCATTTATATCAACATCAACAGTTATATAATTATTTTAAACATATTAAAGAAATAGCTCCTACTACAAATTTTATTTGTAATAAGAGCTATTTTCTTTTTAAATTATTTATTTTCTATCTTTCGAAAAGTGATTTTACAATTCCTTTATCTATTATAGTTCCATATATATTTTTTAAAATTATTAATATTATAGGTCCTAAAAGCATTCCTAATACCCCAATAAATTTAAACCCTGTATACATTGCAATTAAAGTAAATATAGGATGAATTCCTATTTGGCCACTAACAATTTTAGGTTCTATAAATTGTCTAACTACAGACATAATTGCCCATAAAATAAATATAGCTATTGCAAGCCTTATATCACCCATAAAAGCAAGAAATATCGCCCAAGGGATCATTACTGTTCCTGAACCGAATATAGGTAATGCATCTACAAATCCAATAATCAAAGCAATCATCAAAGGATATTGTACATTCCATCCTAAGAAATGAAAAATATATAAACCTATTAATGAGATGACAAATGAAATAATTACTAAAATTACTTCTGCCTTTAAATATCCACCTAAAGATTGAATTAATCCTTTAAGATGTACCCCTATCTTTTTTACCCATGTTTCTGGAAGATGATGTTCCAATTGGTCTACCATATATATCTTATCTACACATATAAAATATAAAGATAAAAGTGTAACAGCCATATATATACCTATTGTTGGAATAGATGTAATAAAACCAATTACACCTGTCAAAGCATCTTTTGCCCAATTAGTTATTGTTCCTAAAAATTCCATAGCTGATTTCTGAATAGTATCCATAACATTCTCTGGTATCTGCATTTTGCTAAAGTCAATTTTGGCAATAAAATCTTGTATAGATTGATATATCAAATCAGCATATTCATTAAAATTTGATAATAAATTAGAAGTTTCAGAAATTAATGAAGTTATCCCCCATGTTAATAATCCAACAATAATTGTAATAGCTATAATAAACACAATTATCGAACTAGTTTTACGCTTTAGCTTTGTTTTTTTCATAATAAATTTAATAATAGGTTCAAGCATTAAAGATATAATAAACGCTATCAGAAATGGCATATAAAATATTGCTAATTTAAAACCTAATATTACCCCAAGAATACTAATTAATAAAACTATAATATTCCCTATTACTTTTCGCCAATAATTCATATCAACTACCATATGTATTCTCCTTTTATAACTTATATTGAATATTATAATAACAAAAAAACTTTTACTTGTCTATATTAAAAAACTTATTACCTTTACTCACTTTTATGACAATATATTGTAAAAGTAATAAGTTTTAAAATATATTTTAATTATAGAAATTAATTACTATTCAGCGTTTTTCTCGTTGCAACCACATATATTTTCTAATGTAGCACAAACCCCTTGTGTATTAACAGCTTCATTTGCAGCTAAATCTCCTAAAGTTAGAATACCTATAACTTTATTATTATCTATAACAGGTAATCTTCTTATTTGGTTTTCAGACATTATTTTTTCTGCCTCAGAAACATCTACATCAGGTGTACAACAGCAAACTTTGGAAGTCATAATATCACTAACATTAGTATTTTTTATATCCTTACCACATCCTATAGTTCTAAGAATAATATCTCTATCTGTTACTAATCCAACTATTTGTTTAGAATTATCACAAACAGGTATACATCCAACATGATTATTACACATTATTTTAGCACATTCTTCTACAGAACAATTAGGATTAACATATGCTACTTGATCACACATACAATCTTTTACTTTCATACAAATTACCGCCTTTCTAGTATTAATCATCAAAAATTTTTAATGATATAATATTATTTTTTACAAAAAAATAAAAGATATACAAATTTAAATTGTATATCTTGGAAATTTTTTCATTTTAAAATTTAAAATAATCATCGTATAGTCCATTATTTCTTGGATATGGCGGTCTCATTGGTGGTCTTGGTGGACGTGGACGAGGTGGCATATTATTTATAGGTCCTCCTAATAATCTATTTAATATTAAAATTCTAATAAGATCTCTTAATACATTATTATTTGGTCTTCTTTGCCTGTCTTCCCTGTTTTCCATGCTATTCTTAGACTCTCTACTATCTAATTTTTCATCACTAGATTTACTTCTGGACGAGCTTGAACTAGAAATATTTGATTCATTTGAAGATCTATTATTCTTTTCTATGCTACTTTGTGTATTTACCTTTACATTAATAATTGTGTTTACCTCTGGCTGACTCTCTAAGTTCATATAAATTTCATCTGTCATTTGATCAACTAATTGACGTGTAATTGGTTTTGTATTGTTCTCACATATTTTGCATACCATGGGATTAACAACCCTATATATATCTGGATATAACTCCAAAATTTCATTATTATATCCCGGTTGGTTAGAATATGCTTGTGATCTTTCATATGGCGACATTAAATAATCGTATGATTCATATGTACTTGCAGGTTCTATTGGATACCCTAAAACGCTTCTCATATAGTCTTCATAGTTTTGATAATACATATTATACCTCCTAATTAATTATATATAGAATAATATGCATTATCAGCGAAAATGTTACATTATAGCATTAAAGAACTTTATTTTATGTATTCTAATATTTTATTTGCAGATTCAATAGCAGACTTACAATCTGTTACATCTACTTCTATAGTATTTTCATATTTTTTGTAATATCCTGCAGATTCTTGAATTTTATCTCTTTTTATAATATTTTCTCTTACATTTTTTTCATCAACAGTTCCATTATATTGTGTACATTTTCTTTTTACTCTCTCATCTAAAGAAGCGGTTACCAAAAAATGATAATCTAGTTCAGGATAAATTTTCATTAAATCTCTTCCAGATACAATAACATTAAAATTTGTTTTATACATATCAATTAAAGTCTTTCCAAATGAATAAAGATGTGAGTTGTCAGCTGAGTTTCCAGCAATTGAAACAGCTAACGAATTATCTTTGGATTGTAACTTATCCTCATCTATTTTCTCCCCTGCAACATAAATTACTGTTTCGTTATTTTCTAAACTCACTTCCACTTTTAATTTGTCCATTATTTCTTTTATATCAACATTTTTTAAGCTTTCACTTAAATTTTGTAGATTCAAGTTATTACTTTTATAATTCATTAAAGCATAGACGATAGCTCTATATAAATTACCTCCATGTAGTAATATACTATTTGGTATTTTTTTTAATAATTCTCTACAAATTGAAGTCTTTCCAGCTCCAACTAAACCTTCAATTCCTATTACAATATTTTTCATTTTTTATCATTTCCTTTTTTATTATTTCCAAAATTATAAAAAATATTTTAACATAAGAATTTTAAAAGTACAACAAATTGAATAATTTTTTTAAAACTTAGGCAAAATATTATTGTAAAAACAGATTGGAGGTGCTTTTTATGTCAGAAAAGAATAAGCAAAACAACAAGAACAATAAGAACAATAGCAAAAATAATCAAAAAAATAGTGAAAGAATAGATAATAACAATAATAATTGTAGATAGTATAAAAGATGCTGCTCTAACCTTATGAGCAGCTTCTTTCTCATTATTTATTTTCTATATATTTCTTCAAAAACTTTCCTGTATAGCTTCTATCATTTTTTACAATTTGTTCAGGAGAGCCTACTGCGACTACTTGTCCCCCATTATCTCCGCCTTCTGGGCCTAAATCTATAATATAGTCAGCTGTTTTTATTAAATCTAGATTATGTTCAATAACAATAATACTATTGCCAGTATCTACTAATCTTTGTAAAATTTCTACTAATTTGTGTACATCAGCAATATGAAGACCTGTGGTAGGTTCATCTAAAATATATAGTGTTTTCCCAGTTGCTTTTTTAGAAAGTTCTGCAGCAAGTTTTATACGTTGTGCTTCACCACCAGATAATGTAGTAGATGGTTGTCCAAGTTTAATATATCCTAATCCAACATCATATAAAGTTTGAATTTTTTGTTTAATTCTTGGAATATTCTCAAAAAATTGTAGAGCTTCCTCAACTGTCATATCTAAGACATCTGCAATTGTCTTTCCTTTATATTTAACTTCTAAAGTTTCTTTATTGTATCGTTTTCCTTTACAAACTTCACATGGTACATATATATCTGGTAAGAAATGCATTTCTATTCTTAATATTCCATCTCCATTACATGCTTCACATCTTCCACCGTCTACATTAAAACTAAAACGACCTTTTTCATATCCTCTCATCTTTGCTTCATTTGTATTTGCAAATATATCCCTAATAACGTCAAATACTCCCGTGTATGTTGCAGGATTTGAACGTGGGGTTCTTCCTATTGGTGATTGATCAATGTTAATTATTTTATCAATGTTATCTAAACCAGTTATTTCTTTGCATTTTCCTGGCTTTTCATTTGACCCATTTAATTCCTTAGCTATTGTTTTATATAGTACTTCATTAACAAGTGTACTTTTTCCAGAACCAGATACACCAGTCACACATATAAATTGTCCAAGTGGGAATTTAACATTAACATTTTTTAGGTTATGCTCTGTAGCACCTTTTACTTCAATCGATCTTCCATTTGATTTTCTTCTTTTAACTGGTACCTTGATTTGCTTTCTTCCACTTAAATATTGACCTGTAACAGAATCGCTTACCAATTTTACTTCTTCTGCTGTGCCTTGTGCCATAACATTTCCACCATGTACTCCCGCTCCAGGTCCTATATCTATAATTTGATCTGCGGCATACATAGTATCTTCATCATGTTCAACTACTAAAACAGTATTTCCTAGATCTCTTAATTTTTTTAATGTAGCAATAAGTTTTTCATTATCCCTTTGATGTAAGCCAATACTTGGCTCATCTAATATATATAGCACTCCTGTTAGTCCTGAACCAATTTGTGTTGCCAAACGAATTCTTTGTGCTTCTCCTCCTGATAGAGTTCCCGCACTTCGAGATAATGTTAAATATTCTAATCCAACGTCCATAAGAAATTGCAATCTCTTATTTAATTCTTTTAAAATTTGATCTGCAATCATCTTATCTTTTTTATTTAATTCCAAAGAATTAAGATATGTTTTTATTTTATCAATAGACATGCTTGTTAACTCATTAATATTTTTCTCACCAACTCTTACTGCTAATACTTCTTTTTTTAGTCTTGCACCTTTACAGTCAGGACATTCACTGTTGCTCATATAATACTCATAAAAATCTCTCATTCCTTGAGATTTCGTTTCATTATGTCTTCTCTCAAGTGTAGGAATTACGCCTTCAAATGGCGCCTTAAATTTTCTAATTCCGGCTGCTGATTCGTATTCAAAATCAATTTCATCAGTGCCAGTACCATATAATATTTTATCTAGAAAATCTTTTGGTAATTTTTTTATAGGAACAGAAATATCTACTCCATAGTGCTTAGCTATGCTTTCAAAATACATTTTAGCCATTGTTTCGCCTTTTTTCATGTTGCTAGCACCAAATGCTTTTACTCCATCATACAAGGTTTTGTTTTTGTCAGGTATTATTAAATCAGGATCAATTTTCATTAGATATCCTATACCTGTACATGTTGGACAAGCTCCAAATGGATTGTTAAAAGAAAACATTCTTGGAGATAACTCATCAAAACTAATTCCACAATCTGGGCATGCATAATTTTTGCTATATAAACGTAATTCTTTTCCTTGTATATCTATACTAACTAAGTTATTTGCGTGTTTTAATGCTACTTCAACAGACTCTGTTAATCTACTTCTTATTTCAGGCTTTATAATTAGTCTATCTACAATTAATTCAATATTATGTTTTTTCTTTCTATCTATTTGTATGTCATCAGATAATTCAACAGTTTCCCCATCAACTCTAGCTCTTACAAAGCCATCCTTTTGAAAGTCAGATAATATTTTTACAAATTCACCTTTTCTTCCTCTTATGATAGGTGCTAATACTTGGATTTTTGTTCCTTCATCTAACTCCAAAATATTATCTACAATTTGATCTATTGTTTGCTTTTCTATTTTTTTACCACAATTAGGACAATATGGAACACCAATTCTTGCATATAAAAGACGTATATAATCATAGATTTCAGTAACTGTTCCAACGGTAGAACGAGGATTTTTTGAAGTAGTTTTTTGGTCAATTGATATAGCAGGTGACAAGCCTTCTATTGATTCTACATCTGGTTTTTCCATTAATCCCAGGAATTGTCTAGCATATGCCGACAAACTTTCTACATATCTTCTTTGTCCTTCTGCATATAAAGTATCGAATGCTAATGAAGATTTTCCAGAACCTGATAAGCCAGTTATTACAACTAGCTTATCACGTGGTATTTCTATATTTATATTTTTTAAATTATGTTCCTTTGCTCCTTTTATAATAATACTATTCTGCATTTTGCCCCCAATCTATATAACATAATAATATTTATTATATAATTTATGATTTATTTTTAATTCTAAACAATTACATTATAAAACAAAAGTTTGTAAATGTCAACAATTTTAAAAGACCACCATATAGAACTTTACTGCATATATAGTTCATATAATGTGGTCTTTTACATATCAAATATACATTTACATTTCTTCTCTATATATAACTTCTTGTTCATTTTCTTTTTGAACAAAAGATACTATAGGTTGTTCATGTATTTTTCCTTCTGAATAAATTTCTCCATTTAAAGAGTTCATATTTTTTTGTAAATCTATTGGATTGCAAAATTGATCTGTAATATCTAATATTCCCATAAAATTTCCTCCTTATTAACACTCTTATTATTTTACACCATTTTTGGTAAAAAAACAATAAACTGTACCGTTAATATTTTACATTTTTTCCAATTCTTTTATTTTATCTCTTAACTCTGCCGCTTTTTCAAATTCCATATCTGCTGCATATTTTAACATTTCATCTGTCAACTTATTAATTACATCATCTATAGTCTCATTTTTTCCAATATCATATTTTGTTTCAGCTTCTTCTAGTATACTTGCTTTAATCGTTTCTCTAACAGATTTTTGAATTGTTTTAGGTACAATACCATTTTTTTCATTATATTCTTGCTGAATCTTCCTTCTTCTGTTAGTCTCCGATATTGCCTTTTCCATTGATTCTGTTAATTCATCAGCGTACATAATTACCTTTCCATCTGTATTTCTTGCTGCACGACCTATTGTTTGAATCAAAGATCTTTCAGAACGAAGAAATCCTTCTTTATCTGCATCTAAAATAGCCACTAAAGAAACTTCTGGTATATCTAGACCTTCTCTTAATAGGTTAATTCCAACCAAAACATCAAATTCTCCGAAGTCTTAAATCTCTTATAATTTCCATTCTTTCCAGTGCTTTTATATCTGAATGCATATATTTTACTTTAATACCTATTTCTGATAAATAAGCAGTTAAATCTTCCGCCATCTTTTTTGTTAAAGTAGTAACAAGTACTCTTTCTTGTTTCTCAACTCTTTCATGAATTTGCTCTATCAAATCATCTATTTGGTTAGTCACAGGCTTCACTTCAATTTTAGGATCAAGCAAACCTGTAGGTCTTATAATTTGCTCCACAACATTATCTTTAGAGTGTTCTTTTTCATAATCCGCTGGAGTAGCACTTACAAATATAACCTGATTAATTCTATCTTCAAATTCTTCAAACTTTAATGGTCTATTATCAAATGCAGAAGGCAATCTAAATCCATAATTTACAAGAGATTCTTTTCTTGCTCTATCTCCATTGTACATAGCACGTACTTGTGGTATTGTAGCGTGAGATTCATCAATTAATAGAAGAAAATCCTTTGGAAAATAATCAAACAAAGTATATGGTGCACTTCCTTCTTCTCTTCCACTTATATGTCTAGAATAATTTTCTATTCCTTGACAAAAACCAGTTTCCTTCATCATTTCTATATCAAAATTGGTTCTTTCTTCTATTCTTTGTGCTTCAATTAATTTGTTATTCTCTTTAAAGTATTTTACTCTTTCTTCTTTTTCTTTCTCTATACTAATAATCGCTCTTTCCATTTTATCAGATGTTGTAACATAATGTGAATTTGGAAAGATCATAATATGATTTCTTGACGCAATTGTTTTTCCTGTTAATGGACTTATTTCTGAAATTTTTTCAATATCGTCTCCCCAAAATTCCACTCTAACTGCTGTTTCACTTTCATCAGATGGATATATTTCTAGTATATCTCCTTTTGCTCTAAACGTTCCTCTTTTAAAATCCAATTCGTTTCTGCTGTACTGCATAGAAATTAGTTTCTTCATAATCTCGTTTCTTTCCTTTTTCATACCAGGTCTTAAAGAAACAATCATATTTTCATAATCTATAGGATCACCTAAACCATAAATGCAAGAAACAGAAGCTACTATTATGACATCTCTTGTTTCAAAAAGTGAAGCTGTTGCTGAATGTCTAAGTTTATCTATTTCATCATTTATTGATGAATCTTTTTCAATATACGTATCTGAAGAAGCAATATATGCCTCTGGTTGATAATAATCATAATACGAAACAAAGTATTCTACGTTGTTCTCTGGGAAGAACTCCTTGAATTCTGAATACAACTGACCGTGCTAAAGTTTTGTTATGAGCTAGTACCAGTGTTGGCTTCTGTACTTTTTGTATTATATTTGCCATTGTAAAAGTTTTACCAGAACCAGTAACTCCAAGAAGTGTTTGAAATTTCTTACCTTCTTCTATTCCTTTTGACAGATATTCTATTGCCCTAGGTTGATCACCTGTAGGCTTATATTCCGAGTGTAATTTAAACATAATTCCTCCCTTTGTGGCCAAAAAAAGACAACATTTTTGGTTATTATATAATTTTTCACTTATACCAAAATTAGTATAAGTGAATTACGTTATTTAAAATCTATTTTTTGAATTAAATTATATTTTTTCTATTTCTTCTTTTGTTAGACCTGTATATTTTATGATTTTCTCTAAATCAACATTATCTTCTTTCATTTTTTTTGCTAACATTCTTTTTTCTTGTTCTATTCCTTGTCTTTCAAATATGTACTTTTCTCTTAAATGTGCTAAATATTGTTCATGTTCATCTTCACTTATTTCATCTAATACTTCTTTGGCTTTTTTTATTGATTCATCAGCATTTTCCATATTCAGGTCCTCCGAATTACTAATAAATTTTACCCAAGTATCTAATAAAGTATTTACTGAATACATATTTATCTTCGGCATCTCTATTATATAAAACTCCAATACCTCTGTCAATATTATTTTACCATATGTCTCCTCTCGTATGTTCCATTTTGTAAGGTATTTTGGTATTTCTTTTAATTTGGGAATTTTAGACAAAATCATCTTTAAGATTAAATAGATTTTAAATAACTTTCTTTATATTATCACAATTTACATTTTATAGTAATATATAACTGAAAAATAATGCATAGATCATTGTAAAACTTGCACAAAAAAAGACCTAATCTTTAAAAATTAGGTCTTAATTATATATTCTATTTTTCTATTTATTTTCTGTAACATCCATCATTAATATTGTACTTAGTTCATCATTTGTCATGTTATCTGCACCAGTTATAGCTGCATCTACTACATATCTATCTGATATAGGTGTCCATACATATTTTCTTGAATATGATGTTTTATATCCTGAACTTACATAATCATATGAGAAATCTGCATAGTAGAATGTCTTTCCATTTACATTCATGCTTTCTACTTTTGATAATACAACATTTTTATAGTATGAATTTTTAGAATAGTTTTCTACTGATTTTTGTAATGAAGTATAGTAACTATCTTTATTTGCAGCTGAAGTTGTTAAAGTAACTGATACATCATAACCTTTTTTGAATGTCATGTATGTATCTGAACTATAACTTTCAGTGTATCCTGTTGGTAAACTAAAGTTTATTATGTATTTGCTGTCATAAGACTTTATTTGTTTTTTGTTTAAAGCTGTATTGCCACCAATAATTCCACTGTTAGCTACATTATTTGTTATAGCATTTACAGAATTTGTGTCTATATCATTTATTAATAAATTTTGGTCAAATACTGTATTTACACTTCCATTATCAATTGCATTTTGATTTATTGGTAATGTTGTATTTGATCCTGAATATTTTTCTATTAATTTATATAGTTCTGAATTTTGTAAATTTGATATAATTTTTTGTTGGTCTCCAGTTGTTATTTCATTCATTTTTACACTGTCTTTTACGTCTACACTGTCAATTCCTTGGTTTAATGTTTTATTATATTTCATGTTTAATTCTAGTGAACCTAAATCTTTAACATCAATTTTAAATTTTACAGTTCCACCATTTTTGCTTTCTTCTTCTGAAACAATTTTACCTGTACATACTGTTTCGCCTTTTGCAACGATCTCAATATTCATTGTGTTGTCTGTTTCTTTTGTAGCTGTCATTTTAACAGTTTCTCCATCTGCTGTTGCAGCTACTGAGAATTTTACTAATTCTTGTTTAAATAATCCTGTTGTATATATTGCAGTTTCTATTGTGTTATCTTCATTTCCTTCTGCATTGTCAAGTTGATCTAATAAATCTTCTAACATTTTAGTAGCATCGTCTTTGTTGTTAAAGCATGATAAGAATTCATCATTATCTTTTAAATTTTTAATTATTGTTTTTGATTCTTCTGTTAATTGTTTTTCATTAAGTTTAAGTATATTTTTTGTAGCATTAACAGTTTTTCCATTAACTGTTATTTCTTCTTTTTCAGCATTTGAGCAATATTCAGGTTTTATAACATTAACTATTTCATTTTTTAATATTTCCATAGCTTTTTGTATGTTTTCTTTTTTCTCAGTTAATTCTTTTTGACTATCAAAAATTTCATTAAAAGTTTTATAAGAATCACTATCTACGTCTACCTCAATGTATTTATCAAAGAAATCTTTTAAATATACGTATGTTTTTTCATCTTTTACATTTGAATACATTTGAACATTTAATAAAGCTTTTTTATCATAATTTGATTCTAGATTCATTATGATTTGTTTATTTTCATTGTCTGTTTGTACTTCTAATCCTATGTCAGTATTGTTTATTAATGTTTTTATACTTTCGTCTATAGAATCCATATCTACTTTGGCGTCAAATTTTAATGAAACCTTAGCTGTTTTATATCCAATATCTTCTAATTGTTTTTCGTATGTATCTATTGTTGAGCTTACTAATCTTTTATAAATTTGATCAGCTTTTGTGTATACTCCAAAATAATAAGCAAGACCTGCTATTACAGCAACAATTAAAATGGCAATAATTGCTAATATAGCTCCTACTGGTCCTTTTCCTTTCTTTTTAGTTTGAGTTTGTTGGTTTGCATTGTAATTATTATAATTACTTGCATTTGTTTGTACATTAGTAGAAGTACCTGTGGTATCTGCAGTGTTTGCAGCATTTGCAGTATTCTCAGTATTTACAGTATTTGCATTATTTACGTTTTCTTCTACTGGTGGCTGTACATTTGGTGGCTGTACATTTTCATTTGTTTGGTTATTTTCTTCCATTTTTATTCCCCTTTCGATTTTATAATAACACTATATGTTACTGCTTAATAATTAATGTTATATCATAACATTTTTTTATTTTCAATATATTTTTTATTAAAAAGATAAATTATTATAAGCTCTTTTTTCATTAATTAAAACATTTTTTTCAAAACAACTAGACTTTTATATTTGTTTTGTGTATTATATATATTAATGAAATTGTTATTATATGGAGGTATACAAATGTCAAAATTTATTAGAGTATTTTCAGTTGTTTTAATTATTTTCGCACTAGCAATTAATGCCTATAGTATTTATGCTAGTGATATAGATATGAATCTTGCAGCCAACACTGCTAATCCTACAGAAAATGCTGTAACAGATAATTCAAATACTACTTCTCAAAATGTAGATGATCCACAACAAACACCAGATGGTACAACAAATGACGAAGTTGCTGCAAGTAGCATTGGAACTATTTCTGAAGAAGGTTTAGGTCTTTCTAATGTGTTAAGTATTTTATTAATAACAGTTGGTGTTGTTTTAATTTTATTGGCTATCGCAATTATTATTAGATTAAAATAGACTTTAAAACTCTTAATGTTAAAATTAAGAGTTTTTTTATGTCTTTATTTTTATTAAATTTAAATTTCAAATTAATGTATATTTTATTTATAAAAACAAATACTAATATCGAGAATTTTTCAAACTCAAATTTCTAGGAGGTATTTATATGAAAAGAAAGGTTTTAATCATCTCGGTTATTGGTATTATTATTTCTCTTTTTTCTATATCTTATACATTTGCAGCTAACAATATGAATAACATGGCTCAAGGAATTAGAAATGCTGTTGGTGAAGCAGAGAATGTAGTAGAAGGAGCCGGAAGTGCAGTTGGAAGAGTAGTACAAGATGGTATGAATACAATAGGAAACGGTGCAAGAAATATAGGAAATGCTACTGAAAATACAGTAGGAACAATTACTAACAATGGTAATGATAAATATACTGCAACAAGAACTGCAACAGGGAATTCAACAACAAATAATTCATCAGGCATGTCTTCTACTGTATATACCTGGATAATAATTGCAATCACAGCTGTAGGAATTGGTGTTTTATTATGGTCTTACATTAGACAAAACAATAAAGATAATATGTACATTGATTCAAATGATAGATAATTTTTTAATTACAAGGGTTAATATTATGATTAACCCTTGTTCTATTTTGTTTTTCGTTATATAATATTATACAAATTGATTATAGGTAATCAATTACTCTTTACTTAGCATTTACTCAAAGAGTTAAAATACCTAAATACATATAAAGGATATATTTGTTTATGTCAAAGAAAATTATTGCTACCAACCCAACTGTAAGACACAATTATACTATTGAAGACACTCTTGAAGCTGGAATTGTCTTAACAGGTACTGAAATAAAATCCATACGTAATGGAAAAGTTAATTTAAAAGATAGTTATGCAAATATAAAAAATGGAGAAGCATTTATTTATGGTATGCATATTAGTCCATATGAACATGGAAATATATATAATAAAGATCCATTAAGGACAAGAAAATTGTTATTAACTAAAAGAGAAATTAATAAATTGACAGGATTAATTAAGCAAAAAGGTGTCTCTCTTGTCCCTATTTCTCTTTATTTTAGTGGAAACTTTTTAAAGATTGAATTAGGAATTGGAAAAGGAAAAAAACTTTACGATAAAAGAGCCGATATTGCAAAAAAAGATGCTGAACTTCGTATTAGAAGACAATTTGGCAAAGTTATATAAAAGGATTGGTGAATTATGTTATTAGCACTTTCAGGTGTTACAGGTATAGGTAAATCGTATTTCAAGGAAAAACTTGTAACAGAACTAAATTTTAATAAAGTAAATACCATAAGAACAAGGCCCATTAGAATTGGTGAAAGAAATGGTGTTGATGGAATATTTATTACAGAAAAAGAATTGGATGATTTTAAAAATCAAGATAAAATCATATATGATTTTAAGGTTTTTGGTGGCAGATATGCATATTTAAAAGAAGAAATTTTATCTGACAAAAATATGGTATTTGAAATGCATTATACAATGATTGATGACTGGAAAAAAATTAAGCCAGATATAAAAACTATATACATATTACCTAAAAACTTAGAAATTCCTAAGAGGAAAGCAAGAGAAAGAAATTTATCAAAAGAAAAAGAGATTGAGAGAATAAACGAAATAGATGAACAATATAATATGTTTATTAATGATATTAACTTTCAAAATAAGTTTGACTATATCTTATATAACAATTATGATGAAGAATCAGAACAACAGCTTTTAAATTTAGTCAAGAATATATTAAACAAATAAACGGAGGATTTTATGGATAATACAAATAAAATAAATTGTACAAATAATACATATTTTAATTTAAATGATGATTTTAAGAAAATAATAAAAACCACATTATCTGATAAAAAGATACTTAATTTAAACCAAATACCAACAGGTTGGACCAATATTGTTTATGAAGTAGAAACAAATGATGGTAATTTCTTCTTCAGATTTCCAAGAGATGAATTCTGGTCAAGAACCATTGTAAAAGATTATGAATTTTCTAAATATATTCATAATAAAACCGACTTTGACACTGTCAAATTAGAATTATTTTATGATAACAATAGACCTTTTAGTGTACATAAAAAAATACCTGGTACTCCCCTTGCTGAGAAGATGAATAATCTTGATTCTAATGAAATTAAAAATATATCAGGTGATATCTCAAAATTTATGTATCAACTTCATTGTCTAAATTTTGATAAAAGTCAAATTTTCAAAACAAACAATATTGGTCTTGAACTACCAGATTTTTTAGATGAGCTATTGAATGTTCACGTTGATAAAAACGATATGAATTTCTGGAATCCTTCTTCCCTCTCTTCTAATGAGAACTGCTTGGTTCATGGGGATTTAAATTCTAGTAATATACTTCTAAACGAAGACAATAAAGTAACAGCTATTATAGACTTTGGATTTGGAGGTTTTGGAAATAAATATAATGATATTGGAAGAATTATCGGAAGATGCCCTGATACATTTAAAAACGAAATAATAAAAAGCTATGAGGCTTATTCAAACGCAAAATTGGATAATAACTTTTTAGATAGCAATATAGAAATATGGTCTAACATAGATAACAGTTATATTAATTATATGAGAAAAATAGGAATATACGATTAAACGCCAAAAAAAAATAGAAGTTTTATATTTATACAATATTAAAACTTCTATTTTTCTGTATTTTTTATTTAATTATTAGATTTATATTTTAACTTATCTTTTAAGCTTTGTTACTAGATCCAAATACATCTCTTATTTTATGTTGTACCGTTTGTTTTATTTGTTCTCTTGCTGGAGTTAAATATGCTCTTGGATCAAATTTAGAAGGTTCTTCTACAAAAACTTTTCTAATTGCTCCTGTCATAGCTAATCTTAAGTCAGTATCTACATTTATTTTTGAAACGCCTAACATACTTGCTTGATGTAATATTTCATCTGGTACACCTTTAGCTCCAGGTATATCTCCTCCGTACTTATTGCACATTTCAACAAGTTCTGGTATCACAGTTGAAGCACCATGTAAAACTATAGGAGTGTGTGGCAATCGTTCTTTTACTTGTTGTAAAATATCAAACCTTAGCTTTGGCTCTCCTTTAAATTTGTATGCACCATGACTTGTTCCTATAGCTATTGCTAGAGAATCACATCCTGTTCTTTCTACAAACTCTTTTGCTTGATCTGGATCTGTGAACATTGCATCAGCTGATGCAACATTAACTTCATCTTCAATTCCTGCAAGTTTTCCAAGTTCAGCTTCTACAACTACTCCTTTTGAATGAGCATAATCAACCACTTTCTTTGTTAATTCAATATTTTCTTCAAAATCATATTTAGATCCATCTATCATAACAGATGAAAATCCATTATCTATACACATTTTACATGTTTCAAAATCTGGACCATGGTCTAAATGCAAAGCAACTGGGATATCGTATTGATCTAAAGCAGCCTCCACCATTTTTCTCAAATATCCAATTCTTGCATATTTAATAGCACTTGATGATGCTTGTAATATAACTGGTGAATTTTCTTCAGCTGCAGCATCTGTTATAGCCTGTATAATTTCCATGTTATTTACATTAAAAGCACCTATTGCAAAATGCTCTCTCATTGATTTTTCAAACATATCTTTAGTTGTTACTAATGGCATAAAAAATTCCTCCTCTACTTTTTCTTTTGATATTATATATTACATTTTTTTAATATTCAATAGTTTTAAAAAAAGATTAAGGTTCGTATATAATACACGAACCTTAACTTGGTTTTGCCTTTAATATGAGACTTTGAAATCGAATTGAAATTACTCGAATTTTGTAGGCAACGTACGAATAAGTCCATACGGGCCAATTCTAAAGCAGTAATCTCTGTTTAAGATTGCCACATTCGCCGGATTCACTTCTTCAGCAATTCTTTCTGAAAATTTGAGTTTGGTTTCAGCCTCTCCATGATTAACCAGAACCATTCTAAGATCTTCAAACTGTTTCAGAAATTCAATCATTTCATCTGCTTTTGCATGTGCAGAGAACTCTGTGGTGTATTCTACCTTCGCTCTCTTTTTACAGATAAGACCGCTGATGTTTACCATTTCGCCCATTTTTGCCGATTTTAACTTTTCTCCAAGGGTACCTTCAGCTGTATAACCCGTAAAGTGAAGCGTACAGTTTTTTCTGGTGATGTAGCTAGGAATATATACCTGAGCAGGTCCATAAGTACCCATGCCAGAAGTTGTAACTATAACCTTTGAATCACTGCTTTCAATTATTGATTCTCTGTCTTCTCTTCCTACCATTATCAAGTTTTCAGGTAAAAAGTCAAACATTCTACCATCTATACCTAAGTCCTGGTTCTTATACAACCTTGTATACTGTTGTGCAAGTTTACCGTCAAAATAAATTGGTATATCCTTAGAAAGTTCCCCATTTTTCTGCATACATTTTAAGATGTAGAGAATTTCCTGTGCTCTTCCTAATGAGAAAACCATGCTAATGAAAGTACCGTTATTAGAAATACAATCAATAAGATTTCTTTCAAATGTACCAGACATAGCATCTGTTTCGGACGATTCCGTTGTTCCATATGTGCTTTCTTGCACAATTGTGAGGGGAAGTTTCCTTATCCATTCAGGAATTTTTGGAACAGTAAAGAACATATTCTTATTGCTCCAGTCTCCTGTAAAAAGGATATTTCTGTCTCTACAGCCCGGATATTTGATCTGGACCAATATCAGAGCCGCACCAACAAGATGACCATTTTTAATAAATGTAACCGTAATATGATCATCAATGCTGATGTTCTGCTTAAACGTACACGGTATCAACTTGTGGCATGTTTCAGAAACATTTGCTTCCGAATACAGTTGAGGCTCATGATTCCGCTTTGCAAGATCTTTTAAAACCTTGTATGAATCATACAAAGCATATGGCATAAACTTGCATGTTGCCTCACTTGCGTAGATTGGTCCTGTGAAACCTTTTTTAAGCAGCAACGGTAATCTGCCAATGTGGTCCACATGATTGTGCGTTATCAACGCAAAATCAATGTTCTTTCCATCGAAAGGAAATTCTTTGTTGTATTTAGAATAATCCTTCTCTTGGAATAGTCCGCAGTCTACAATAAACCGCGTAGTGGTTTTGTCGGGATACTTCACAATCAAAAGATTGCAGGATCCGGTAACTTCCGGTTGTGTTGCCATTATATCGACAAACATATTCTCCTTCATTCCCATAAAGGTGTAAACCTCCTTGATAAAATTATTTAATCAAGGTACTTCTTTTAGTAATACAGCTATAGAGGCCTTGATATTTTGATTATACAACAAAATACGACCTTTTTCAACTATTTCATGATTATATATTAATGATTATTATCATTTCTATAGCTACTACACATTGATTCATCTGATTGTTTTGTATTACATCCAATAATAGGTGTTACAATTATTTGTTCTAGTTCACATTGTTGTTTTCCTTCATCATTATATTTACAACTTGTAACTGTACAATTTATTTTTTGATTTTTTTCCATAAAAAATAGCCTCCTTTTGTAATAGTATGGCTATCTTTTTATAAAATATTATTTTTGTTTTTAATTTTTAATTGATTTGTTCTTTCTTTTCTTTTTCATTTTCTAGTCTGTTACATTCTGTTTGCGATATAACATTACAACTTTCAGGATCTTTGAAGCTTAAATACCAACTCATTCCGTTTTTATCTTCGGCAATTTCCTTATTTCTCGCAATTAATGCTTCAAAAGTCTTTGGTGGTGGTATGATCATTGGTTCACATGGAACCCAGTTTGCAGGTGTGCTTCCATTACTACAATCTGCTACTTGAAGTGCTTGTAATGCCCTTAATATTTCTGGAATACATCTACCAACATTCATAGGATAAATCAGAATAAGTCTTATTATTCCTTTATCATCAATAATATATACGTTTCTAACTGTTTCAGTATTACTTACATCACTTGAAATCATTCCATACTTTCTTGATATTTCAGCATTTCTGTCTGCTATGATTGGAAAAGGTATACGTATTCCTGTTTTACAGAAAATGTCGTAAGCCCAGGCTAAATGAGAAGAATTGCTATCGACACTTAATCCAATTAAACATGCATTTAATTTTTTAAAATATGTATTTGCCCTCGAAAATGCAATCATTTCTGTTGTACATACGGGGGTAAAGTACGAATCTTTGGGTGTAAATTCAACTATTAAGATTTTCTTAATAATTTGATTTTTTAATTCAGAGTCGTCTATTTGAAGTATTCTAATTTTTCGAATAGTTCAAATATTTTATATCATTTTTAAAAATCATCATTCATTAAAAAGTCGAATATATTAATGTGTTTAATTCCATCTCTTGAATAATCTTCTTCATCTAATGAAATAACATATCTTGTATATGAATCATCAATTCCAGTGTATGCTCCAAATTCTCTGTCTTTAGTCTCTTCTTCTGATAAAGAATAGCATACTTGAATATATTTCAAGTCTTTATTCTTTGTTGCAACAAAATCCACTTCACCTTTTTTAGTTTTTCCTATATATACTTCATAACCTTTAGCAATTAAATCGTTATATACTATATTTTCAAGTGAATTTGAATAATTAACTTCTTTATTATTAGTTTTTATTTTTTTAACTCCTAAATCAGAAGCATAATATTTATTTAATGTTTTTAATACACTTTTTCCTTGAATATCATATCTATATACTTTATTCATTATAAATGTTGAACATAAAGCTTCTAAGTAATTATATAGTGTATCAGTAGCAATTTCATGATGTTCACTTTTTAAATAATTTAAAACATTATTAGCTGAAAATTCTTTACCTTCTGTTTCTAAGACATATTGTAATATTTTATTGAATGATGTTATATCTTTTATATTTAATCTTTCTACAACATCTTTTAATAATATTGAATCATATACATCTGATATATAGTTTAATTTTGCTCTCTCATTATCAAAAGAAAATCTTTGTGGAAGAGATCCCCATTCAAATATGTCTAGCAATAATTTTTTATAATCTTCTTTTTTTATGTTTTTAAATTCTACTATTTCTTTAAATGTTAAAGGTTGAACCCTAAAACTTACATATCTTCCTGATAAATCTGTAGATAATTCTAAAAAAGTCATTTTACTATTAGAACCAGTTATAAAAATACTATACTGATTTGTAATTCTTAAAGAGTTAATTCCTTTTTCAAAATCTTCAACTTTTTGAATTTCATCTAAAAAAACATAATATTTATTTTTATTCTTTGTAAGACTCTTTATATAATCATTTAAATCTTTAGCCGTTTTAATAGAACTATAATCTAATGATTCAAAATTTATATATATTATTTGTTCTTCATTAATTCCTTTTGACTTTATTTCATCTATTATCTGTGTTAAAATAACCGATTTACCGCTTCTTCTTAATCCATAAATTATTTTAATTAAAGATGTTTCATCATAAAAATCTCTTATTTCACTTAAATATTTTTCTCTAATTAACATATCAGTTCACCTCAAATATATTTTAACATATATTCAAATATTTGTAAAGTTATTTTGATACACTGGAATAACTTTTAATTTTCGACATTTATTTTGATATAATGGAATAAATTTTATATCATTTTATCGATGTCTGTTTTTAGCTTAAATCTAATGGTTTTATCTTTATGTATATAAATTTTATCAATTATCATTTGTAATATAATTCTGCTTGGTTCTTTTGCGTTTATAATCTCATCAAAATACTCTAATGAAGTTTTTAATTTTGTTAGTTTTTCTTCTAAATTTTTCTTTTCATCATTTTGAATTGCTTCTTGCAAGTAGGTAATACTTTGCATTTTTTCTTTTTCTAATTCTTTGTATGTATTTTCTATAATTTCTCTTTGCATAGAATTATTGCAAGATGCCATTTCTTTTATTTTTTGATTAATTAGCATTTTATATTCTTCATTTAGAATATTTAATTTGTTTTGTAGCTTAAATTTATCATTATTGTTGTTGTTTTGTTTTTGTTCTAATTTTATAGATTTTATTTCTTTTAAATACTTTTGTTTAGTAAGCTTTAAGAATTCCTTTAAATGAATTAATATATCTTTTTCTTTAACCTCATGGCAATTACATGCTTTTGTACTATATTGCCTATACTTTGAACAATCATACCCTTTTTCCTTAACTTTCCTTTTTATAGTAATACCAGACATTCCTGATCCACATTCATTACATACACACATTCCTGAAAAATAATAATTTTGCTTTTTATTAGCACCTGAAATATTGTTCTTATATCTTTTATCTCGTAACTCTTGAGCCAGTTTAAACATCTCTTTTGAAATAATTGCCTCGTGATGATTTTCAAATATAAAATGTTCTTCTTTAGGCAATTTTACAATCTTTCCTCTAATATTGATACTTCTCTTTTTATGAGTAACAAGAGTTCCAGTATATACTTCATTTTTTAAAATATTACTAACCATATCTTTTGTCCATTTATCTTGAACTTTATGCTTATATACTCTTCCTCGTTCTAAATGTTTCATTCTGTAATATTCTGATGGTGTAGGGAATTTATATTTTGTATTTAATATCTCACTAATTTTTTGAAAGCCATATCCATCTTCTAAATATAACTTAAAGATTAATTCAATAACTGGTCGTATTTCATCTATTACATAAAGCATTGGTATGTCATCTTTAAAAACTTTTTCATATCCATAATAATTTCCCATAATTAATCTTCCTGTTTTTTGTTTAGAATACATATGATCCCTTGTTTTTCTTGAACAGTCTTTTACATATCTTTCATTAAACCATGTTGTTATTCCTATCATATCATCTCTGTCATTTAAAACATCATAAGAACCGCCCATTTCAGATACTGCTATTAAGTTTTTTTGCATATTTTTAAAGTCATCAATTAAAACTAAAACTCGTCCGTTATTTCTACCAATTCTTGATAGGTCTTTTACTATAACTACATCTACGCTTCCTCCTTTTACTTTTTCAATCATTTTTGTAAATTCAGGTCTATTAAAAGTATATCCCGAAACATTGTCATCTATGTAGAAGTCTGAGATATTCCAATTTCTAGTTGTTGCATAGTCTGTTATAATTCTTTTTTGCTCTTCTATACTAGAATAATTTTCTTTATCTTCATCTCTAGACAATCTACAATATCCTACAACAGTCATTTTTCCTCCAATTCTTGCCTGATATTGCTTGTGCTGATGTTAGCATACATTGTTTTTTAATTCCACTTGCTTCGTAATTATTTTTTTAAGAATCTCGGGATAATTCTCTTTTCCTGTTACAAATATAGCCACTCTATGTTTTTCTTTTTTATATTTTTTGATGAGTTCTTTTGTTTCTTGCTTTTGTAGTTCTTCTTCTGTTAAATAAATTTGGGTGTACTTTGTATTAGTAACTTCGCAAGAAGTGATTTGCATTTAATTAACTCCTTCATAATATTTCTTAAGTAAATATTATGCTAAAAGAAATCCTTATATTTCTTTTAGTCTTAAATTACTTTTTTGAAATTACTAATACTTTTGTTTTAGAATTTTTTTCAATAGCTCACTTCCGTTTTTTTATAATAAAAGTCCAAAATTTTTATTAAATGTTGCATTTTATTTTTAAAATTTTTTCAAGATTTGCAGGAACAGGGAGTCTACTAAAACTCCCTTTTACGCCTAAAAGCATAGCTTTTAGCGGGCGACTCGTAAAAAAACAAGGTGGACTAAAAGTCCACCCCTCATATTCTATAGTATTATTTAAACAATAAACAAAAGTTCTTTTACAATATTGTAACTTATTAAAGCATACATACATTCGATTTTCAACCTACTAGCACATATGCTCACAATTTATTATTTACTTAAGAAATTCTTAAGAAGGAATAAAACTCCTTTAATATCTAATACTTGTACTGTATATAATCCATAAATTATATAATCTGACTCAATATTAGAGCACAAACCAACCAACACTATTGTTGTAATGTATCAGCATGTTTAACATAGCCTGTCCAACCTGCAATACTTCTTTGTATTTCAAGTAATGTAATTTTACCACTTTTTAATTGCTTTGTATACAATTTTAATTTTCTTTTCATTCTATATTTACTTTGATTCCTAATTTTCAATCTATTTTCATTAATTTTATAACCACAAAAATTTACACCTTTTATGTTTTTAAATATTTTCGTTTTAGAATTAAATGTTAATTTTAAATTTGTTTTTGCAAATTCTGATAACATTTTTAAATTATTTTTTGCAATAGTTTTATTTTCACATATTATAACTATATCATCCATATATCTAAAATAATTTTTACATTTTAATACATGCTTGTTTTTATTTCTGTTCCAATGCTAAATTTTTCAGTTCTTGGCAATTTTATTAATATTGTTAACATGTATTCTATATATTTCTCTATTTTAGGTATACTTACTAATTCATTTTTACTCATTTTACTTTTTCCTTTTCTATGATTTTTATATATTATTATTTTATAAATAATAATATATTTTTTAATTTTTTACTCTATATAACGAAATAGAGCCCCCTAAATTAGAGAGCTCTATCGTTCAGGTGCAGTATCAGTGGACAGTGCTACTTAAAGCACAAACCAACCAACACTATCGTCGAAATGACTATCACAGTTGCAGTTAAGGCCAGCGAGCGGACCGAAGTCACCAAAGCCATTGCAGCTACCACTAGCAACCCAGAAACCACCAGCCCTTTCGTCGTTTCTCAAAATCTTGTAGGTATTAGCCAAATCACATTTACCTGCAATCTTTCTTGAACCAGTTACCTCAAAATCGTGTCTGGCTTTTTCAGAATTCCAGTAATGTCCTAATTGGGTTGAATCTGTGCATACTGCAAAAAAAGCGTCTGCCTTAGACCAACCTTCTTCAACCAAACGATGAATAATTGTTGCCAAAAAGAGTACATACTGGTTTTTAGACCCCAGCTGTACGCCATTCTTGATTGCAATTTCTTTCAGCTCATTATAGGAATAACCTACTGCAGGCTTACAACCTGCAACAAATTGAAGAGAACCATTTTCATCAATCGACGGATCGCACACCGGAACCTTAAAGGTTTTTACTCCAGCATCAACTGCTTCCTTAAGAAACTCCAAGAATTCCTTTTCAGTTTCACTAGCCGGAGCATATTTCAACATGTCAAAGTAAACCTGACTATCAGAACCTTCAACCGTAATGGTTTCAAACTCTGCAGTCAACTCTGTTTCAGTTGAAATGCCTCCTACTATCAGTTGCTGGAGACACTCCTGAACCTCATCTTTTTCAAGATACTGGGTCAAGATTGTTTCCACTTGTTCCTTTACCATAGACTCCATTGTAAGCACAAGTGCTCCATTAGAATCTTCATTGATAAAGAACTTCTTGCCATTGTGTGCGTGCTGTGTTTCTTTCTGGATTACCGCGTACACTGTTTCAGCTACCTTCGCTGCCTTTCTGTTTCCCAGGTACTCCTGAAGTACCACCTGAATTTCGTTCTTAGCTGTTGCTTTGCTCATAATTGTTTCCTCCTAAAAAATTAAATTTTAATTTTGCCGAACGAATAAAGTGCATTCTTCCGAATACACTTTAATTATACCACTTTATGTAAATTTTTGCAAATTACTATTTAGTTTATAAATTTATTATACAAAAAGACACAATTATTTTCAACCAATATCCTTTATCCCTCAACAAACTAATCAATTGTAAGCTATACACTTTTGATATATTAAGAATTGAACTTATATATTCATTTGACATTATACATTCTTGTTTTTTACTTAATGCTAAAACTTATCGTCATCAAATTTTATCATCAATATCAAGCGTTTTCATCTATTCATCCAAAGAAGCAGACCTCACGGGGGTAAAAGCCTTCAATTTGGGGATATTATATTAATCGGCTAATTTCAGGTTTTAGCTCGAATTTCACGCTTTTATCGTGATAAATCCATATTTTATCAATTAAACACTCTAAAATATATCTAT
>OGXR01000535.1_pt1 | contig 30363 bp, 25 predicted proteins | sample 1576331 | NCBI WGS metagenome assembly OGXR01 (sample SAMEA3541473, study PRJEB24748) | human gut metagenome | biome: human gut; feature: human-associated habitat; material: faeces | place: China | collected 2012 | reverse complement strand
TCACCGTCTACATAAGCTTCTGAAGTCGGACGGTAAGTCCAAGCTTTCTTATATACGCTCCAAATATCGGTAAACGGTTGGTTCTTTTCATCCATATAACCACTAGCCTGTACAGAAGCCTTCAAACGGTTAGTAATTTTTGCATCAATATTGCTACGGAAATTCCAACGATCGTAATTCAAAGAACCACTTTTATAAGAACCTTCCTGTTTCAAATAACCGAGATTAAAGAAGTAGTTCACTTTTTCCGAACCACCGTTCACACTGATATTGTACTGTTGCTGCGGAACATTATCATCGAATAATTCTTTTGTCCAGTTCGTACTTTTCTTCTTTCCGGTACTATACTCCATCATTTGTTCCCAAGTATATTTAGCAGGAGTACGGTTAGGATAAGTATTGTCGCCGAAAGCATTATAGTATTTTTCATTGATAAGCAGCATGTGGTCTGCGGCACTTGCAGTCTGTGGCACATAAAGGAACTGTTGCCAACCATAATTAGCAGAGAACGTAATGTCGAACTTACCATTAGAAGCTTCACCACGTTTAGTAGTAACCAAAATGACACCATTAGCAGCACGGGAACCATAGATAGATGCTGCCGCTGCATCTTTCAAAATCGTCACGGATTGTACCCGATTCATATCCAAGTCAAATACTTGTTGAACAGTAATCTGAAAACCATCCATAATAAAAATAGGAGTGTTCGGATTATTTGAAAGAGCGGATTGGGAAACTGCATCCTTATCCAATTCCATGACTCCGACACCGGAACGTCCACGGATATAAAACTCCGGCAAACTATTGGGATCTGACCCCATTTCATTATTAACCGCTATCCGTAAAGAAGGATCGTACACTTGCAATACATCAATCATATTACGTGTAGACACTTTCAATAAGTCATCTTTTGTGACGGTTACCGCATTTCCGGTAAAACTTGTACGTTTCACACTCGAATAACCATTCACGACCACTTCATTCAAACTATTCGAGTTTTCTTCCAAAAAGATCTGTAAAGGTTTATTGGCAACGACCTTTACAGATTTGTTCTTGTAGCCTATATATGATGCAACAACCTCCTTTGTATCTGCCGGAACTTCCAATGAGAAATCTCCATCCAAAGTAGCCGCTGTCCCCACCGTGCGCTTATCATTCTTCATAATAAAAACGGTAGCTCCTGCTAACGGAGATCCATCTTTACTATCCATTACTTTTCCTGTAATCTTGATCTTCTTCTCCTTTTTTCTCAGATGGATAACAAATACTCCGTTTTGTTTTTGGGCAACCAAGTTAGTACCACTTAAACAAGCAGTTAATGCAACTTCCGGTGTCACATTATCCACGTTTACCGTAATATCAGTTACTGACTTCACATCTTCATCACTATACATGAGATTCAGATTTGATTGCCGTTTAATCTCATTAATGGCCTCAAGCAAGGATACATGATTCAAATGTAAACTAACAGAGTGTTCCTGCGCCAAAATTGGAAAGGTCGTAAACAGCAACCAGCATGCAAATGCCATTCTTAACGCTATCGCCTGTATAACTGCCAGACTATAGCCTGTTTTAGAAAGCTCTTTCATCATTAAAAATTAAAGTTAGTATTTATATTTATGAAGTTTAATCGATATAAACAGTACGCCCTTTGACAGAGAAACTCACTTTTTCTGTAAGTTCTATCATACGTACAAAGTCTACAAAATCTTTAGAACGCGGCAACTCTCCGCTGAACAGTGTATGCCTTCTTTCTTCTGAAACCCATACTATCCGGATGTCATACCAGCGTGCTGCTTCTTCCATAATCTGTTCCAAAGTAGAACTGCGGAAAACAAACATATCATCCTTCCAGGATACGACTTCCTGTACATTGGCAGTTACTACATCTATCTCTTGATTGTCTGTAACAACAGCAGTCTCACCCGGATGAAGCTCTATAATATCCTCTGTTTCATGGGATGAAACCAACACTTTTCCCTGTACCAGTGTGGTTACCAACTTCTTTTCTTCCCGGTAACTCCTCAGATTAAAAGAAGTACCTTTTACCTCCACCCGGCCATAATCGGTTTCAATAATAAACGGCCAACTATCGTGATGCGACACCTCAAAATACATTTCTCCGCTTGCTTTCACAATTCGTTGATCAGAAGCAAAAGCAGATGGATAGTATAACTCCGAATCAGAATTTACCCAAACTTTAGTTCCATCGCAAAGAGTTATGTCATACTTACCATTTCTTGGAACAAACAGTTTATTTTTCCTCTTTGTATCTGTTCCTTTTTTATTGTCAAGAATATGAATACCTGCTTCATCTCTAATAGCATAATTTTCTCCTACCAATGCCAGACGTATACGGGAGTTCAAATAATATTCGCTCCCATCAACCAAAGATAGTATAGCTTTGGAGTCTCCCGCTCTAATAGCGGTCAGATCATCTTGATACTCGAATTGATGAACATCAGATTGAATAATCCAAAGAGCACCTGCAGACAATAGCAAGGCAAAAACGGCAGCACAAGAAACGACCTTTACTAATAATGCCCGTTTCTTCTTTTTGGCAATGCCAGTCTTAATACTTTTCCAGATTCTTTCCGAGCTTTCATATTCTTTTTCTTTCACGATAGACCGTGCTCTAAAATACTCTGCATCCTGATATTTCTGATATAATCTCCGGTTTCTGTCTGAAGCATTACGCCATACATCTAATTCATTGCGTTCCTCTTCAGATTCTTTTCCTTTAATAGATTTTACGATTAGCGCAGCAATGCGATAAATGTCATTATATCCCATAATCTTGTCGTTATTTACTTAAAGACACACGAGCTGGAGAAATTAGTCGCTTCGTGGTTACTTTTTTTTCAAGAAATTATTCTTTTGTCAGTTACCCGGCCCAAAAGTTATGATTTAGATAAGAACAACCAGACTGTATGCCCGACATGAAAGTTTCTTTTTCAAGCTACTCTTAGCTCGTTTCTTGTACGCATTTACCGCATTCCGAGTAACTCCCATTATTTGCGCTATTTCATCTGCATGTTTGCCCTCCAGACTAAGTTCGATCACTTTACGATAAGATTCCGGGAGTTCTGTTATCGCTTTACTCAACTCAATAAAAACTTCTTCATCCAGCATGACTTCTTCAAAAGCCTCATCCGTGATTTTCTCAATGCAGCGCTGCTCCATTGCCTGCGAACGAATATAATTAAAGCAACCATACTTTACTGCTGAATAAAGATAATCTTTCACTGATTCAATCTTATCCAACTCCTTCCGCTTCTCCCATAATTTTAGAAACACATCTTGAATAATGTCTTCAGCAGCTGTACGAGGAACAAAATGACTAGCTACAACTAAGAGGGAAAGATGGTATCTTTCAAAAAGAAGTTCGAAGTTTTCTTCATTCTTCTTATTTTTTCCCCACTCAATTGGTTGGATAATCATAGGCTTATAATAAAACGAAGGAATAGTAATTAGTTCCAAATATATCTTATGGCTGGACAAAGTTATACTATTTTTCCAAAAAGAGACTTACATCTTCAGGTAAAAATCGCCCGTCAGCTCTTTGTAACGGGCACTGTACCCTCGGCGGTCTTCGGCTTCGATCACGAGCGTCTCCTCCTGCAAATCCTGCCGCCGGGGGGAAAACTCCGCGCACAGCCGCCTGACGGGACCGCCCGGAACCGTATGCACGGCCAGTGCGCGCACCTGGTACAATCCCTCGTTCAAAGCCGATGCCGCAAAGTCGCATGCGGTCTCGGCAGGCAAGATTACCGACAACCGTCCGGAGGGAACGAGCAACCGCGCAGCCCCTGCGGCCAGATCGGCATAGGACAGGGACTCCGCATGCCGCGCTGCCGTGCGGGCCGGATCGGGCGATTTGAGCGATGCGACGAAATAGGGAGGATTCGACACGATCCGATCGTACCGGACCGTGCATCCGGCCGCGAAATCGGCGAACGGACGACGGTAAAGAGTCAGCCGGCCGGCCCAAGGCGATGCGGCGAAATTGCCCTCGGCATCGAGACAGCTCCCCTCGTCGATCTCGACGGCGTCGATCCGGGCCGACGGATTGCGCTGGGCCAGAATCAGCGCGATCACTCCCGTTCCCGTACCGACGTCGAGCATCCGCCCGCCCGCCGGCGCCGAATCGCACCATGCGCCGAGCAACACGCCGTCGGTGCCCACCCTCATCGCCGAGCGGGGCTGACGGACGGTGAACCGTTTGAAAGCGAAATAGTCGTTGGCCATCGTCTTGCAATCGAGGCGGAAAGGTACGAAAAATCGCCACAGAGACAAAATAATCGGGGGAGAGCTTCAGCTCTCCCCCTTTCAAATATCGACCGAAAAAATTATTTCACGTACTGAGTCACGCCCGTCATGCCTCTTTGGCCCAAATAAGGACGAATATTGCCTTTCAGGGCGATCTTGACCCGATAGTTCAGCTTATTGTCGGCCAGATTCAACGCATCGCGAATCGGGCCTTCGGGCAACTCTACGGCGATCACCTCGCTGGCTTTCTTGGCCGTGCGCTTGTCGGAGAGCAGAATATTGGTCTTGACCGAAACGGTCTGGGCGTACTGGGCGTTTTCCTCCACGCTCGTGCCGTCGACCACGCCGACGATATAACCGGTGATCCACACGTCGCTCTCCTCCTGCGGAAGGCCCTTGACCGCCGTGATATTGTACGGGTGCTGGGCCGTACCGTCTCCGTTAAGCGGAATCACCTCGATCGTGAACATCAAAGGAGCATAGGGAGGTATCTCGGTGGTGGTGGAGGTCCCGGCCTGACCGGTGCTGCCGTAGCCGTACGTAGAAGTGAAAAGGGCTTCGGCCGTCTCCCCGTACCTCATTCCCTTGATGGCCTCATAGAAGCCGCGGACTACCGACGTATCCTCCGACTTGAGCGACACCACGAGCGAGTCGTACTTGGACGAGCTGCTGTTATCGTAGATGTGGTACTTGCGCGCCGTATCGGCGATATTCGTGTCGAAGACGAATCCGTCCATAAAACGCCCCACATAGTAGACGTAAGCTATCGAGTCGTCCTTGACCGTCGCGGTATCGAGCCCCGTGCGGAGCGACCGGCGGTAAAGCCCCGTCTTCAGCGTGTCGGCTATGGTCTGCCCCCAGTTACGGGACGCATACTGAGCCACTTCGTTGCTCTCGTCCCGAAGCGGGTCCGAAATGATCTTCTTCAGCTCCAGATCCATGATGATAGGCGTCTGGGCCGGAACGCTCGATACCTGCCCCTGATACCCTCCGGTAAACGACCGGCCGTAGTTGCCGTAAGCGAGCGTATAAGGAACGTATACCCGGACGCGATCCCCCTCGTTCATCGTACCCACGGCGTCGTACACTCCCCGAGGCAGGTCGCCGTCCTCGTAGAACTGAATCATTTGGGGCACATAATGCGTAAAGTACTCGAAAGTACCCTGCTCGACGGCTACCGCGCTGTCGCGCGTAACGAACACGTCGCCGTCGACCATGATCCGGCCGGTATAGTCCAGCTGTATCCAGTCGTACTCGACCGGAGGCTTGATCACTCCCGAGGCGGAGTGCAGTTTCTTGATGTAAATGCCCGAAGGCTGCTTCTCTGCGCCGTCGCCGTACAGGCCCACCCATGCGTCGAAAGCGGCCATCTGCTTCTCGCCCAGATTATCCGAAGGCTCCTTGGCACAGGAAGCGGCCACGATCGCGACGATCGACACGGCCCATGCAATGCGAACTGCTTTATTCATTCTTAATCCCTTTTTCGATATAGACAAACCATCTCGTCGCCTGATCGCCGTCCACGACGCCCGTATTCCCGCTGCCGTAAGCCAGATCCGAAGTGACGAACAACTGAAGCGAGTCGCTCTCGCGGGCGCCTTGCAACCCGTAAGTAAGTCCCCGGATCATCGGCGTCGCTCCGAGCACGACCCGCTGAGGCTCGAAGCTCCAATACTCCGTATTCAGCACGGTATCTCCTTCGACCAACGAACGGATATTCGTATAATAGGGCACTTCCGTCGCGCTCACCGAGCCCGAAAAGAGATAAGCGGCGAAATCGAAAACGACCGAGTCCCCGTAGGCGATCTGCGGCTCGCTCTCGTACTCCGGCCGGTCGGCGTTGATCGTGTAGCGGTATACGCCCGAGGCTTCGGCATACTCCCAGCCTCTCGAATCGAGAAAGCTCTCGATCGCGGACCGTTGCGAAGTCACGGCATCGTCTTCCTTGGCGCAGGCGAGCGCAAGAGATCCGGCCGAGATCAGCACTATTTGAGTAAACCGCTTCAATATCCCCGTTTTAGCGTACAAATCTACATTTTTTTTCATCCAAAACCAAACGAACCCGCGCGCTTGCCTATTAAACTGCGAATAATCAAAAATATTGCCCCGGGCACGAAAATTCCACGAAAAAAGCCGGGCGGCAAGCCCGGCTTTCGTACGGTACCGACTTTCCCCGGCAACTACGACTTGCTGAGGAAATATTTCTGCGATTTGAGCAGATTCCGGCTTTGCAGCACCATCGTCTTGGTTTCGTTGATGATCGTCAGGTAGAGTATGCTGCTTCGCGTGGTCGAAGCCTTGGCCTTCACGCGCTTGATCTGGCTCTTGATCGCCGCGGCCAGCGTATCGAACAGCTCGTCCCTCAGGCGCAGAATCTCGTCGAGCTGCTCGAAACGGTTCGTCCGAAGCATCTCGTTGATTTTCGTATAGATCGTGCTGACCTGCTCGTTGACCCTCTTCAGATCCTCCAACTGATCGACGCGGAATCCCTCGTGGTTGTTGTTGATATGGTCGAAGCTCGGCCGCGTGATGTGGACCAGCGCCTTGGCGACCTCGTCGAGATAATCGACGATCTGCACATAATAATGCCCCGTCTCGACATAATTCTCCTGCAACTCGAGCAGCGTCGGAAGCACCTCGTGCTTGCGCTCGTGAGCCGCCTGATAAAGGGCTTCCGATTCGCGCACCATCTGCTTGAGCAGTTTGCGGTCTTCGTTGAACAAGCCGATCAGCGTCTGATTGTAAATCGTCGTCACCTTGCTCATCGTGTCCGTTACCTCGCGGATGCAGCGGTCGACGATCGATCCCTCGTCCGAGAGCGCCTTCATTTCGGCCTCCTTGGCAGCGTCCTTCTTCAGCTTGCGGTTATGGAGCACGGTGCTCTCGAACAGCAGGTAGGCGCACAGCACAGTCAGCACGACCAGCGCGATCGTACCGCCCCAAACCAGAGCCGCCGCTACGACGAACGCGATCGTAAAGGCGACCAAAGCCGTGAAAAACCAACCCGCGATCACCGTCAGCACGCCTGTAATCCGATATACGGCGCTTTCGCGGCCCCAAGCCCGGTCGGACAGCGAGCTGCCCATCGCGACCATGAATGTCACATAGGTCGTCGAGAGCGGCAACTGCAACGAAGTAGCCGACGAGATCAGAATCGAGGCCACCGTCAGATTGACCGTCGCCCGGATCAGGTCGAATGGAGCCTTGTCCTTGCGGTTGAGCACCGGCACGAATCGGCTGGCGACGAAACGCTGAATGCGGTCGGGCGTGTATTTCTCGTAGTTCCTATTGACATTCAGCGCGCTGCGAACGATCGCGCGTGAAATGGAAGTCGAACCGAACCGCTCGACGCCGACGTCCTGACGTGCCAGGTTGATTTCCGTATCGGAAACCGCGCGGGCTTTCTTGGAAAACCACAGCGTGACGACCATAACGAGTCCCGAGAGGAACAGAATCAGCATATTAGCGACAACCGGATCGTTCAGGCTGCCCATCAGCATCGAGCTGTCGCCGGTCGTCTTCGCCACGTCGTAAGCGTCCACTCCGGCTACGAAAACGCCGATGAAGTTCACCAGGTCGTTACCCGCGAAGGCAAGCGCGAGCGAAAAGGTCCCGGCCAACACGGTCAATCGCAGTATATTGATTTTCAGAAGACTCAGCAACGACATCAGCAGACTCCAGCCTGCTACCATAGCAGCCAGCATAGCCAGCGTATGGTGTTCCATCCACGCCATCGCATGCGCGGGAATAACCGAAGTGCCTTTGAGCCCTTTGAAGACGGCGAAATAGGAAATGGCCGTCAGCGCGATCCCGCACCATAGCGCGCCGACGGTGCGCAGCTTCTTCTGGTAGCGGAAAGAGAAGATAAGCCGGGTAATGTACATGACGACCGTTCCGCACACGAAAGCGATCGCCACCGAGATCAGGATTCCACCGATGATCGCCATCGCATTGCCCGTGTTGATCATGTCGGCCATCGAGGCCGGATCGCCGTCGGGCATCGTCACGACCGAGCCGCTCGAGAGCTTGAATACGCAGATGCCTACCGCCGCGCCCAGCAGGCCGAACACGAGCGAAACGGTCGTCGACGTCGGCATGCCCAGCGTATTGAACAGGTCGAGCAGAATCACGTTCGTGAACATCACCGCCAGAAACAGCAGCATCACCTCGGCGAACGTGAACATCTGCGGATGGAATACGCCGCTGCGCGCGACCTCCATCATACCGCTGGAGGTAATGGCCCCGACGATGATGCCGACCGACGCGACGGTCATGATCACATAGCGGGGCGCCGCTTTGGAACCTAAGGCCGAATTGAGAAAATTCACCGCGTCGTTGGAAACACCGACGACCAGCCCGGCCACGGCCAGAACCAGCATGATGACAACGATGGCAAGATACAGATCCATACGATTTCGATTTAAATGCGTTTCGGGGTCATGCGAAAAACCCTTGTCCCGGCCCTCTCTTCCGGCCGTCATACCGGTCATTTCCCGTACCTTAGCGGCCTGTCCCTCTCAAATTCGGCAACAAAAATAGAATAAAATGGCATAAACTTGCAACAATCGGGTCAAATTTACCCGCGCGACGCATCCGACAAAGTTCCTTACAGGCGCTTGAGCGCTTGTCTCACGAGCTCCTCGACCGTAGCCGCAGGCATCTCTTTCCGCAGCGCGCGGAGCACCTTCTCGCTGGCCTGCCGGGCAAAACCGAGCATCGTCAGGGCCGAAAGCGCCTCGTCGAACGTTCCGTCGGCCGCCTGCCGCAGCGGCAGCGCCTCGTTCGCCGGGCAGACGGCTCCGATCTTGTCCCTCAGTTCGACGATGATCTTTTGGGCCGTTTTGATACCGAGTCCTTTGACGCTCTTGAGCACGTCGGCCTGTCCGGCGGCGATGATCGTCCGTACCTCGTCGGCCGTGAAGGCGGAAAGAATCATGCGAGCCGTATTGCCTCCGACGCCCGACACGCCCAGCAGCGCCCGAAAAATGTCGCGCTCTTCCCGGCTGAAAAAGCCGTAAAGCACCTGCGCATCCTCGCGCACGACGAAATGCGTGTACAGCCGGACCTCGGCCCGATCGCCTATCTGCGAAAAAGTCTGCAGCGATATGTTCAGCCAATAGCCTATACCTCCGGCCTCCAGAACGGCCGCCGTCGGCGAGAGCGTCTCGACCCGACCCGTTATGTACTCATACATAATCCTTTCCTATTTTAAGGCAAAATTAGTCAAACAAAAGGAAATATTTATATATTTGCACAACAATAAACCGGGGACGGTCGTGCGCCGGCCTTTCGGCAGCGGAAACGGCGGCGTCCCGGAGATTTCAATAAACCACAACAACCGAACATGAAAAGAATCTTGATCGCCGTATCAGCCGCACTTCTTCTGGCTGCCTGCAACAACAAAAACAGCGCCTCGACGGCAGGCGGGACCGTAACCGGAGCCGACAGCAGCCAATCGGCCGTCGCAGCGGGCGGAGACATAGCCTATTTCAACATCGACTCGCTCGTCAGCCGATACGACATGTACATCGACCTGAGGGCCGCCTACGAGCAGAAGGCCAAAAAGGCCGATACGGAGCTGACTTCCAAGGGCCGCAGTCTCGAGAACGACGTGCGCGACTATCAGGACAAGATACAGAAAGGGCTGGTAACCCGTTCTCAGGCCCAGTCGATCGAGGAAAATCTGAACAAGAAACAGCAGAGCTTCATGCAGCACCGCGACCAAGTGATGTCCGAACTGGCTGAGGAAGAACAGGTGATGCTGAACCGTATCCATTACAGCATTACCGAGTACCTCAAAGAGTTCAACAGCGACTACCGCTACAAGATGATCCTCAGCTCGAGCACGACGGGCCCGGTGCTGAACGCCGATCCGTCGCTGGATCTGACTCAGATCATCCTCGAGGGACGGTCTGCTGATCCCGGAGGACATTCTGACCTTGCAGGAATATCTCGGCTATCTTCTGATCCCGTCTACCAAGGCGCAGAAGATGCTGGTCATGACCGGCAAGGGCGGCGAGGGAAAATCCCGCATCGGCTTGCTGCTGAAGAAGCTGTTCGGGGAAGCCTCTCACTCCGAATCCATCCTCCGCATCGAAACGAACCGCTTTGCCAGTGCAAATCTGGAGTACAAGCTGGTCATGGTCGATGACGACCTGAACATGGTGGCTTTGCCCGAAACCCGGAACATCAAGTCCATCGTCACCGCCGAAGACCGTTTGTGCATTGAGCGAAAGAATAAGCAGGCTGTCCAAGGTCTGCTGTACGTTCGTTTCATCTGCTTCGGCAATGGCAACCTTGTGGCTGCTCACGATGACAGCGACGGCTTCTGGCGCAGACAGATCCTCATCACGGTGAAAGACCGTGACCCTGCCCGGGTGGATAATCCCTTCCTCATCGAAGAGTTGTCCGAGGAGCGTCCCGGCATCCTGCTGTGGATGCTGGAGGGGCTGCACCGTTTGCTGGCGAACCGCTATCAGTTTACCATCAGCGAGCGCTCCATCCAGAACCTCGAAGCAGCCATGGCGGACAGCGATAACCTGACCCAGTTCATGCAGGCAACGGCGTATGTCCGCTTCAAGCCCGACACCGAGGAACGCTCCACCTACCTCTATCGCGCCTACACCAAGTGGTGCGAGGATAATCTGGAATCGCCTGTTCCGCAAAAGAAGTTCAGCCAGTTCCTGCTGAAAAATGCGGGGAAGTATGGCCTGACCTTCTCCAAGCACATCGAGGGAAAGTACCGCGGCTTCCGGGGCGTATGCGTCCACCCCGCCTTTGCTGCGGCATAAAACACACGAAAAGTGAAATTCTCCCGCCCCACGCGCCCCAAATCAGTTGTTTTGACTTGTTATCGCTGTTTTCTCCGGGCGCGTATCTACCCTTTCCGGGCGGATGCGGGGCGGCAACACGCCCTTCGGGGCGGGAGAAAAAAAAACAAGATGCGCCCCAAAAGGGCGCGTGCATCCCAGCCATGCGCCCTGAAAAATCAACACAGAAAGGTACTTTTGTGTGGTTTGGGGCGCGTGGGGCGCGTAAATTCAAGTTCTCGCACTTTTTTGGGCTGCTGCTTCGGGTCAGGAGCGGCAGGCCCTTACATATTTACCGACCCACAAGGGTGCAGTTCAACCGGAGCTGCGCCGGGTCTGGAGAAGTGCAAAGGAGACATGCCTATGACGAATGTCCGCAAAAATTCCGCCAAACTGACCCGTGAGGACTTGAAAATCGCGCCCGAATCCCCTACAATGAAATTGTCCGAAACCCCTGCCGTAGAACCTTCTGACCAGACCAGCAAAACCGTCCGACACGCCCCGCTCGTTTACCGGGTGGAGGAGATCGCCCAACTGTTGGCGATCTCCAACCGTGCTGCGTACAATCTGTGCAACACCACGAAAGACTTCAAGGTGATCCGCCTCGGTACCAGCATCCGGGTGAGCAAGCAGAGCTTTGACGATTGGTTTGCAGCGGTCTGAGGGAGGGAATATCTATGGCATCTATTATGAAACGTGGCAACACGTATTCTGTCCGATACAACTACAAAGACCACAATGGCAAGCCCTGCAAGGGCTGGGAGACCTTCAAGACCAAGGCCGAAGCGCAGGAGCGCAAGATCACGGTCGAAAAGGAACTGCTGGATGGTACATTCCTCGTGCCCGATGCAATGACGGTGGAGGAGATGCTGTACAAGTGGATTCCCATTCAGTCCAGCAAGCACAAGTGGTCGCCAAAGACCTACACGCAATCCGTGGCGATGGTGCAGAACCTCATCGTGCCGTATATCGGCAAGCGGAAGGTGCAAGACCTCCGCACCTACGACATCGAGCAGTTCTACGCCACTCTGAGCCAGACCCCTTGCGGCCAGTACGTTCACGGCGAAAAGCAGGAGCTGACGGAAAATCAGAAGAAACGGCTGTTATCCAGCACGTCCATTCACGAAGTCCACACGCTCCTGAAGACCGCCTTTTCGTATGCCGTTGACTGGGATTTGATTCACAAATCGCCTACCCCTCGTGAAGCCCCTAAGGTCAACACCGAGGAGCGCACGATCTGGGATGAGCGTACCATGCTGGCAGCGTTGCAGACCATCGAGAACCCCGCCCTGCATCTGGCGGTGCATCTGAGCATGATCCTTTCCTTGCGAGAGGGTGAGATCCTCGGCTTACAGCCGGGAGACCTCGACTTCGATGCCGCCGATGGGCGCGGAACCATCACGGTGAACAAGGCAATGCAGCGCGCCAACAAGGAAGCCTTGTCCAAGATCGACCCCAGCCAGATCTACCACACCTTCCCGGACAGACGGGAAGGGAGCAAGTCCTCGCTGATTCTGAAAAAGACCAAAACCAAGAAGTCCAACCGTGTCCTGTATATGACGAAACCGCTGAAAGAGGAACTTCTGGCATGGCTCGACAAGATGAAGCAGGACGAACAGAACGCCCCGGAAAAGTACAGCAACTGCGGTCAGCTGTTCCGCTTACCAGACGGCTTACCCATTGCCCCGGACGTTCTGACCAAGTGGTATCGCCAGTGGAGAGCAGAGCACCCGGAGTTTGAGAAGATCGTGTTCCACGGTCTGCGCCACTCCAGTGCCACCTATCAGCTGTTGCAGTCTGGCGGCGACTTCAAATCGGTGCAGGGCAACACAGGTCATGCAACTGCTACCGTCCTGATGGACACCTACGCTCACACGCAGGACAGGCCTCGGTTGGAGCTGGCAGAGAAGATCGAAGCCGACTTCTACACGCAGGATGTGGCAGGTGCGAAGCCGCAGGAACCCCCGGAAAACAAAACGCCGGTGGCAACAAAAATCACAGGTAAAATGATCCTTGAAGCCATCCGGCAGATGGACGCAGAGGAGCGCCGCGAGCTGACGCGGGTACTCTTCGCGTAAAAGATTCTTTTTTGTGCAGCGAAATACACGCTGTGCAAGCGATGCAAAGAGTTCATGGCTTTTTTGTAAAGTGTGCAGGAGATGTGCAAAAGTGTGCAGACTCTGCCAGAAAAACAAAAAAGCCATGAAATCTTTCGATTTCACGGCATTTTCTGGTGCGATGGAAGGGACTCGAACCCCCGGCCTACTGATTCGTAGTCAGTCACTCTATCCAGCTGAGCTACCAACGCATACGTTCCGGTCGGAACAAGATGTATTTTATCACGCAGGGCGGGGTTTGTCAACAGTTTTTTGCAGATTTTTTGATTTTATTTTCGTTTTTTATTTTTCCACACAGAAAAGTACGTCTTTTCGTTTTTTCAGTATTTTTCGTGATTCTTCGCGCGGACCTCAGGTTTCCTCTGCCAGACGCTCGGCGATGCGGACACCGGTCGGCGTTGCGGCAAGGCCGCCCTGACCGGTCTCCCGCAGATCAGGGGAGAGCAGACTGCCCACGCGGCCCATGGCATCGATGACTTCATCGCAGGGGATGGCGTAATCCACCCCCGCAAGCGCCATATTGGCGCAGGAAACGGCGTTCACGGCACCAACAACATTGCGCTTGATGCAGGGCACCTCCACCAGACCGGCCACAGGGTCGCAGACCAGGCCCAGCAGGTTGCCCAGTGCCATAGCGGCAGCGGCGGCGCACTGCTCCACGGTCAGGCCCACAGAGCGGCAGACAGCACACATGGCCAGTGCATTGTAAATGTTGTGGCGGCCCGGCACTGCCAGACGGATGTGGCCCAGCTCATTGGTATCCCACTCCTTCAGATCAAATTCAAAGAAGCCGGGCTTGTACTCCTGCACGTTGACAGCACGATAATCGGCCGCATTGTCAATGGCAAAGGTGCGCACGCGGCGGTCCAGGGTGTACATGACATCCATGGTGTTCTTGTCGTCGGCGTTGGCAAAGATCATGAACTTGGTCATCAGGGCAAAGCGCTTGAAGGCAAACTTCAGCTCACCCATACTGCCGTAATAGTCCAGATGGTCGTTATCGATGTTCAGCACCACGGACATATAGGGGGTCAGCTTGAGGAAGGTCTCGGAGAACTCGCAGGCCTCGATGACGATATCATCACCCTTGCCGGCCTTGCCGTAGCCGCCGATGAGGGGCAGCTTGCCGCCGATGACTGCAGAGGGATCACGGCCTGCCAGCTCCAGCGCGGTGGTGATCATGGAAGTCGTGGTGGTCTTGCCGTGGGTGCCGGAAACGCAGATGCTGTCCTTGTACAGGCGGCTCACATAGCCCAGCAGAACGCTGCGCTCCACGGTGGGGATGCCATAGGAAGCAGCAGCGTTCAGCTCCACGTTGTCCTTGGCAATGGCGGCAGAGTAGACCACCAGGTCAGAGCCGATCACGTTGTCCGCAGCATGACCCAGGCTGACCTTCACGCCCATCTCCCGCTCCGAGCGGATGATGCTGCCGTCCAGCACATCGCTGCCGGAGATATCATATCCCTTGGCAGAGAGGATCTGGATCAGCGGATACATACCGCTGCCGCCGCAGCCGATGAAGTGGATCTTTTTTACATTATCCAGCAGATGCATGGTATAATCAGTAACGAACATAAGCAGGCAAACCTCCAATAAACAAACGGCCGCAGGGCAGACCGAATCCATCTTAATTCTTGGGTACTACTTATTATATAATTTTTGGCCGACAAAATAAACAGTTCCGAGCGAATTTTCGGAAAGAACCAGAAACTCCGGCACATTTTTGTGACAACTGTACAGATAGCCCATGGATTTTCGCCCCTTTTGCACACTTCATAAAAGATTTACATTTTTTATCGGCTTGATAGCTAACAATTTTGAAGTATTTGTGGTATGATAGTTGCGAATTTTGAACTATCACGCTGCCGCCGGATGCGCGGCTGGAAAAGAGGAATCTCATTTTGAACATCAAGATCACTGCGGACAGCACCTGCGATCTGTCCGAAGCGCTGCTCCGGCAGTGGAACATCAGCCTGATCCCCATGCACATCCTCATGGGGGAGGAAAGCTATCTGGACGGCGTTACCATCCACCCCGCCGATGTATTCGCCCATGCCCAGAACGGCGGCAAAATGCCCAAATCCGCCGCCCCCAATCTGGTGGAGTACACCGACTTCCTCGCCCCCTTTGCCAGAGACTACGATGCTGTCATCCACATCAATGTCGGCTCCAAATTCTCCTCCTGCTTCCAGAACGCCCGGCTGGCGGCGCAGGAGTTCGGCAACGTCTATGTTGTGGACAGCGAAAATATCTGCACCGGGCAGGGCTATCTCGTCCTGCAGGCGGCCAAGTGGGCCGCTGACGGCCTGCCGCCCAAGAACATTTCCATGCGCTTACAGGGCCTTGCCAAGCGGGTCGAGTTGAGCTTTGTGCTCAACCAGCTGGACTACATGGCCAAAAGCGGCCGCTGCTCCGGCGTGCTGGCCTTCGGGGCCAACATTCTGGGCATCAAGCCCAGCCTGGCCGTCATCGATGGTGAACTGAAAGTCGTGCGGAAATACCGGGGCAGTCTGCCCATCTGCGTGGGCAAGTACGTCACCGACCAGCTGGCGAACCGAGAGGACATCGACCGCAGCATGGTGTTCATCTCTTCCACTCAGGCAAAGCCCGGCTGCATGGAGGCCATCAAGGCCGGACTGCGGCAGTACGGCAATTTTGAGAATGTTTACGAGACCGACATCGGCACCACCATCGGCGGCTATTCCGGCCCCGGTACCATCGGCATCGTGTTTGCACGCAAGCAGTAAATTTCTCCCTGCACACAAAAAAGACGCGCTCTGTGATGAGCGCGTCTTTTTTGCATGATATCCGTTTTTCTCAACTCAGCCGTCCGCTCTCTACCGAGAAGCTCAGGTCGGCCACGGCCATGGTGGATCTGCGATGGGAGACCAGCAGGACAGTCTTTTCCCTGCACTCATCCCGCACGGCCTTGAGGATAATTCCTTCGTTCAGGCTGTCCAGATTGGAGGTAGGCTCGTCCAGCAGGAGAAAGGGTGCATCGTGCAGGAAGGCACGGGCCACACCGATGCGCTGGCGCTCACCGCCGGAGAGGGCACCGCCCAGCTCGCCCACAGTGGTATCATATCCCTTGGGCAGGCTGTTGATAAAACCATCCAGTGCGGCCTTTCTGCAGGCAGCCTCCACCTCGGCACGGGTGGCATCGCGACGGGCGATCCGGATGTTGTTTTCTATGGTATCGTCAAACAGCTCCGTTTCCTGGGTCACAAGACTTTCCTGGGCGCGCAGGGCGGCAGTGTTCACGGCGCGGATATCCCGTTCACCAAACCGGATGGTGCCGCTGCTCACATCCCAAAAGCGCATGAGCAGCCGCAGGAAGGTGGATTTGCCGCTGCCGGAGCGGCCCGTGATGCCCACGATCTTCTTTTCCGGGATGGTCAGGCTCAGGTCGTGGAGCACCTCTTCCTTGGCGTAGGCAAAGCTGACATGCTCAGCCTGTGCACCGGTAAAGGCGGTGTCCACGCCGTTGGTCACATCGGCGGTCACAGGCTCCTCATCCAGCAGGTCAAGGACACGGTCGGCACTGGCGAACACCTGGGTCAGGCTGGCACCGAGGTTGGCCAGCGCCACCACCGGGCCAAAGGAGCTCAGGGCCGACAGGGTGCAGACCAGCACCCCCTCCGCGCCCAGCTGGCCGTTCTGATACAGCCGGATGCTCACCCCCAGCACAGCCAGCGCCGTCAGCACGATGAGGGTGTTGGCGGCACCCACCGTCACGCCCTCGCGGTACTTCATGGCCTTCTGCTTCTCCCCCAGCGTCTCGCTGTGGGCCGTGATGCCCTCGGCACGCGCGGCGGTGTTCTGGTACTGCAGGATATCCCGCAGACCGCGCAGGCTTTCCAGCAGATAGCTGTTGGTGTCGGCCAGGGCCTGCCGGTACTCGCGGGCGGCTTTGTCGCCCCGTCTGGCAGACCACACCGGCAGAGCAATGCCCACCAGCAGATAGCCTGCCAGCAGCACCAGTGCGGGCAGAATATGATACCTGGCCGTAAAGCAGGTCATGCCGGTCACACAGAGGATCGCGATGCAGACCGGCGAAATGGTGTGGGCATAGAACACCTCCAGCTGCTCGATGTCGGCGGTGATCAGGGAGATCAGGTCACCCCGGTCACGGCCCTCCAGCTTGGCAGGGGTCAGGCGGCGAAGTGCGCCGAACACCTTATCCCGGATGAGAGCCAGCAGCTTGAAGGCGATATAGTGGTTGGAGGCCTGCTCTGCGTAGCGCAGCACGCCGCGCAGCAGGGCAAAGACAAGGATGCAGGCAAAGGCGGTACCCACGCCTGCCAGCGGGCTGGGCAGGCCTGCCGCCGTGAGCAGGGCAAAACCGCCGAAGATCGTGATAAAGGTGGCGCAGAAGTGGCCGATGACCCCCATGACAATGGCCGCCAGCATGATGGGCAGCATGGGCCGGACCAGCACGATCAGCCGTGCGGCAATGGCAAACGGACTGCGGTGTTTTGTGTTGTTCATGCGCTCACCTCCCCAAGGTCTTCCAGTTGTTTCTGGGCGTTGTACAGGCGGCTGTACACCCCCTGTGCCGCCAGCAGGTCATGGTGCGTTCCCTGCTCGGCAATGCGGCCTGCCTCCAGCACATAGATGCAGTCGCTGTCCACCACATTGGCCAGACGGTGGGAGATCAGGATCACTGTTTTCTTCCCCGCCAGGCTGTGGATGGCTTTCATTATATCGTTCTCGCTCTCGGCATCCACATTGGAGGTCGCCTCGTCGAACACATAGATGGGCGAATCATGCAGCAGGGCACGGGCCATGGCAAGGCGCTGGCGCTGCCCGCCGGACAGGTTGGAGCCGCCCTCGTGGAGCGCCGTTGCAAGGTCGCTCTGGCTGCGGCAGAAGTCTGCAAGGTTCACCTGCTCCAACGCCGCCCAGAGCTCTGCTTCGGCTGCATCGGGCCGGGCCATCCGGAGGTTGGCTTCCACCGTGCCCTTGAAGATGGCCGCATTGTGGGGCACCAGTGTCAGCAGGCGCAGGCGGTCGGCCTGCTTCCATTCGCTGACCGGGATGCCGCCCAGCGTGACCTCTCCCTCCGTCGCGGTGCGGGCACCGGACAGGATGGCCGCTATGGTGCTCTTGCCGCAGCCGGATTCTCCCACCAGCGAGACAAAGCTGCCCTGCGGGATGGTCAGGGACACATCGTGCAGGATGGTGCGCTCCTTCTCGTAGCCAAAAGTGACATGCTCCAGTGCAAGGGTGCTGTCGGCCGGGTCGGCGGTCTTTTCGCCATCTTCAGGCTCCTGGGCAGAGAGCAGCCTGAAGATCTTCTCAGCCGAAGCCGCGCCATTCATGGCAATGTGGAAGTAGCTGCCCAGCAGGCGCAGGGGCAGGAAGAAATCCGCCGCCAGCAGGAGGATGGTCAGGGCGCTGGTCAGGCTGAGCTGGCCTTTGGCAAAGGCCGATGCCGCGCTGATGATGCCAAGACCCGCACCGCCGTAGGCCATCAGGTCCATCAGGGTCACGCTGTTCAGCTGCATGGTCAGCACCTTCATCGTGATCTTGCGGAACCGCTCGGCCTGGGCATTCATCTCCTCGTGCTTCCAGCCGTCTGCCTGATAGATCTTCAGGGTGGTCAGCCCCTGGATATTCTCCAGAAAGCTGTCGCCCAGGGTGGTGTACTCGCCCCAGTAGTTCGCCAGCAGCTTCTTGGCGAACTTCTGCACCGCCACAATGGACAGGGGGATGAGCGGCACACAGCACAGCAGGAGGATGGCCGAGCGCGCGTGCACGCCCACCAGCAGCACAAACAGGGTCACCGGGGCCAGCAGGCTATAAAACAGCTGGGGCAGATACTTTGCAAAGTAGGTGTCGATCTGCTCTACACCCTCGCTGGCCAGCATCACGGCTTCACTGGTGGCCACCGTCTCGCTGTAACCGGCCCCCAGCCGGGTGAGCTTTGCATAGATGCTGCTGCGCAGGGTGCGCTTGACATCCTTGGAAGCCCGGTCGCTCATATCGGAGGCGCAGAGGGTAAGGCCATAGCGCACCGGCACAGTCAGCAGGCAGAGCAGCATCCCCTGCCAGAGGGCATTGCCGGTCAGGCTGCCCGCAAACACGCCGCCGATGAGACGAGATACCGTCATCACCAGCACCACATTGCACAGCATCCCCAGCCACTGGAACAGCACGTTCAGCCCCACATAGCGCAGGGCCTTCCGATCGAAGGAAAGCAGTTTTTTGTTGATCACGAAGCGTTCTCCTTTTCAGATTCATCCGGGCCGAACAGGCGGTCATATTCGCCGGTAAAAGCCCGTTCGGGTAGGGCCGAAGTCAGGGCCAAAGCGGCATTATAGCGTTCCTCCTCGGTCATGTCGATGCGCACAGGCGGAAAATGCGTCAGCACCGTTTCCAGTTGAGCCCTGACCGCCTTTGCCACAAAGATGCCCCGATCGGTCAGATAGATCTTGCCATAGTGTTCCTTCACGATCATTCCCCGATCCATCAGCAGGTTCATAATGCGCACCACACTGGGCTTGGTCACGTTCAGCTTTTCGGCAATGCTGCGGGAGCAGATATCCAGATGCGTCTGGGAGACCTCATAGATGGCCAGAAGATACCGCAGATGGGCTGCTGTCAGTTCCATAGTATCACTCTCTTCTATAATAATGTAAGCTGCTTCCAGTGTTATCCAAAGCTAACTTTTTGTTTTTGAAAAAAGGGCGCGAGCCGAAACTTCCAGCCCGCGCCCTTTGCGGATCATTTCAATGCTCAGTGACAACCGCTGCAGCTGCCATTGCAGCCGCCTTCGCCGCAGCCCCCACAGCCGCCATGCTTGTGGGAGTGCCATGTGGCCCAGCCCACACCGCCAAACACGATAGCACCTACAATGATGGTAGGCAGATTAAAGTTCGTGGCCAGGAATTCCATCATACAGAACACACCCTTTCAAACTGGACAGATGATTTTACTTGATCTTGGAAACGTCGATCTTGACCTCGTTGTCGCCAACATACTTATTGGGGCGGAACATCAGGTACAGGAATGCGGCAAAAATCACGATTGCCACGATGGTGAAGAAGTTGAAGCCAACCTCACCGGTGATCAGACCACCGATCTGGTACACGACCAGAGCTGCGCAGTAAGCCAGAGCGCACATATAACCGATGGCGATGGCAGTCCACTTGCCGTTGTTCATCTCACGCTTGATCGCGCCCATAGCAGCGAAGCAGGGAGCGCACAGCAGGTTGAAGATCATAAAGGCGTAAGCGGACAGAGCGGTGTAATCCTGCGCAACTGCTGCCCAGATCTCATCACCGTTCTCAGACAGCTCGCCGCCGAAGTGATACAGAACACCGAAGGTGCCAACCACGTTCTCCTTTGCGATCAGGCCGGAGACGGAAGCGACAGTTGCACGCCAGTTGCCAAAGCCCAGAGGAGCGAAGATCCAGGCGATCTTGGTAGCGATAGCGGCCAGGACGGAGTTGTCCTGATCCTCGACCATGCCGAAGGCACCATTCTCGAAACCGAAGCCCTGCAGGAACCACAGCACAACGGTAGCTGCCAGAATGACGGAACCGGCGCGCTTGATGAAGGACCAGCCGCGCTCCCAGGTGGCACGGAAAACGTTGCCCCATGCAGGCACATGGTAAGCGGGCAGCTCCATAACGAAGGGTGCGGGGTCGCCAGCGAAGAGCTTGGTCTTCTTCAGAATAACACCGGAGCAAATGATGGCAGCCATGCCGATGAAGTAAGCGGAAACAGCCACCACAGAGGAACCACCGAACATTGCACCTGCGATCAGGCCGATGATGGGCATCTTAGCGCCGCAGGGGATGAAGCAGGTGGTCATAATGGTCATACGGCGGTCACGCTCGTTCTCGATGGTACGGGAAGCCATAACACCGGGCACGCCGCAGCCGGTACCGACCAGCACGGGGATGAAGCTCTTGCCAGACAGGCCGAAACGGCGGAAGATACGGTCCATGATGAAGGCGACACGGGACATATAGCCCACATCCTCCAGGATGGACAGCAGGAAGAACAGAACCAGCATCTGGGGAACGAAGCCCAGAACCGCGCCGACACCGGCCACGATGCCGTCCATGATCAGGCCGTACAGCCAGCCCGCCACGCCGATGCTTTCCAAAAAGCCGCCCAGCGCGTTCGGCACGATCTCGCCGAACAGCACATCGTTGGTCCAGTCGGTGGCAAAGGTACCGATGGCCCAGCCGCCGTCTGCAATGGAGGTGCCCATGGACAGGGAGTACATCAGGAACATGACCAGCGCGAAGATGGGCAGAGCCAGGATACGATTGGTCACGATCTGGTCGATCTTATCGGAAACGGTCAGGTGATCCACACGGGCCTTTTTCTTGACGGCCTTGTCAACGACACCGTTGATGTAGGAGTAGCGCTGGTTGGTGATGATGCTCTCCGCATCATCGTCCATCTCCTTCTCGCAGTCTTTGATGTGCTCATCAATGTGGTCAGCCAAAGCCTTGTCGAGCTTCAGCTCTTCCATGACCTTCTCATCCCGCTCGAACAGCTTGACCGCATACCAGCGCAGGAAGCGGTCATCGACCTTGCCCTGGATGGACTCCTCGATGTGTGCGATGGCGTGCTCCACACTGCCGGTAAAGACGTGGGGCAGCTCACCGGCCTTCTGCTTCTGGGCAGCGGCAACCGCAGCCTTGGCAGCAGCCTCGGTGCCCTCGCCCTTCAGTGCGCTGATCTCAACGGCCTGGCAGCCCAGCTCGCTGCTCAGCTTCTTCAGGTCGATCTTATCGCCGTTCTTGCGGACCAGATCGATCATGTTGACCGCCATAACAACGGGGATGCCCAGCTCGATCAGCTGGGTGGTCAGGTAGAGGTTGCGCTCAATGTTGGTGCCATCGATGATGTTCAGGATGGCATCGGGCTTCTCCTTGACCAGGTAAGTACGGGAGACGACCTCCTCCAGCGTGTAGGGAGACAGGGAGTAGATACCGGGCAGGTCCTGGATGATGACATCCTTATCGCCCTTCAGCTTGCCTTCCTTCTTTTCCACGGTAACGCCGGGCCAGTTGCCAACGTACTGGTTGGAGCCGGTCAGGTTATTGAACAGGGTAGTCTTGCCGCAGTTCGGGTTACCGGCCAGTGCAATTTTAATACTCATTGCGTGTCCTTTCCTCTCTTTGGAATCAAACCACTTCGATCATTTCAGCATCGGCCTTGCGCACACTCAGTTCGTAGTTGCGCACGGTCAGCTCCATGGGGTCGCCCAGAGGTGCCACCTTACGGACATAGATCTCAACACCCTTGGTGATGCCCATGTCCATGATGCGGCGCTTGACCGGGCCTTCGCCATGCAGGCGTGCCACGGTGCAGGTCTCGCCGACCTTCACGTCCTTCAGAGTTTTCATGCAAATTTCCTCCTCTACTTGTCTTTATTCAGAGACCATTCCAGTGTCGGAGCAGGTCCCAAACAGCGTGCTGCGCTGTTCAGCCGATCATAATGCGATTTGCCATCGTCCTGTCGAGTGCCAGGCGGCTTTCCTTGACCTGTACGATCAGGTTGCCTGCGATCTCGTTGACCACGGTCACTTCGCTGTCCACCACAAAACCAAGCTCTGCCAGATGCAGGCGGACTTCATCTTTGCCGGTGATCTTCTTAATGGTGACGGTCTCGCCCGCCTTCGCCATTGTCAGAGGCATCATAACATTCCACTCCCTTTTTCATACTGTTTGTGGGCTGCTGATGCACCGGAGGGGTTAGTCAGTCGGAACTATCAGCATAGATAGTTTACGCTTACTAACCTTTGTTGTCAACAGTTTTTTCATCATTGAAAGTTAGTTTATATGAACAAACAGTTTTTCTGCCCAAATATCCCAGTTTTTTTATCACAATCAACAACAACTAACTCAAATCTCTGAGTAAAAGTTAGCCATTGTTTACATTTTACCGTCATTTTTTCTATCCATGAAATGACACAGCCGCCCGATGCAGTGGTCAAGGCTGCAACGGACGGCCGCGTGTCAAAAGGAGGATTTCTTCCCGCCGGAGCGTGGTTTGTTCCGGTGGGTGCCAGGATAAAAAGAGAGTATTGGTAGAGAATGACTTGTCAAGCCGCCACAGCAAGGCGGAAAATGGGGGTACCCTCGTGGAACAGGCGCAGATACACTCTGGTGCACTTGTTCAACTGGGCAAAATGACGTGCGGCGGCATCGGGGTCGCCGTAAGCCTTCCAGCAGCCGCAGCAGGTGAAATTGCGGCCCTGATTTTCGATAAAGCCCACCACATCGGTGAGCGGATAGCCAAGAAACACGCCGATTTCATGGGGAAAATCGGCTTCGCAGCACAGCCGCCGGGACAGCTGCCGCAGCATACCGTCACAATCGGAAGCATCTTCCGGCAGGGCATAGCCCTCGCGTTGCAGGAACTCCCGCACCGCCTCATCGGCCAGCACCTGACGCAGGCGGCTCTCGCGGTAAACATAAATGAGATACCGGTGGGTTTGAGCACAGCCCTTGATGACCCGAACCTTCAGCCCCTTCTCCCCCAGCTGGTCATTCCAGCGGCGCACCCGGGCAGCCAGGTCGGCGCAGTCCCGGGTCTCATAGCGGAACAGCCCGGCTGGCTTCAGCCCTGCCAGCACCGGCGCGCACTGTTCGATCATCACGGTCTCAAAATTACGCTCCATGGCTGCTTTCCTCCGCTTTTATCCATTTGAGGAACAGCGTTCCCCGCCGCGCCGCATTCTATGCAGGTGCAGCAGTTAGATATTTCTAACCTCAAACTCTAAAAGAATGCGGCACAGACCATTTGTCTGCTGACCGCTTTGCGGTTAGTTGTTTCTAACATGACACTATCTTACCACAGCATCGGGGTGGTGTCAAGGGGTTCTGACAAGTTTTCCGCAACAAACTTTTTGCGCGTGTTGCGGCGTGTCGAAATTCATGGTATAGTAAAATCGCCACCTCGGCTAAGGTGACGTTTTTTCAATTGAAAACTTCACATTGAAAGAGGCCGACCGCTTGTTGCAGTGCCTTTTTCTTTTGCAGAATAGTCAATTTTTAACGATTTGTCAAGAAGGAGCGTTTTCTATGACTTTCGCACCTTTTGAAACCGCCCGGCTTCGCCTGCGCCCGCAGGAAGCTCGGGATGCCGGGTTTGCACTCTGCATCTGGGGTGACCCCATCACCGGAAAATATTTGTCCGACCCGGTGCTGGACGATATCGATGACCTGAACGAATATATGGAATTGCTCCGCAACCTGAGCGACAGCACCGACTGCTATTATGTCATTGCAGAGGACAAAGTCACCCACCAGCCCATTGGTACCTGCTGTGCTGTGGTCAAGGATGGCGGCAGCTGCTGGGATATCGGTTACTGCATCCACCCTACCTGCTGGCACAAGGGTTATGCCAAAGAAATGGTAAACGCTCTGGTGCAGTTCGGTGCACAGAACGGTATAAAAACCGTTCTGGCCGATGTTGCCGCCGAAAATGCCGGTTCCTGCGGCGTGATGTGTGCACTAGGTTTCACGCCCACTGAAAATGGAACCTTCCGCCGAAGCGGCTCTCAGACCGAATACAAAAATCTGACATTCAAAAAGCAGTTATAGCATTTTTCATTGCAAGCTGTCGAATTTTCTGTTATACTGTATCCGTTGCCAGAAATGGCAGCAAGGTGCTGTCTGCATCATTGGTGGTCATGCTTTCCAATCCCGTATCGCTGATTCTTCCTACATGGAATAAAGCAGGATACCGGGGACGGAACTTTTTTGAAGGAAACTTCCCGGAGCCTGATGGCGAAGGGAGGGATGTCGAATGACGCTGTTGGAAACTCTGGCACTGCTCACTTTCATGCTTGGCTTGCTGAGCCTGATTGTGGATGTGGTCCGCCTGACTCTTGAGGTCATGGATAAGTTTTCGCAGAAGAAAAACGATGATAGCAAAAAAGATTGACTGCCTCAGCGTACCAAACCTGACAGTCAATCTTTTTTGATTCTCGGGAAGGAAAGCTGACCGATGTGGATCAGCGCCTTTTCTATTTGTAGTATAGTCAATTTTTAACGATTTGTCAAGGATGTGTTCCCTATGCTTTCAACCACCCTTTCCCCTCTCGTGGAAAAGCTCTCCACTTTGCTCTCTGCCCATCCTGCCGCCCCGGTGCTGGTGGCGCTGGACGGCCGGTGCGGCAGCGGCAAAACCACGCTGGCGGCACAACTGGCCCGGCAGTTCCCCCAGAGCATCACGGTGCATACCGATGACTTCTATCTTCCCCCAGCCAGCCGTGTGGCAAACTGGGAGCAGATCCCTTGCGCCAACATGGACTTGGAGCGTCTGCGTGCCCAGGTGCTCACCCCCGCCCGGGCCGGGCAGGCCGTCCCCTACCGTGCCTACTCCTGCCGGGCGGGTGCCTACCTGCCGGAACAATGCTTTGCGCCCCAGCCGCTGGTCATCGTGGAGGGCAGTTACAGCTGCCACCCTACCCTTGCGGACTGTTATGATCTGAAGGTTTTCGTCACCTGCTCCAAGGAAGAGCAGGCCCGCCGTCTGCTGACGCGGGAGGGAGAACGCTATTCCGGCTTCACCGCCCGGTGGATCCCGCTGGAAGAGGGGTATTTCGCAAAATTCCAGATCGAGCAGACCGTTGACTTTATCCTTGATACGACCTGTTAACTTTTTGCAAATTCCAGCGCTCTGCCCCTGCAAACCTGCTGCAAAATATGTTATAGTTAGGATGGAACAATCATTTTTTCAAGTCAAGGAGCAGCATATGGAACATTTTGTGCAGTTTGAGGATGTTTCCAAATATTATCAGACCGGCAGTGTCCGCATTGCGGCGGCCGATCACCTGAATTTTTATGTAGACAAGGGCGAGTTTTGCATCATTGTGGGTCCCTCGGGTGCAGGCAAGACCACTCTGCTGAACATTCTGGGCGGCATGGACACCTGCGATGAGGGCCATGTCTGGCTGGACGGGCAGGATGTGAGCCACTTTTCCGAAAAAGAGCTCACCACCTACCGCCGGTATGATGTTGGCTTCGTGTTTCAGTTCTACAATCTGGTGCAGAATCTGACTGCACTGGAAAATGTGGAGCTGGCCAGCGAGATCTGCCGTGATCCGCTGGACCCCGCCGCCACGCTGGAAAGCGTGGGTCTGGGCGAGCGGCTCAACAACTTCCCTGCCCAGCTTTCGGGCGGCGAGCAGCAGCGCGTTTCCATTGCCCGGGCGCTGGCCAAGAACCCCAAGCTCCTGCTCTGCGATGAGCCCACCGGTGCGCTGGACTACAAGACCGGCAAGCAGGTGCTGGCCCTGCTCCAGCGCACCTGCCGCGAAACAGGGCGCACCGTCATCGTCATTACCCACAACACGGCCCTGACGGCCATGGCGGACCGGATCATCCAGGTCAAGAGCGGACAGATCCTGTCCAACAAGGTCAACGAACACCCGGTACCGGTGGAACAGATCGAGTGGTGACCGCTATGCAGAAAAGCTATCGTAAAAATATCCGGCGTGACTTCCGGAGCAACCTGAACCGGTTCCTTTCCCTGTTCGGCATCGTGGCGCTGGGCGTGATGATGTTGACAGGTCTGGTCAGCTTTGCCCCCAGTATGCGCACCGCCGGGCAGAAGTACTATGTCCAGCAAAATGTGTTCGATTTGCGGGTGCTCTCCACGCTGGGCCTTTCGGAATCAGATCTCTCCGCCATTGCCGCCACGGAGGGCGTGAGCGCCGTGATGCCCGTGAAGTATCTGGACACCGAGGGCCGCTGGTCAAGCTCTACTGACGGAGCCGTGCTGCGGGTGCAGCAGCTTCCCGCCGACCCGGCTGCGGATACCGAGGCCAATATGAACCGCCTGACCCTGCTGGAGGGCCGGATGCCCGAAACCGCCAACGAGTGTGTGGTACAGGTGCTGGGCCACGCGGACCCCATCCCGCTGGGCACCGTGGTCACCCTGCCCGAGGACACCGAAAACATCCGCCGCACCGAATATACCGTGGTGGGCCAGGTGCAGGATCCTCAATATTTTTCTGCCAACCAGGAGACCAGCACCGTCGGTGACGGCATCCTGGATGCTCTTGTGTTCGTGCAGGACGGTGAATTGACCGCAGATTATTATACCGTCTGTTATCTCAAAGTAGCAGATGCCGCACAGTATGACAATTACAGCGATGAATACCAGACCGCTGTGGATACTGTGGCTGACCGGCTGGATGCCATCAGCAAGGAGCACTGTGTGGCCCGCCGGGCCCAGCTTATCGAGGATGCCACTACCCAGCTGGACGATGCCAAACAGACCTACAGCGAGCAGAAGGCCGAGGCCGAGCGCCAGTTTGCACAAGCCGAGCAGAAGCTGACCGACGCGCAGCGGGAGCTGGATGCTGCCAAGGCCCAGCTGGACGCAGGCGAAGCCGAGCTTGCCGCCCAGAAGGCGGCCCTGCCCGATACCATGCAGAGCGGTGCCGCCACGCTGGTGAGCAGCGAAGAGCAGGTGCTGGAATTTGAGGATCAGCTTCAGCAGATCCAGCTGCTGGTCAATCTGAAACAGGTGGCTGACCCCCTGCTGGGCTATGCCGAGACCGCCCTGAACAATGCCCAAAAGGCGCTGGACGAGGCCGAACCCGAGGACGAGGAATACACCGAGCTGCGGGACGCGCTTGCCAAGGCACAGGCCGCCTACGATAACATCAAGGGCCAGCTGGACGGTTATCAGGCCCAGCTGGATGCCGGCAAGCAGCAGATGTACGCCAAAAGGCTCATCTCCTCGCCCAACCTCTCCAACACGGACCTTGTCACCGAGGCCAAAGCCGCCCTGCGCAAAATGAAGGTACAGCTGCTGCAGGGCCAGCTCCAGCTGAGCACCGGTACTGCCACAGCCTACACCCAGTTTGAGGCCGCCCGCGCCCAGCTGGACGAGGGCTGGGCACAGTACCGGTCCGGGCAGGAGCAGCTAAACGCTTCCCGCACCGAATACGAGACCCAGAAGGCCGATGCGGAGCAGAAGCTCGCCGAAGGCCAGCAGCAGATCAACGATGCGGAAGAGAAGATCGCGGACATCCAGAACGGCGAGTGGTATGTGCTGGACCGTGGCAGCACCCTGAGCATTGTCACGCTGGAACAGTACGCCGACCGGATGGCTGCCATTGCCCGGGTGTTCCCGGTGTTCTTCTTCCTGGTGGCGGCGCTGGTGGCTTCCACCACCATGACCCGCATGGTGGACGAGAACCGCCTGCAGATGGGCACCTTAAAGGCGCTGGGCTACTCCAATTTCAGCATCGCGGGCAAGTATTTGTTTTACGCGATGCTGGCCACCATTCTGGGCAGTATCGTCGGCATGGTGGTGGGCTTTGTGGTATTCCCCATCATTATCTGGAACGCCTATCAGCTGGTGTTCAGCCTGCCCACCTTCACCCTGCACTTCTACCCGGGCATGGCAGCCGCCAGCGTGGGCATCAGCGCCGCCGTCATCGGCTTTGCCACATGGTATGCCTGCCGTTCCAGTCTGGCCGAAAAGACCGCAGCTTTGCTGCTGCCCCGGGCTCCCGTGGCGGGCAAGCGCATCCTGATGGAGCGCATCACCCCGCTGTGGTCCCGGATGTCCTTCTCCCAAAAGACCACCGCCCGCAACCTGTTCCGCTATAAAAAGCGCTTCTTTATGACCGTTCTGGGCGTGGCGGGCTGCACAGCTCTGCTCCTCATCGGCTTCGGCATCCAGGATTCCCTGCTGCCCATGCTGACCAAGCAGACCACTGAGCTGACCCACGCCGACCTGACCATCTCCCTGAGTGACGAAAAGGCGCTGACCATGGAGAACGGTCTGGCCGATCTGCTGGATTCCAGCAGCGGGATCACCAGCTGGGGCCGCTATTACACCAAGAGCGTCACCCTTTACAACGCCGAGGGTGAAAAAGAGACCGTCAGCCTGGTTGCCGCTGCAGACGAAAGCCAGATGACCGAATACTTCACCTTCCGCACCCGGCAGGGCCACAAGGCCATTGCCTTTGACGATTCCAGCGTCATCCTGACCGAAAAGACCGCCGAAAAGCTGGGGCTTTCCGTGGGCGACAGCTTTGAGGTGGAGACCACCGACGGCGGGCGCAGGTCCCTGACCCTGACCGGCATCACCGAAAACTATGTCTTTACCCGGCTGTACCTCTCGCAGGCGCAGCTCAAAACGCTGAACGGCGGTGCCCTGCCCGCTTGGAACGCTGTGTTCGGTCAGACCAACTGCCCCACCGATGCAGCCCGCGCCTCCCTCTCCTCCGCCATTCTGGCCTGCAACTATGTCAGCTCCGTCTCCTTCATCGAGGACACCACTCAGATGTTCGATGGCCTGATCGGCTGCCTGAACTATGTGGTCATGCTGGTCATCGTCTGCGCTGCCGCATTGGCCGCCGTGGTGCTCTACAACCTCATCAGCGTCAACCTGGGCGAGCGCAAAAAGGAGCTTGCCACCATCAAGGTGCTGGGCTTCTATGACAAGGAGGTCTACCGCTACATCTTCCGGGAGATCGACCTGCTCTCTCTCATCGGCTCCCTGGTGGGTCTGGTGGTGGGCATTCCCCTGCACCAGTTCATCATCCGCACTGTGGAAATGGACCAGATGATGTTCATCCGTTCCATTGCCCCCCGCAGCTTTGTGTTCAGCGTGGCGCTCACCATGCTCTTCAACTTTGCCGTCTGCCTGCTCATGCGCCGCCATGTCCGCCAGATCAGCATGGTGGAAAGCATGAAAGCGCCGGAATAATTCCCTTACAGACAGAACAACGCCCGCCGGGTGTGGTACTTCTCGTACCGCCCGGCGGGCGTATTGTTTTTGCGTTCTACAGCCTCGGTCTCAGCCGCCCAGATAAGCGTTGCGGACGCGCTCATTGGTCAGCAGCTCTGCACCTGTGCCATCCATGACCACGTGGCCTGTCTCAAGAACATAGGCGCGGTCGGCCACGGAAAGGGCCATCTGTGCGTTCTGCTCCACCAGCAGGATGGTCATGCCCTCCTTGTGGATGTCGCGGATGATGTCAAAGATCTCCTGCACCAGCAGCGGCGAAAGACCCATGGAAGGCTCGTCCAGCATCAGCATGGAGGCGTTGCTCATGAGCGCACGTCCCATGGCCAGCATCTGCTGCTCGCCGCCGGACAGCGTGCCGGCCACCTGCCTGCGTCGCTCCTTCAGGCGGGGGAAGCGCTGGTACACCCCTTCCATGCTC
>OGXR01000532.1_pt1 | contig 30442 bp, 30 predicted proteins | sample 1576331 | NCBI WGS metagenome assembly OGXR01 (sample SAMEA3541473, study PRJEB24748) | human gut metagenome | biome: human gut; feature: human-associated habitat; material: faeces | place: China | collected 2012 | reverse complement strand
CTTTCGCTGAAGCTCCTTTGACGAATGGTCGCGCCGCGAGAGAATATCGACAGCCGCGTTAAATGCACGGCAGGAGCCTGCCGCCTCGCAAAAGGCGGCAAACTCCGCATCGTCAATTTCATCGCCGGGGCGTATATTCTGACTCGCCCAGAAATCCCGGGTAACGGTCAGACGGTATTCCCCGTCGACAAGTATATGTATTTTTTGTCCCCTGCCCTGCTGTGCCGTTATCTTCATCAATCGTCGTCATCAACAACGATGTCAAGCTTCGCCTTTGCGCCGGAACGGCTCGGGGGCTTCTTGGGCATCGCAGCGGGCTTCTCCGCAGGTTTTGCGGCGGCTCTTGCGGCGTTGTTCTCCGCCATAAGACGCTCGCGGACCTGTGCTTCAAGCTCCGCCATGAAGTCGGGATGCTCGCTGATATAATTCTTGACGTTGTCTCTGCCCTGGCCGAGGCGGTTCTCGTTATAAGAGAACCACGCGCCGCTCTTGTGGATAATATCATATTTGACGGCGAGGTCGAGTATTTCGCCGACCTTGGATATGCCCTTGCCGTACATGATATCGAACTCAGCCTCTTTGAAGGGCGGAGCGACCTTATTCTTGACTATCTTAGCCCTTGTGCGCGAGCCGATGAACTCGTTGCCGGGGCCTTTGAGCTGCTCTATCTTGCGGACATCGATACGGATAGAAGCATAGAACTTCAGCGCACGACCGCCGGTTGTAACCTCGGGGTTGCCATAGACAACGCCGACCTTTTCACGCAGCTGGTTTATGAAAATTATAATAGTATTCGACTTTGAAATCGCGCCCGCGAGCTTTCTGAGAGCCTGCGACATAAGGCGCGCGTGGAGACCGACATGGGAGTCGCCCATATCGCCCTCGATTTCGCTCTTGGGGGTAAGGGCTGCCACGGAGTCGATCACGATAATGTCAATAGCGGCAGAGCGGATTAGTTGTTCCGCAATTTCGAGGGCCTGTTCACCATTGTCCGGTTGTGAGATGAATAAGTTATTCACGTCAACTCCTAGTTTTTCGGCGTATGATCGGTCGAAGGCGTGCTCCGCGTCAATGATAGCGGCAATCCCGCCTTGTTTTTGGGCTTCCGCGATAGCGTGGATAGCCAGAGTCGTCTTACCGGAAGATTCCGGACCGTAGATTTCAATGATACGTCCGCGGGGGTAACCGCCTACACCCAATGCTACGTTCAGTCCGATGGAACCGGTAGGGATTACTTCTACTTGTTCGACGCTTTCGTCGCCCATTTTCATGATAGAGCCTTTACCAAAGCTCTTTTCTATCTTGTCCATGGCAGCCTGCAAGGCTTTCAGTTTTTCGCCCGATGCCAGATTGCTGCCATTTTCAAAATTCAGTTCGTCTTTTTTTGCCACGTTGTTAATGTTTAATGATTATAAAATTTGTGCCGCATGGTCTTTGGTCTTCACTTCTTTCGGAGTGATGATGCGCTCTACAATACCTTCTTCATTAATGATGAAAGTTGTGCGGAACGTTCCCATATATTTGCGGCCATACATGCTTTTTTCGCCCCATACTCCGAATTGTTCTACCAGCTTCTTGTCGGTGTCTGCAATCAGGGTAAAAGGCAGATTGTTTTTCTCAATAAATTTCTGGTGTGACTTTTCGCTGTCCACACTGACGCCGATGACTTCATAACCGGCTTTGCGCAGGTCGGCATAATTATCCCGCAGGTTGCAGGCTTGTGCCGTGCAGCCGGATGTCATGTCTTTGGGGTAGAAGTAAAGTACAATCTTCTTTCCCTTATAGTCGCTCAAGCGGATTTCTTCACCTTTTTCGTTGATACCCAATACTTCGGGTGCTTTATCTCCTATATTCACTTTATTAATGTTTAATGATTAGTGGATAATGATTAATGTTTAATCATTAATTTCAAACTTCCAAGTCTCCGTCGATAATCTCATGCCAAGGCAGGCCTTGTTTGTTGAGCTGTTCCATGAACGGGTCCGGATTGAATTCTTCAACATTCCATACACCCGGTTTTTTCCACAATCCCTTGAGGAACATCATGGCACCAATCATGGCGGGCACACCGGTGGTATAGCTTACGCCCTGCATACCGGTTTCCTTGTAGGCCTCCTGGTGGCTACAGTTGTTATATACATAGTAGGTACGCTCTTTGCCATCCTTTAGTCCGCGGATGCGGCAACCGATGGATGTTTCGCCTTCGTAGTTTTCGCCCAGGTCTTGCGGGTTGGGGAGGACGGCTTTCAGGAATTGCAGCGGAACAATCTTCATGCCGTTATATTCCACTTCGTCTATGCGTGCCATGCCGATGTTCTGGATAACGCGCAGGTGGGTTAGATACTCTTGTCCAAACGTCATCCAGAAGCGTGCACGCTTGATGGTGGGGAAATTCTTCACCAGAGACTCCAGTTCTTCGTGATAAAGCAGGTAGGAGTCGCGCGGACCGATGTTCGGATAAGTCAGGTCTTTGTGGATTTCCAGCGGCTTGGTTGTCACCCATTCTCCGTTTTCATAATAGCGGCCGTTCTGTGTAATCTCACGGATATTGATTTCCGGATTGAAGTTGGTGGCGAATGCTTTATGATGATTTCCGGCATTGCAGTCTACGATGTCCAGATATTGTATTTCGTCAAAATGATGTTTGGCGGCGTATGCAGTATAGATGCCGCTCACTCCCGGGTCGAAACCGCAACCGAGGATGGCGGTCAGTCCGGCATCTTCGAAGCGTTTCTTATAGGCCCATTGCCAACTGTATTCAAAGTGGGCAACATCTTTCGGCTCATAATTGGCGGTATCCAGATAGTTGACTCCACTTTGCAGACAAGCCTCCATGATGGTGAGGTCTTGGTAGGGGAGGGCTACGTTGATGACGATTTCGGGTTTGAAACTATTGAAGAGTGCTACCAGTTCGTCCACGCTGTCGGCATCTACCTGGGCGGTTTTGATGTTCGGGTTACCGATTGCCTTGACAACAGCGTCACATTTGGACTTGGTGCGGCTGGCTATCATGATTTCTGTAAACACATCAGGATTTTGAGCCACTTTGTGCGCAACAACGGTACCTACACCGCCTGCACCGATAATAAGAACTTTACCCATTTCTTTGTACTATATTATTATATTAGGTTTATAAAAAATACGGAGAGCAAATATAAGGGTTAATTCTTAGATAAACATTAAAATCCTGCTAAATACTTTGAGGTAAATGCTTCAAATATTAAACAAATTACTTGCATTTGGGTTATTTTCTATATATTTGCCCCTTGAATAAATTAACTTAAACAACGAATAACAATGAAAAAAGTATTTGTTTCCCTATGCATGGCAAGCGTGTTGATGGGCTTGTCTTCTTGTGCATCAACCAAAAATGCCGCAACTCTTTCTTCCATCAGCGGTGAGTGGAATATTATTGAAGTGAATGGTACTGCCGTAGTCCCTGCTCCGGGTCAGGAATTTCCCTATATCGGTTTTGACACAAAGACTGGAAAAGTATTTGGCAACAGTGGTTGCAACCGTATGATGGGTTCGTTTGACGTGAATGCCAAGCCCGGCACGATTGACCTTGGCGCTTTGGCAAGTACCCGTATGGCTTGTCCGGATATGACTGTAGAAAATAATGTGTTGTCGGCTTTGAACAAAGTGAAAAAGTATAAGAAGCTGGGAAAGGAAAATATAGCTTTATGCGGTGCTTCCAATCGTCCCATAGTCGTGTTGCAGAAGAAAGAGTCCGTTTCCAAGTTGTCTGATTTGGAAGGAAAGTGGATAATTAGTGAGGCTGCGGGCGAGGCTATTCCCGACGGAATGGAGAAGCAGCCGTTCATTGAATTTAATATTGCAGAAAAGCGCTTGCACGGCAATGCGGGTTGCAATCTGATTAACGGCGCTTTCCAGGTTGATGATGAAAACCCGTCGGCAATCTCTTTCCCGCAAGTTATCAGTACCATGATGGCATGCCCTGATATGGAGGTGGAAGGCCGTGTGCTGAAAGCCTTGAATTCCGTTCAGTCTTTTGGCAAGCTGGCAGGCGGAGGCATCGGGCTGTACGATGCTGACAATAACCTGGTGATGGTGTTGGTGAAGAACTGACAAGATAGGTTGAAATAAAAAAGGCTCTTACAGAAATAATCTGCTAAGAGCCTTTTTTGCATCTTGACATAAAAAGGTCTTTTACTTTTTCTTTAATCCTGCGCGTATCCGGCTCAGGGATTGCGGAGTGATGTAGAGATAAGAAGCCAGATACTTGAGCGGTACATCCTGCAGCAGTTCCGGATTCTCTTCCATCAGCGTCATGTACCTTTCTTTGGCAGTGGGAGGGGTGCCGTAGGCTACTGTGGAACTGTCTACCGACAGAATTTCCCGCTCAAAGATTCTTCTGCCGAAGTTGGCCATGTCTATGGAATGCGAGAAAAGGGCTTCCAGCTCAGGCTTACTGATACAATAGGCGATGCTTTCATTCACCGATTCGATGTTGATGAGGGAAACCTCGCTGTCCACATATCCCCACGATGAGAAAGCTGTGTCGCCCGGTGCGGCGAACCAAAGGGAGTTTTCCGTGCCGTCTGTCAGGTAGTAGGCGCGCCAGATGCCTTTCTTCAAAAGATAGAAGTTGCTGTTCCTTTCCCCTTCGCTGATAATGAGTTCTCCCTTGCTGAAACGAACTTCTGCCATGTGTGACAGAAGTTCGTGCAAAGTGTTTTCCGGTAGTTTATACTTCTTGCAGAATTTCTTTATCATAGTTTCCATGCTGCAAAGATAGTGTAAACCGAAGACAGGACTTTTATGCTTGCATGAAAAAGTTATGTTGGGGTACAGCCCATCTTGTCTAAAGATACGGATTTTTCTTTATGCTCCTTTTTCCCGGATATGTAAATCACGAGGATAAAGAGGGTTGTCAGCATTTCTGCAAGAGGAGTGGCAAGCCAGATTCCCCGGTCTCCCAATAGCAGGGGCAGTCCGAAAAAGCAGGCTGTCAGCAGGATAAAACCACGCAGCAGGGTGATAACTGTGGCATACTTGGCACGCTCCACACTCTGGAAATAGCCGATGGATACGATGTTGACGGCAAAGAACACGAAGCCGGTGGCATACAAAGGCAACCCTTTTACCGCTATGTCATAAGCCGGATAACTGCGGTCTATGAACATGCCGACAATTTCAGGGCTGCAGAATATTGTGGTCAGGGCAAAACATACCCCGCAGCCTATGGCCGTTTTCAGTGCCAGCAAGTAGGCGCGGCGGACACGTTGGCTCTCGTTCAGGCCGTAGTTATAACTGATAATCGGCTGTGCCGACTGCGCAATGGCATTATATACCATAAATATAATAGGAAAGAAATAGCAGGCAATGCTGAATGCCGCCACTCCGTCTTCCTTCAGATAATGGATGAACACCTGGTTGCCGACAAACATCATGCAGGCAATCGCCACCTCGCACAAGAAGGCGGAGGAACCCAATCGGCACATATAGCCAATGTTGCGGCGCATCAGTTGCATGCTTTTCCGGCTCATCTTAATGGGGTGGAAGCGCAGTGCGCACCGGCGGCGCATCAGATAGAATACTATCATCAATGCACCTACCGTGGTACCTATGGCACTTGCCAGTGCGGCACCGAACATTCCCCAGCCAAAGGGGAAGATGAACAGATAATCCAATAGGATGTTCAGAACGGCAGCCACCACATTGCACATCATGGCGAAGTTGGGCGAACCGTCCAGCCTCAGAAAAAACATTCCCGAATTGAGTAATGCTGTGAACAGAGAGAAAGGCACAAACCAAAGCATGTATTCCACAGCCAATGGCGTGAGCCGTTCGGACCCTCCGAGCAGCTTTACCACCTGCGGGGCAAATGAACAGAATAGGGTGGAGGTACACATCAGCAGCAAGGAAGATATGACTACAGACTGTGTGATGTTGATACGTGCCACCTTGACTTTTCCGTGTGACAGATGAATGGAGGCCACCACAGAGGCGCCGACTCCGAACATAAGTCCCACACCCGTAGAGAACAACCATAGCGGTGCCACAATGTTGACCGCCGCCAAAGCATCACTGCCAATTCCTTTTCCGACAAAGATGCCGTCGGTGATAACGAATAGTGCAGAGAAAATCATCCCCAGTACAGTAGGGAGCAATAGTTTGCGGAACAATGTCTTGATGTCCGTGTTCTTGAAGTCGATACTGTCTCTCATCTTTTCCATATTCATCTTATTTATTTCTTTATATGTGAAAACCAATCATTTCCGTTGCTGCGATTAAGCCCAATGTTAACTAATCCTTAATCGTTCCACCATGGTGGAACGATATTTCCCTCGTGGTGGAATGATATTTTCTCCACGGTGGAACAATATTTCCTCCATGGAGGAACGGTTAAAGGTATGCAAGGAAAATGATTAATGTTGTTCATGTTTTATTATCTCTGATTCGAGCGACAAAAGTAGAGCTTTTGAATGGAATGGAAATTAACAAATGGTAATTTCCGACAGAAAAAATGATTTTAATTCTGCCAAACTGACAGATAAACTGCCACAAGTATAAATCTGCGGCTGCTCTGAACAATTTGGCACAACGTTTGTCTTTTTATTGGCGTCTGCCACTGAGGCGGACGTCGAAACAGAATAATAACAAATAAAAAAATAACGATCATGGGAAAAATTATTGGTATTGACTTAGGAACAACAAACTCTTGCGTTGCAGTATTCGAAGGTAACGAACCTGTAGTAATTGCAAACAGTGAAGGTAAGCGCACCACTCCTTCAGTAGTAGCATTTGTTGATGGTGGCGAACGTAAAATCGGTGATCCTGCCAAGCGTCAGGCTATCACGAACCCCACCCGTACGGTTTTCTCCATCAAACGTTTCATGGGCGAAAACTGGGACCAGGTGCAGAAAGAAATCGGCCGCATGCCTTATAAAGTAGTAAAGGGTGACAACAATACTCCGCGTGTAGACATCGACGGACGTCTCTATACTCCGCAGGAAATCTCTGCAATGATTCTGCAGAAGATGAAAAAGACTGCCGAGGATTATCTGGGACAAGAAGTGACAGAAGCCGTAATTACCGTCCCCGCATACTTCTCCGACTCCCAACGCCAGGCTACAAAGGAAGCCGGACAGATTGCAGGTCTTGAAGTGAAGCGTATTGTGAACGAGCCGACTGCCGCAGCTCTTGCTTACGGTATTGACAAGTCTCACAAGGACATGAAGGTTGCCGTATTCGACCTTGGTGGTGGTACATTCGATATCTCTATCCTCGAATTCGGTGGCGGTGTGTTCGAAGTATTGTCAACCAACGGTGACACTCATCTGGGTGGTGACGATTTCGACCAGGTAATCATCGACTGGCTGGTTCAGGAGTTCAAGAACGACGAAGGTGCCGACCTGACTCAAGACCCGATGGCTATGCAACGTCTGAAGGAAGCTGCCGAGAAGGCTAAGATTGAGCTGTCCTCTTCTACCAGCACTGAAATCAACTTGCCGTACATCATGCCCGTAGGCGGTGTGCCCAAGCACTTGGTGAAGACGTTGACCCGTGCCAAGTTCGAGGCTCTGGCTCACAACTTGATTCAAGCTTGTTTGGAGCCATGTAAGAAGGCTATGAGCGATGCTGGTCTGAACAATGCGGACATCGATGAAGTAATCCTTGTAGGTGGTTCTTCACGTATTCCGGCAGTACAGAAGTTGGTAGAAGATTTCTTCGGTAAAGTTCCTTCCAAGGGTGTGAATCCGGATGAGGTGGTGGCCGTAGGTGCTGCCGTGCAAGGTGCCGTTTTGACGGACGAAATCAAGGGCGTTGTATTGTTGGATGTTACTCCGCTTTCTATGGGTATCGAAACTATGGGCGGTGTGATGACGAAGCTGATTGATGCCAACACTACCATCCCCTGCAAGAAGAGCGAGACATTCTCTACTGCTGCCGACAACCAAACGGAGGTTACCATCCATGTATTGCAGGGTGAGCGTCCGATGGCTGCACAGAACAAGTCAATCGGCCAGTTCAACCTGACAGGTATTGCTCCGGCACGTCGCGGTATTCCTCAGATTGAGGTGACATTCGATATCGACGCCAACGGTATCTTGAAGGTGTCTGCCAAAGATAAGGCTACCGGTAAGGAACAGGCTATCCGTATCGAAGCTTCCAGCGGTTTGAGCAAGGAAGAAATTGAAAAGATGAAAGCCGAAGCCGAAGCCAATGCTGAAGCAGATAAGAAAGAGCGTGAGAAAGTAGACAAGCTGAACCAGGCCGATTCTATGATTTTCCAAACCGAAAATCAGTTGAAGGAACTCGGCGACAAGCTCCCTGCCGACAAGAAGGCTCCGATTGAAGCTGCTTTGCAGAAGCTGAAAGATGCCCATAAGGCTCAAGACCTGGCTACCGTAGATTCTGCCATGGCCGAACTGAATACGGCATTCCAGGCTGCCAGTGCTGAAATGTATGCCCAGAGCGGTGCTCAGGGTGGTGCACAAGCTGGTCCTGATATGAATGCAGGGCAACAAGGCGGTGCTCAGGATAATACAAAGCATGGCGATAATGTGCAGGATGCTGATTTTGAGGAAGTGAAGTAAGTTGCAATAGGTGATTTTATAGAAAAAAGAGGCGTGTAATCCATTAAGTTGCACGCCTCTTGTGTTTTTGAATTTCAAGTCAGTCTTATATACTTATTTTTCAGTTTGAGGATTAATGACAATGCGCCAATAGCCACCAAAGTTCTCACCTTCACGAGATAAGATATCCATAGACCGCAATTTTGCAATTTGTTTTTCTACGGCACGAGAACTTATACCAATCTTGTAAGCCATAGTTTCGGCTGACATAGGAGGAACGGAAATGACGAAATCGATAATCTTCTGTGCTGTCTTTCCTATGTTTTTAGGGGCATCTGTGCTCTCTCCGAACTTTTGTCGTTTACACCGAACATTTTCGCATTTACACCGAACTTTTCGACCGAACTTTCTTCGTTTGCAGGATACTTTTTGAGGGGACTGTTTACCCTTTCGGCCACTTCTTCTACGGGTATTCTTTCGTTCTTTCCCCAATTCAGATTATAGAATGTAGTGAAGAAAGAAGATGCTTCCGTATTGGCAAAAGCCGACACGGATTTAAGCCATGACTTCACTTTCTTACGTCCCAACATTTCCTTGAAATCATAAGCTGAACATTCCGTTATCAATGTATTGTTGCGTATCTGCATCGTTTTCTTTTTGTTGTTCGGGTATAACACTCTAATATAATTTACAAAGGTAAGGATAAAACCGAGGAATTGGTTAACCCCCTCGTTCCTTTTTGATTTTCATGCATTTACATTACGTAGTTTATAACAGTTATTTTATCTTTTCTTTATAACACTATTCACTACCCGTATAGAGGAGACCAGTTTATTGGTGGAAGTAAATACGTCCACATTCCACACATGGGATGAACGCCCTTTATGAACGATGGTTGCCACTGCCCTTACGGTATCTCCTTCGTGTGCAGAAGAAATATGATTTCCGCTGACTTGCATTCCCACGACAATCTCATCAGATTCGCAGATAATCATGGAGCCGAGCCCGGCAACGGTTTCTGCCAAGGCAAGGGTGGCACCGCCATGCAGAATGCCGAAGGGTTGGCGGGTACGGTAGTCGACCGGCATGGTTGCTTCTACGCGCTCATCCGAAGCGTATGTGTATTGAATGCCCAAGTTTCCCATCAATGCGTGTCGTGCCCGTTCGTTCAGTAAATCAAGAGGCACCTCTGCTGCACGCACTTCTGCCAATATTAGTTTTTCTACGGCCAGGGCCACTCCATCTTCTTCATTCGATGCAGTCACATAGTCTGCACAGACCTTTACAGAATCTTGTGAATGTCCCATAGCTACCCCCATGCCGGCCAATTGGAGCATGGTCACATCGCATACGCCATCTCCAACGGCAATGACTTCTTCCCGTGTTACTCCCAAATGCTCTAATAGGGCGCCTAACGTATTCGCTTTATTGACTCCGCAGGGCACCACCTCTAAAAAGTAAGGCTCGGAACGGAAAGCATCCAGAGTACCTGCCAGGCGTTTTTCCCAATGTTGTTCCAGCCCTATCAGAGCTTTTTCCTTATCACTCACCAGCATGCACTTGCAAGGCGCGAAGTCTATGGCAGTAGAGAATTCATCTTCCCTGATTATCTTCAAATTGTTTAGCAGGGCTTCATTCTTTATATATTCATTGTCCGGACTATCCGTAATGAGGGTATCATCGTGGTAGGTGAAGATGGCAAAGCCGTTCTTGCGGGCTTTCTTTTCCAGATAAGGCAGCATTTCCGGATTGATGCGTCGTTCAAACAATATTTCTCCGTTCTGTGCTTTTATTATCTGGCAACCATTATAGGAGAGAACAAACCCTCCATAATTGCCGAGTTCGAGGGTTTTGGCCAGTGGCATCAGTCCATAAGTCGGCCTACCGGATGCCAAAACTATGCGCACTCCCATTTGCTGGACCTTTAGCAGAGCAGCTAATGTCCTTTTACTAATTTCTCTTTCATCATTGAGTAGCGTTCCATCTACATCAAGAACCAATAACTTATATTTCATGGCAACTCGATTTTGGGGTTATTATGTTACAAAGTTAAAAAAATGACTGTTAAAACGGTAATATTCGTTTTATTGTTTACTGAAACTTCTTTTATTTATCCTATCTTTGTCCACGTTTTGTTCCGCGTTCTCTATCCGGAGAAGCGGATGAAAAGGGAATCGGGTGAAAGTCCCGAACAGTCCCGCTGCTGTGAGTTCCATGCTCGGTGTATCATACTTGTGCCACTGTTCTTCGGAAAGAACGGGAAGGCGATGTACCGGGAACGAGTCAGAAGACCTGCAAAACAAAGTCGAAAAATTGTCCATTCGAGGAAAGTGGGCAGTGCGCAAATGGTTTAAGATAATCTTCATTTATTCTATGTCAGGAAGGACTAAGGTATTACTGGTCTGTGCTGTTTCATTGGGTGCAAGTATACTCCGGCTCTCTGCCCAGGAGGTGGGGGGAGATACGATTACGGGGAAAGTGCATCAGATAGAGAAAGTGACAGTGACAGCACGCAGGTCGCCCAATAAAGTGACTTCTGCCGTACCCATACAGACAATGTCACGGCAGGATATCAGCCAGCTGGGAATACAGAATATGGCAGATGCTGTACGCCGTTTTGCCGGAGCCAATGTAAAGGACTATGGAGGCATTGGAGGACTGAAAACGGTTTCCATACGCAATATGGGAGCAGCCCATACAGCTGTCAGTTATGACGGGGTGGCGGTGAGCAATTGTCAGGCAGGGCAGATAGATATCGGGCGTTTTTCGCTGGACAATGTTTCCATGCTTTCGCTCGCCATCGGGCAGTCGGAGGACTTGTTACAGTCCGCCCGCTTGTATGCGTCGGCCGGTGTGCTGGGCATAGAGACGGAAAAACCTCATTTTGATGACGGGCGCAATGCCGCTTTTCAGGCACGGGTGCGCGGAGGGTCGTTCGGCATGGTCAGCCCCTCGCTGCGCTGGTGGCAGAAACTGGGCTGCCGTACACGCGTGGCGGTAGATGCCGGTTATATGAGGGCGGACGGTAATTACCCTTTCACGCTGGTCAATGGGAAATACGTGACGGAAGAGAAACGTAACAACTCCGGCATCTATTCCTGGCAGGGCGAAGCTACCTTTTATCATACTTTCAAGGATGACAGCGAACTGGATGTGAAGGGTTACTACTTCTATTCCCGCCGGGGACTTCCAGGGGCGGTTACGCTCTATAATCCCCTTTCCGATGAAACGCTTTGGGATGAGAATACTTTTGTGCAGGCACGTTATAGGAAGCATTTTTCGCCCCGGTGGAGTTTGCAGGCACAGGCAAAGTATAATCATGGCTGGAACCAATATAAGGATGAGGGCAAGGAATATGCCGACGGATATTATCGGGAAAATCACCGGCAAGACGAATATTATATTTCCGCGACCGTTCTCTACCGTCCTTTGGAAGCTTTGACCCTTTCGTTGGCGCAGGATGGGGTGATAAACAAGTTGCGCAACAGTTTGCCGGAATGTCCTTTCCCTACAAGATATACTTCCATCAGTGCCTTCAATGCACGCTACCGGCAAGGATGGCTCACGGCCACGGCTTCGCTGGTGCATACTGCCACTTCGGAGCATGCCGAGAAAGGTACGGTCCCCGATGACTTCCATCGCTTTGCCCCCTCTTTATCAGTCAGTATGCAGCCTTGGCAGGACGAGTCGCTGTATTTCCGGTTGATGTATAAGAGTACGTTCCGTCTGCCCACTTTCAACGACCTCTATTACTACCGGCTGGGCAACCGTAATCTGCGACCCGAGAAGGCAGACGAATATAATGTCGGTATCACATGGAGCAAATCCGGATTGTCTGTGTTCGACTATATCTCCGTTACGCTCGACGGTTACTATAATGATGTGACGGATAAGATTGTGGCTTTTCCCACCACCTATGCGTGGAAGATGGCGAACTACGGCAAGGTGCATGCCGCAGGTGTGGATGCCACTTTGGCCGCCACTGTACCCTTGACAAAAAAAATAAAACTGGTTATGTCGGGCGGATATACGTGGCAGAAGGCCATTGACCTGACCGATGCCGATGCCAAGAACTATAAAGACCAATTGCCTTATACCCCTCTCCATAGCGGAAATGCGTCTGCCATTGTGGAAACGCCGTGGGTGAATGTGGGCTACTCGGTGGTGGGAGTGGGAAAACGCTACTATTTGTCGCAGAACCTTCCGGAGAATGAGATTGAGGGGTATTGGGAGCATACGATGAGCCTCTCTCATGAGTTTGCTTTGGGCAGTTGCCGACTCCGGTTGCAGGCTGAGATTATAAACCTGACCGATGAACAGTATGACGTGATAAAATATTATCCTATGCCGGGCCGTTCGTGGCGGCTGACGGGGACCTTTAAGTTTTGAGTCAGCCATTTATAAACAATAAGAAATAATTATAAACAATAACAACAGTGATTATGAAAGTAAGAAGTTTATTATTCGGTATGCTCTGCATGCTTGCTTTGGGTGCCTCTTTGGTATCTTGTAGTGACGACGACGATGATTCTCTGGATGATGACGGGTCGAAGGTGACACTGCCGCAGACGCGTGTCTATATTCTGAACGAAGGCTCTCAAGGGGCCAACAATGCAGGACTTGCCTTTTATGCACCCAATAAGGATGCGGATTTTATCAGTGATATCTACAAGACCCAAAACAATGCCAAGTTGGGTGACCTTGGTCAGAGCATGATTGAGTATGAAGATGAAATATATATAGCCGTTTATGGCTCTAATTATCTGACCAAGCTGAATGCTGCAGGTGTGGAGTTGAAACGTGTTTCGTTCGTAGGCGACAACGACCTCAGTGCTGGTATTCGCTATATAGATGCTGAGGATGGGTATATCTATGCTTCCTTTTGGGGAGGAGCAGTGGCTAAAATCAATGCGACAACGTTGGAGGTAGTGGATAAATTGACCGGACTTGGTGACAATCTGGAAGGTGTGGCAATCTGTGAGGACATGCTTTATGTTTCGAATAGTTGTACTGCTGACTATACTTATCACAATGATGTTAAAGTGATAGACTTGCGAACATTCACACTAAAGGAAACATTGACAGTGGCTTCCAATCCCAATACACAAATGCTGGAAGAGGACGACAAAGTGTTCCTCATTTCTGATGATTATTCTTCTGCAGAGGGCTATGTGCTGCAGATGATTGAGCCGGCCAAAGGCAACAAGGTTACCAAGATAGGCAATGCCACTTATATGGCTGCCAATAATGATATATTGTATCTGGTGAATTCAATGACGGACTGGAGTACTAAACCGGTTACAACTGTCAACACTTTCTTTACTTACAACATCAAGACGGGACAGATGAATAATGCTTCTTTCCTGAAAGATGCTCCTGCTGAACTTGTATCGAGTACATTGCATATGTTGACAATAAACGACAATGACGGTGATATTTATATCAGTACTTCCGATTTCATTACGAACGGTACCATCTACCGTTTCAAGAAAGACGGTACGTTCATAGAAAAGTTCGATGCAGGAGGTGTCAATCCTAATTCCGCTGTTTTCTTTAATTAATGTCGATGAAAAGGAACAGCTTTCTTATCTGCATACTCGCAGTCTTGCTTCTTTTCTCCTGCGGGGGAAGGGGCAAGACTGCCTCTGCTTTGCCCGACGGTGACACCATTCCCTTACGTTATGCGGAGAACCTTACCTTAGTGTCCTATCCCGACTATACCCTTGCCACCCTGCGCAATCCCTGGGATACGTTGCACACGCTGCATACCTATATCCTGGTTCCTAAAGACCGTGAACTCCCGGCACATCTTCCGGAAGGTACCGTGGTGCGTACCCCGCTCTCCAAATCGGTCATTTACTCTTCCGTACATTGCGGGTTGATGGATAATCTGGGCGTGTTCAGTAGTATCGGCGGCGTTTGCGACCTGAAGTACATTAAGCTGCCGGCCGTGCACGAGGCTTGCCGTCGGGGTATCATTGTCGATTGCGGCGATGGTATGAATCCCGATATGGAACGTATCATCGACCTGCATCCCGATGCCATTCTTCTATCTCCGTTCGAGAACAGTGGTGGTTATGGCCGTATCGAGAAACTGGATATTCCCATCATCGAATGTGCCGACTATATGGAAACTTCCGCTTTGGGCCGTGCCGAATGGATGTGTTTTTACGGGCTGCTCTTCGGGGCTGCGCCACAAGCCGACAGTCTGTTTGCCGAGGTGGATAGCTGCTACCGGCGCCTCAAGATGCGTGCAAAGCTTTCCTCCACCTCACTGTCCATTGTCAGCGAGTTGAAAAGCGGCTCGGCATGGTACGCTCCGGGAGGGCGTAGCACTATAGGAAGGCTTTTTCAGGATGCTTGCGGGCGTTACGCTTTTGCCGACGATACCCACAGCGGTTCTGTTCCTCTGGCTTTCGAGACCGTTTTCGACAAGGCGGGCGATGCCGACGTCTGGCTGGTGAAGTACAACCGTGACCGCGACATGAGCTATGCTGATTTGGAGGCGGATTATATCGGCTACACCGGTTTCAAGGCTTTCAAGACCCGGAATGTCTATGGTTGTAATACGGCGAAAGTTCCTTTCTACGAGGAGACTCCGTTCCGTCCCGATTATTTGTTATCCGACCTGATACAGATTCTGCATCCCGAAATAGGAGATTTGGGAGGTTTGCGCTATTTTTGCAGACTGAAGGAGTGATGAACACAGAGATACGGAACTTTTGTGAAAGTAATAGAAAACTCTGTGCCTCCGTGTCTCTGTGTGCTAAATAATGTAACTATGAGTAAAGGCTGGAAATATGGTATCGGGCTGGGAGTAGTAATCTTATTGCTTTTTGCGGGCAATCTGCTGGTGGGGTCGGTTTCGATTCCGCCTGCCGATGTTTTCCGTATCCTGCTCGGTGGAGAGGGGGAGAAGGCAAGCTGGAGCTTCATCCTTTGGGAATCCCGTTTGCCCCAAGCGCTGACGGCGCTGCTTTGCGGTGGCGCATTGGCTGTCTGCGGACTGATGTTGCAGACGGCTTTCAAGAATCCGCTGGCAGGACCATCCATTCTGGGCATCAACGCCGGGGCAAGTCTGGGAGTGGCCTTCGTCATGCTGCTGTTTGGCGGCAGCATCACGGCAGGGGTGTTCAGTCTGTCCGGCTTCTTCTCCGTACTGCTTGGCGCATTTATCGGAGCCATGCTGATTATGGTACTTATCCTTTTCTTTTCCACGCTGATAAAGAGCAATATCATGCTGCTGATAACGGGTATCATGATAGGCTACATCGCTTCTTCGGCCATTGCCCTGCTGAACTTCTTTGCTACGGCAGAGGGGGTGCAGTCCTATATGATATGGGGGCTGGGCAACTTCGGTGGAGTTTCCCTACAGCAGATGCCGGCCTTTGCGCTGGTCACCATTGTGGGACTGTTCGGCTCATTATTGTTGATAAAGCCCCTGAACGCCTTGTTGCTGGGAGAGCGCTATGCCGAAAATCTAGGTGTAAATATCCGCCGTGTGCGCAACTGGCTTTTGATTATCACCGGGCTCTTGACGGCTGTCACCACCGCCTTCTGTGGTCCGGTCGCCTTTATCGGCCTGGCCGTGCCGCATGTGGCCCGCATGATATTGGGGACAACCAATCACAATTCCCTATTGCCGGTCACCATCCTGAGTGGCGGTGCAGTGGCACTGCTTTGCAATCTGATTTGCGTCTTGCCCGGCGAAGCGGGTATTATCCCCTTGAATGCCGTCACGCCCATTATCGGTGCGCCGGTCATCATCTACGTTATTCTGAGCCAGCGGAAGCCCCAACAATTCAACTAAGCTATTGCCAACAGTTTGACAAGGTTTTGCCTTACTATTGGCAAGACTTTGCCACCGCGTTGGCAAACTTTTGCCATAGGCATGGCAAAGTTTTGCCAAACCTATGGCAATGTCTTGGCAAAATTTCTCTCTGATTATCAACGTACTACTTTTTTGGTGTTTTTCTCTCCATTCCATAGGGTTTTATCTTTCTCACCGCTCTTATTAATAGAAACCCCTTAAAAACATGCCTTATGAAAAACTTTGTAGGATTTACACTTGGGTGTTTGTTTGCATTCTTATCTTCGGGTATCACCCCGTTGATGGCGCAGGACGCGGCAGTGAACGAGCTCGTCATCACCGGTACGGTCAAGAATAAGGACAGCAGGAAGAAACTCGAAAACGTGAACGTCTCTGTTGTCGGCAACAATATCGGAACGGTGACCAATGCCGACGGCACATTCTCCTTGAAAGTAGCGGAAGCGGAAGCTTTCCGTGGACTGGAAGTCTCCCATATCGGCTATCTCACTACACACCTCTCTCTGGAAGAACTTGAAAAAACGGGCGGGCTGACCATCTGGATGATACCGGCTCCCAATCTTTTGAGCGAGATTGTGGTCTATGGCAATAATCCCCGCGTCATAGTGGAAGAGGCCATCAAGAAAATTCCAGTAAACTATTCTGGCAATGACAACATGCTGACCGCCTTCTATCGGGAAACCGTGCAGAAGCGCCGCCGCTATATCAGCGTGTCCGAGGCAGTGATGGATGTCTATAAGACGGATTATAACTCCCGCGATGTGGACCGCGACAAGGTGCAGCTGCTGAAAGGCCGCCGCCTGCTGAGCCAAAAGCAGAGTGACACGCTGGCTGTGAAAGTGGTGGGAGGCCCCAATTTGTCCCTTTATCTGGACATTGTGAAGAATGGCGATGCGCTGTTGAGCACGGACAATCTGGACTATTATGAATTCCGTATGGAGGACCCCGTCAATTTGGATAACCGCATGCAGTATGTGGTCAGCTTCCGTCCGCGGGTCAGCCTGATGTATGCCTTGTTCATCGGGAAACTGTATATAGACTACGAACGGCTTTCCTTTACACGTGCCGAGTTTGGCCTGGACATGGCAAACCGGGTGAAGGCAGTGGAGGCCATTCTGCATAAGAAGCCCGTCGGCTTACGGTTCCGCCCGCAGGAAGTCACCTATCTGGTGACCTACAAGCAGCAGGGGGCCAAGACTTACCTGAACTATATACGGAATGTCATCCGCTTTAAATGCGACTGGAAAAAAAGGCTGTTCTCCTCCAGCTACACCGCTTTCTCTGAAATGGTGGTGACCGACAGGACGGAAAGCCCTCTCTCCGGCATCTCCAACAAGAACACCTTCAAACGGAAGCAGGTATTCTACGACCTGGTGGATGAGTACTGGAACGAAGACTTCTGGAGGAACTACAATATCATAGAACCTACGGAATCCCTGGAGAATGCAGTCAGCAAATTGCGGAAACAATCCAATTGATTATCTGATAGTTTTCCTTATATTTGGAGCAACCGAGAAAAAACACCGTGTATGCTGGACGAACTGATGATACTGGCCAGAATAAAGGAGGGCGATATAAAGGCGTTCGAAGGAATCTTCCGCCGGTATTATTCCCCTCTTTGCTGGTATGCTGCGGGCATCACGGGTGATACGGCGTCTGCCGAGGAAATTGTGGAGGAGCTGTTCTACGTGCTGTGGAAGAACCGGGAGCGGTTACAAGTATTCCAGTCCGTGAAAAGCTATCTCTACCGTTCTGTGAGGAATGAAGCCGTGCAGTTTTGTGAGCATCAGGAGGTCAAGGAGCGCTATCGGGCATCTGTCCGTACGGAGTCCGGGCCGGGCTATTCGTCCGACCCCCACGCGCATTTGGAGTACGAGGAACTACGGACTCTCATCCGGCATACGCTCGACAAGCAGCCCCGGCGCCGGCAGCAGATTTTCAGGATGCACCGCATGGAGGGGAAGAAATATGCAGAGATTGCCTTGTCGCTTTCGTTGTCCGTCAAGACGGTGGAAGCGGAAATGACCAAGGTACTCCGAACCTTACGAAATGAAATTGATAATTATATCCGGACACAATGATGGAAGTAGATAAAAAGAAGACAAGGACCGACGAGGCATGGGTACGGCTTTATGCCCGCTTCGAAACGGACTGCCTGCTGCCGGCAGATGCGGAACATGCTCCGGCAATGCACCGCAGGCTTTACCTCAAGTGGGGGAGCGTTGCGGCAGCCGTGATTGCCGGAATCGTATGTTTTGCCGCATGGTGGGCCGTACCGGAACAAGGTGGGGACAGTCGTAGCTTGCTGACGGAGGAGAACCGGGAGAAGCCCACACTGGTCAAGACCCTTGAAGACGGTTCGGTGGTATATCTGGCGCAGGAAAGCACGCTGAAGTATCCCGAACATTTTGCGGAAGACAAGCGGGAAGTGAACCTGCAGGGTGAAGCCTTCTTCGATGTGGCAAAGAAACCCGAGCAGGCTTTTACGATTGAGACGGCGAGGGTGCGTGTGGAGGTGCTGGGCACGGCTTTCAATGTCAGGAGCAATGAAGGGGCCCCCTTCAGCTTGTCCGTGAAGCGCGGGAAGGTGAAGGTGCTGCTGAAACAAGAGGAACAGACGGTCTTTGTAGAGGCGGGAGAAACGGTTATCTTGCAGGGGGGCAGTCTGCTCGTCAGCGAGACGGAGAATCCGGAGCTCTTTGACCGTTACACCAGCAACATCCGTTTCAAGGACGAGTGCCTGGAGGATGTGCTGCGTGCTATCAATAAGGAGTCTGCCGGCTGGCAGATAGAAGCCGCGTCGCCAACCCTGGGCAAAAGGCGGCTGACGGTCGAATTTTCGAATAACTCCCCGGAGTCTGTGGCCGAGCTGATATGCTGGACGTTCGACTTGAAGTGTACACGTCAGGGCAATAGACTGATATTGTCGGAACAATGAATTCAATGAAATGCTTCATTCTCCATTTTTCACTCTTCATTTTCTTCCTGGCGGGCAGTGCAAGAGCGGACGGAGGCGATGTGCTGGACCGCATCGTCCGGCTGCCCGGAATGAAGGGAACGGTTTATGCGCTGTTGGGGAAAGTCTCGGAGCAGTCCGGCTATCTGTTTATCTATGACAGCAAGGTCATCCATAACGACTCAGTAGTGAGGGTTAGGAAGCAGGAGTGTTCCGTGAGACAGGCCATTCATAGGATAACCGGCAGTCGGAACCTCGAATTGAAGGTATTAGGCAACCATATATTGATAACACGGGCGGCAGAAAGGAAGAGTATGGAAGAAACGGTACTCCTGCCGCCCCGACCGGCGTATTCCACCATTGCCGGAATCCTGTTGGACAAGGAGACGGGAGAGCCCGTCGTCAGTGCGTCGGTCATCGCACAAGGAACCTCACTGGGTAACATTACCAACCAGAACGGTGAATTCCGGCTCAACCTGCCCGACTCGTTGAGGCGCTGCATGCTCTCCTTCTCCCATCTGGGTTATGTGGGGCAAACGGTGGAAGCCTCTGCTTTGGAAGGACGCAGCAATGTTCTGAGCCTTGAGCCGAAAGTCATTTCCTTACAAGAAGTGCTTATCCGCCTGGTGGAGCCTAAAAAGCTGCTTCGCGAGATGATAGAGCACCGGGATAGGAACTGCTCCACTTCTCCGGTCTATCTGACCACCTTCTACCGGGAAGGCGTACAACTGAAGAACAAGTTCCAAAGCCTGACGGAGGCGGTTTTCAAGGTCTACAAATCGCCCACGATGGAGCCCGGACTGAAGGACCAGGTGAAGTTGCTCAAGATGAGCAAGATAGACAACCGGGAGCAGACGGACAGTGTGCTTGCCAAAATCAGCTCCGGGGTGGAGGCGTGTCTGCAGTTGGACATCATGAAGAATCTTCCCGACTTCCTCTTGCTGGAATCCGGCGAGGAACTTTATACCTATACTTCGGGCGACATCGTATCGGTGGACGACCGTACTGCCAACGTCGTCTATTTTGAGCAGAAACGTGGGGTAAAGGAGCCTTTGTTCTGCGGAGAACTCTATATAGACTCGGAGAACAGCGCCTTGCTGCGTGCCCGCTTCGAGATTCATCCCCGGTATGTGAAGGCCGCCACACGGCTTTTCGTGATACGCCAGGCTCCGAAAATCAGGCTGACAACGGAGAAACTTGTCTATACCGTCTCATACAAACCCTGGAACGGTACCTATTATGTCCACCACATCCGTGGCGACCTTTACTTCAAGATGAAGAGAAAACGCATGCTCTTCAGTAATCCCACTCTGTATACCTGGTTCGAGATGGTGACCTGCCGGATTGACGGGGAGAACGTGACGCGCTTCCCGCGTGCGGAACGGTTGCCGGTGCATACCGTCTTCTCTGAAACTGCCGCTTTCCTCTACGGCTGACTTTGCGGCAATCCGCAGGGGGCGGCTTGGCTTGTTTCCGTCAATATAGCGATTGCGGTGGCGTGTCCTGCCCGCTGTGGTTTTGCTTTCTTCTACGGACGGAAATGGAAAATGCCAAACGCTCCCTTGGATTTCTTCATCACTACTACGGTAGCCCCATACCTTTCTTCCAAATGGCTGCGGTATTCTTTTCATCACTACTACGGTACGCAAGACCGTTTTGGGCAAATTTCCCCGTCACTTTCTACAACAACAGGAATGTGCGGTCTGCCAAAAATGGGCGCAAAAAAAACGCCACGGACTTTCAAAAAATCTGTGGCGTTGCAGCTTGGTCGATATTCAATTTTCATTTCCATAATGTGAGGGGAGCGACAGCACTTTAGTCTGTCGCTCCCTTGATTACCCATCAGCGGAAACAGGCAGGGCTGTCAACGGCGGCGCATTTATGCGCCGTTCATCTTGACCGTTGACTGCTCCGGCTGATTCCGCTATTTGTTGTGGGATTACAGCTACATTCAAATCTTTTGCGCTGATTAGTGTTTCTTGTTTGCATTTCGGACAGAACAGAGGGAAATTTTCAAGTATTGTATCGGGGCGTATCTTTGTTCGTGTTTTATTTCCACAAATAGGGCAAAGCACCCACCTATCAGGCGATTTAATCATTTTAATTTTCATTATTTAAGGAAAGAAATGTAAATTGTGAAGTTATCGGGAATGTAGCTGATACTCAATCCCTTTTCGCCATTTGACAAAAGCGTACCGATAGAAACATAGTCCTGTCCCTCAATTTCTTCCGACACTTCCTCTATTATAGAAAACCCCTCTTGCTTCAAAAGCTCTAAATAGTCGTTATAGTCGGTTTCGCTTATATCCACAATACTGATACTGCAATTCTCATGTTCCGTATCAAGCATAGCCCAACCGACCGTACCGGACGGGACGGGAAGCCCCTCGGTGTATTCATTCACAGGCCATACACCCGCGTCAAGCATGGTATTGCTTTCTGTTTGTGTATTGCTTGGATTATCCGCAGCGGACGGCGTATCTTGATTGGAACAGGCAGCCAAAGAAAGCATAAGTAAAATAGCGATTATTGAAACAAATTTTTTCATAGCTACCTCCTGTTTTTGCGGACGGTTCGGATAATCTGAATGATTGCGATTGTAACCGCGATTACACCGACTGCCAAAATGATTTGTGAAGCGTCAAATCCAAAAGCTCCCTCAACTTGAATGTTTGTCATTGCGTCTGCTTGTCCGATTGCCCCGTCCGGCACTTTCCCGGATTGGGTAGTGGCGTAAATCACAAACGCTGCAACGGCAACGACAAGGGCTGCAACGCTCGAAATAATCCCTTTCCGTTTCTGCGGTGCTGCGCTGTCAATGCCTAACTGCTCGGCGGTATTCTCTGCAAACTCTTTGGGAGTGCCTAACCGTTCGATTACCTGTTGTTCCGTTTCGCCATGCTCCAACGCAGAAGCAAAGACTTCATTCAGATCACGTACGACCTCTTTTTTTGCTTTGCGTGTTAAACTCAATTCCTTTTCCACTTGCTTAATGTATTGCTCTTTCATTCTGATACCTCCGCTGTTTGATAGGTGGCAATAAAGCCATTTACACAACTTTCATAGCTCGCCCAAAATAAAATCAGCTCGTCTAATACCTCTCTGCCCTTATGGGTAAGGGAGTAGTATTTTTTTGATCCGCCATTTGCCGCTGCCGGGGCTAATCGGCATTGGATTAACTCGGCTTCCTGCAAACGATACAGAATAGGGTAAATCGTTCCCTCTTTTGCATAGCCCAAAACGGACGCGCTGTTATTTAGCTCTGTAATGATTTCATAGCCGTAGGTTTCTTTGCGTCCGATCAAGCACAAAAGTATCATTTCAAGAGAGCCTTTTTTGAATTGCTGCACATACCTGTTATCCATACTCTCTACCTCACTTTAGTTTTGCTATTTAGCGTTCCTAAATAGCAAAACATATTATAACTCCCGGAGGTGTTCAAGTCAATAGAGTTTATAGAAATGTTACAAATGCTTTTTAGACTTTACCCTATAATTTGCCTTGCTCGGAATAGCGGCGGGGCTGACTGTCCTTGTCCTGTTTTGTTGTGCTTCTTTATTAACCATGAGCATTTGCACCTGGATTATCATTTCCGTAACCTTCCAGCAGGTTGATCACGCCCCAGATGCCAAGACCGGCTCCGAGGGCAATGACGAGGGTCTGCAACACATCGACTGCGCTATTGAAGAAATCCATATTTTATGTGCCGGAATCGTTTCTTTATGGTTTTTACGATGGAAACCGCAAAGCCGGAATGAGCTGGCCGCCGTGTGCGGCTGTCGATTCCGGCGTCTCCTTTCAAAATATTCAATTTGTTTGCCTCCGACCTTGCGTTTCGCATATTGTCGCTGCATTGTCGGTCGTCCTCCTTTACGGAATGGATGTCTGAAAAATCTATATGAACCGCCCGTTCAGGCGGGAGCCTGCGTCTCGGACACGTCCGCCTCAAAGACCTCAAATTCCTCCTCCGGGCGCAGCTTCAGCCGCGTGGAGAGGTATTTCTCAACGTCAAAGGCGTTCTTGGGATTCGCGTCCGAGAGGTACTTGTAGTTGGGGTGCTGGGTGACGTCGTATTTATCCGAGAGGAAGGGGCGCACGCCGCGAAGCTGCAAGATGCACTTGCCGCCGCCCAGCACCGCAAGCTCGTCCTGGCTCATCAGCTCCTTGCCGAGCTTTTGGTAGTTCAGGCTGTGGGAGCGCTCACGACCCCGGCTTTCGCCGGTGTTGAAGGTGTCGATGGTTTCCTTGCCCAGCGCGGCGGACAGCTCCTTCAAGGTGGTCGGCTCCTTACCGCCTAAGAAGATGGAGCTGTCGCAGTTGCCGATGATGGTGTCGCAGTTGTCTTTATAGAGGGCTTTGAGCTGGGACTGTGCCTGCAAGATGAGGCAGGCGGAGATCTCGCGGCTGCGGATGGTGGCCATGAGCTTTTCCAGCTTGGGGATCTGCCCGATATTGGCGCACTCGTCGATGAGGCAGCGCACATGGACGGGCAGTCTGCCGCCGTACACGTCGTCGGCCTTGTCGCACAGGAGATTGAAAAGCTGGGTATAGATCATGCTGGCGAGGAAATTGAAGGTATCATCGGTGTCAGAGATGATGATGAACAGCGCCGTTTTCCGGTCGCCCAGCGTGTCCAGCTCCAGCTCGTCATACGCCGTGATCTCCCGCAGCTCCTGAATGTCAAAGGGAGCGAGGCGCGCGCCGCAGCTAATTAGAATACTTTTTGCCGTCTTGCCCGCCGCTAAGCGGTATTTGGCATATTGGCGCACGGCGAAGTGTCCGGGGTCCCGGCTTGCCAGCTCCTCAAATATCAGATCGACAGGGTTTTTGAACTCCTCATCGTCCTCCCGCACCTCCATGGTGTTTATCATCTCAATGAGGGTGGCGAAGTTTTGCTCCTCCACCGGCGCTTCGTACCAGAGGTAGCCGATGAGAGCGGTGTAGAGCAGGGTTTCAGCCTTGCGCCAGAAATCGTCGCCGCTCTTGCCGTCCCCCTGCGTGTTGGCGATGAGGGTCGTGACCAGCTTCAAAATGTCCTTCTCGCTGTGGATGTAGGCGAAGGGGTTATAGTGCATACTCTTTTTGAAGTTGATCGTGTTTACCACCTTGATGCGATACTTGTTGCGCCTGAGCAAATGGCCGACCTCGCAGATCAGTCCGCCTTTCGGGTCGGTGACGACGAAGGAAACCGGCCGGGAATCGGAGGTACACTGCATGAGATTTGGCTTGATGAAAAAGCGCGTCTTGCCGCTGCCGGAGCCGCCAATCACCAGTACATTTTTGTTTCTGGCAGTCTTGGGGTCTTTGGGGCGGCTGTTCATGGTCAGCCGCTCTGTCTGGGTGAGGATGATGTTGTTTTCAAACACGGGATCGACATAGGGGCGTATATCGTTGGAATTGCCCCAGCGCGCCGACCCGTATTCTATATTTTTGCGGTATTTCTTGGCGTTCTTGCCCTTAACGTACACCGCCAGACGGATGAGCAGGGCGGCCGCAACGCCCACGCACAGGTCGATGGGGTGAAAGCTGGGCAGCGCCGATTGGAACGCGGCGGCGAAGCCCTCCATGATGTGCAGCGCCTTTGCTGAAAAGTCCGCGCCCGGACTTAGCCGCGCAGCCTGCCCTAATTTGGTGGCGTAGAGGGCGATGAAGGCATACGGCAGATTGGGCAGAATGGCTTTTTTGATGTTTACGGTTTTCATAGCTCCAGCCCCTTATCCTTGCTCCGGGACTTGTCCGGCGTGAGGGTCAGCAGCTTCGCCTTGAGCGCACGGAGCTGCTCCAGCACGGAGGGGCGGTCCTTGGAGGCGCGCCTGACCTCCTTTGCCGTGTACTCCTTGAAGGCCGCCGTCAAAGCGTCGGCGTCGCGGGCTTTGAAAAAAACAAGGTATTTGGGAATATCCCCGGACTTATCCTTTTTCAGAGCGAAATCCACGCCGTATTTCCGTGCCACGCGCTCAAAGGATTTGATATTGCTGTCGGTGATCTCGATATTGGATACGCCCTGATTCTGCCCGATGAGCTGCTTTACCGTCTGCTTGCCGGTGGGCTTTTCCGGCGCGGCGCGCGCCTTTGCCAGCTTTTTCTCCTTACGGCTGGCAAGGTATTTGAGAATGGCGGCCTTCAGCAGCCGCGCCGTGAGCTTGGTTGCGCTGATGACCAGCGTGACCGCTCTGTTTTCCACTTCCTCCTGCATGGGTCATCCCTCCTTTTTTCGGTCATATTCAGCCCTTGCCCCGCAGCCCGTCGCCGTACATATCGTGGTTGACGAGGGCGGAATAGTAGCTGCCCATGGTGCTGGGAGCGTTGAACAGCGAGGCAAGCAGGTATTTCTTGATGTTGCGGACATAGGTGGTGTTCTGCTTCAGGCAGTCAAAGACGTAGCCGATGTGCATGGAATTGACGCGCAGCAGCTTTTCCTTCACCATCTCTGCCGGATACTCGTCCCCGGCCACCACGATGGTCTGTCTGTGGGAGCAGAGGGTTTCCGCCATGAGGTCCACCACCTCGTCAAGCTGCTCCTTGTCCTGCTGCGGGTCCTGCGTGAGAATGTCGTACTCGATATTTTCCTTGACGAGCTCTCGTGCTTCCTCGTATCCCATCCCATCGCATCCCGCGCCCTGCAAGGGGGCTGGGGGATAGATTGGATCAGGATTTGATGTGTCCGTACTTGATCCATTTGGTATTTCTTTTTCTTTACTTCTTCTATCTTTATTTAATTGCGCGGGCTTTTCCGTATATGGCTCCGCCGTATCCGGGGTATCCAGATACGGGTTTTCCGTATCTGGTGAAGCCGTATCCGGCAAGGGCGGATGCGGGGATTCGTAGATGGTGTACTCGGTGTCGGTGATGCGCCCGCGGCTGTCCCTGAGCTGGCGGCGTACAAGGTAGCCGTGCGATTCCAGCTCCTTGAGCGCCGCGCCGATGGCGTCCACGCCCTCCTTGCAGATGGCGGCAAGCCCACGGGTGGTATAATCCCACTCGTCGGTCAGGGAGAGCATCTTGGACAGCAGCCCGATGGCCTTGAGGGTCAGGGAGGTGTCCCGCAGGTGGTAGTTTGACATGACGGTGTAGTTGTGGTTCTTTTCTACCCGAAAAACGGCCACCGTCCTCACCTCCCGGTCAGCGGCGCAGCAGGGAGGAAGCCGCCGCGCCGGAACGCACGGCGCTTTATGAACTCCCGCTGCCCCTGCTGCGAGGCGATCCGAAGAGCGTCCTCGCCGTACCGCGCGATGAGCAGGGCGTTGATGAGCAGCCGAAACGCCTCGTCCCCGACGATCTGCGGCTCTGCAAGGTCGCCCTTCGTCACCTCATCCGTGCCGCAGTAGAGGCTCTTTGCCCCCATGAGCAGTGTGTAGTCGTGCTGGGAAATACCGCGCCTGCGGGCGTAGCGGAAGTCGATGCCGCCCTTGGTGAAGCAGTTGAAGCTCCTGTCCCCGATCTCCTTGTTGGAGGTCAGCAGGTACAGCGCGGCAAGGAATACCGGCGTGTCCCGCTTTTTCCGGTAGCCCAGCAGGGTGCGGAGAGAGGTGAAGCGGCGCTTGTGCTGTTCGTCCTGCCACAGCGAGCCGGGGAAGCCGGCGACAAGACGGAGGATGCGCGGCGTCAGGCGGGGGTGCAGCGGGAACAGCTCCGCCACGGCCTCCGCGTAGCCCACGACCCCGGCCTCCATGCGCTCGGCAAGGCAGGGGCAGGACAGCGCAGTGCAGCCCAGCTTTTTGACGTATTCGGCGCAGAGGACGCAGGCAACGTCCTCCGGCCTGTATTTGAAGGTGTTGATATACATGGTTTGCCTCCTGTTCGGTCCTTTGGATATGACAAAACCGGGCAAAGAAAGCTCTCTGCCCGGTCGTGTCAAGGTGTGTTCGGTTATCTGCTCTGCTCCCGCTGGCGCTTGCGCAGCCATGCGTCCAGCAGCTTGAGGATGGTTTCCTCCATCCGCTGGGGCGTATAGGAGCGCGGGAAGTATTTGCGGAGCTTGTCCGCCGAGAGGACGACGTTATACCCCTCCGGCTTTTTCTGCTCCATCATAATGTCCAGCATGGAATCGTCGTTGAGCTTTCCCTCGCGGGAGAGCTTCTTCATCCGCTGCGCCTGTGAGAGCGAGGGCGTGGCCTGCTCGCTGTCGATGGCGGTGAGCAGCATCTGCTGTTCCTCCGGCTTGAGGTAGGAGATTTCCACGGCAGGGGTCATGCCGATCTTCTTCTCGTCCACCATCTGCTGAAGCTCCGGGGAGAGCTCGGTCAGGCGGATGTAGCGGCGCACGGTGTCGCCACTGACATCTGCGCCTTTTGCCACTTCGTCGTCTGCGCGGAACTTCGCCGCAACTTGCGGCGAAGTTAAATCTGTTCGTGCGCCTTGCCGCTTTATGGCCTCCAGCTTCATTTTGTACGCCTGCGCCCGTTCAGAGGGCAGGATATTCTCCCGCTGGATGTTGCTGTCCACCATGAGGATGGTGGCGGTGTCATCGTCCATCTCACGGACGATGCAGGGCATGGCGGAAAGCCCCACCAGCTCGCTGCCGTGCCTGCGCCGGTGTCCGGCGATGATCTCATAGCCGCCGTCCTCGCGGGGACGGACGATAGCCGGGACGAGAACGCCGTACTGCCGGATGCTCTCCGTCGTTTCCTGCATGGCCTCGTCGTCCCGCACCTTGAACGGGTGATTTGGGAAGTCGTGCAGCTCCGACAGCGGGAGCAGCGTGATTTTATCCTCTTGCGCAGCCGCAGCGGTCTTTGCCCCGCGCTTCGCTTTGCTTTTCGGTTCTTCCATGTTCGTGTTCCTCCTCATTGAAAGCGGCAGGAACGAAAAAAGGGAGAATGACCGCTGTTACCGCCATTCTCCCGGAAAACAGATGTGTGATTGTGATTTTCAGCCTCCCGACCGTCCGAAAGAGAGCTATCCAAACGAGAGCCATCTCGCCGCAAACACGCATGAATACTGGATTTTTTGCTGTTTACGTTTTGCCTTCCCGAACAGCGTATGTTCAATGAATGGTTTGCCAAGGACACCAGCCGTAAAGTAAAGGCTGCGCTTCGTGCAAAGCACGCTGCCGGTCAACGTATCTGTACTTACGCACCTTTGGGCTACAAGAAGCATCCTGAAATCAAAAATGCTATTGTGGTGGATGAGGAAACCAAATGGATCGTCGAGAAAATCTTTGAACTTGCTTATCATGGTTCCGGTGCTGCAAGTATTGCCCATAGGCTTATTGAAGAAAAGGTTCCCACATCCGGTTGGCTCAACTACACCCGATACGGAACATTTGCTCACATCTACGCAGATGCCCCAGAGGAAAAACAGTACGATTGGTCAATCGGTCAGGTAAAGGAAATTCTGAAAGATGAAACCTATATCGGCAACAGCATCCACAACAAGCAGACCAACATTTCTTACAAGAACAAAAAGAAAATCCGCAAGCCAAAGGAAGAATGGTTTCGTATCGAGAATACACATGAACCTATCATTTCCAAAGATGTTTTCTATCATGTGCAGGAGCAGATTGCTTCCCGCAGAAGAAAGCAGAAAGATGGCACTACCAAGATTTTCTCCGGTCTTATAAAATGCGCTGACTGTGGCTGGTCTCTTGCCTATGGTGAGAATCGTCAGAATAAAACGCCGTATGGTCATTACCATTGCAGTAATTTCGGACAAGGCACCGGTAAATGCTCCATGCACTATATCCGCTACGATACGCTTTACACCTATGTATTGCTCCGAGTTCAGCATTGGACAAAAGCTGCCCGAGAGGATGAAGAAAAGATCTTAGAGAGCATCCTGAAGGCTGGAGACAAGGAAAGAGCCGCTGCCATGAAGAAACACACAGCGGGGCTTGCAAAAGCTGAGAAGCGCAAGACAGAGGTTGATAGGCTGTTTGCCAAAATGTATGAGGACAGAGTTTCCGAACGCATTACCGAGTACAACTTCAATATGCTGTCTCAGAAATATCAGATGGAGCAGCTTGAACTGGATGAAAAAATCCAGAAACTCAAAGCGGCCTTATCAGAAAGCAAACAGTCCGTGGAAGATGCAAGGAAATGGATTGAGATTGTCAAACAGTATTCTGAGCCTACGGAACTGACCGCAGAACTACTGAACAGCATGATTAATAAAATCGTAGTCCATGAAGCAGTCAAATACGATAACGGCTTTCGTGAACAGAAAATAGAGATTTACTACCGCTTTGTCGGCAAAATTGATTGATACAAAAAAACTGAGTGTCAGCAGCAACTGGCACTCAGATAAAACAATATCTTTAACTAAGGGAAACCGGAATGTCTGTTCTTGATTCTGAACAGTTGATAAAAATTGCCGTCATTCTCGAAACGACCGTAAGCGAGCTTCTTGGAACCCAGGTGGAAAACGAAGAAGAACCGAACCGGTTGGCAAAAGAGCTGTCTCGCATCAACACGCAGCTTGCCATCAGAAACCATCGGACACGGCGTGTGCTGAAAATCATCGCTGTTGTTCTGCTCGTGTTTGTAGCTTTGATTTTTGCAATCAGAATACTTTTCTAATGCTTTGCCTATTTTGGTTAGGGTTCTATCTTCCTTGTTTTGAAACTCGTTTGCCAAGCGTATAAAAAACTGCGTTAGCAGCTGATTAGTGTCCGTGAAATTCCATGGTTCAAAATGTACAACGATGATTTGATCTTCAGTTTTACGTTCGGCTTGGATACTTTCTATCTCTGTTAAAGTCATATTAACAAGAGAAGTTTTTCCGCTGCCCCATTTTCCAAATAGCCCAACCGTGAAAGTATCTCTGCTTTCCAGGTGTACGAGAGTACGCGCTAAAATCTTAGCAAAACCTTTTCGGTTGAGCATATCTTCGTTATTGGAACCAATGGGTTTATCTGAGTAGAACATACAATCAGCCTCCAATGCATTAAATGGTAAAATAAAAACCGTTTTAGATATAATAATACAGCCGCCTTGATGACAAGACATACCTTAAAAATATTATATGAGATAATATTCAACAATTCAAGTTTTGGCACATTGCGGTGAATAACAACAACTGCATATACTGCATTTAATGCTAACACAAATTCTGCATCTCGCTGTTCTTCCGGACCTCCCGCCCCGAATTCACGCAATCATTACACTCTTCATTACA
>OGXR01000523.1_pt1 | contig 30697 bp, 33 predicted proteins | sample 1576331 | NCBI WGS metagenome assembly OGXR01 (sample SAMEA3541473, study PRJEB24748) | human gut metagenome | biome: human gut; feature: human-associated habitat; material: faeces | place: China | collected 2012 | reverse complement strand
TATCCAGTCCTAAGTTGGTTGAATAGGTGGTTTCCCATTTCAGATTAGGATTTGCCGTATTTCCGTTCAATACACCGTTACCCCATGGAGTAGCTTTTGTAGAGAGTAATGCAATATATGCCCAGTCTTGAACATTCTGATTACCGGTAGTGCCCCAGCCGAATCGCAGTTTCAGATTATTGATGATGGGATTGTTTTTTAGAAAAGATTCATTGCTTACTTTCCATGCCAGTGCTGCTGAAGGAAACCACCCCCAACGGTTGCCTTTTGCAAATTTGGAAGAGCCGTCTCGGCGAATGGTGGCTGTTAACAGATAGCGGTCATCATAAGAGTAGAATGCACGTCCGAAGTAAGAGAGAATCGAATTGTCATTCTGATAGCCTGTACCGCTGGAGAGACTGCTGTCTCCTGCACTTGGATCTGTAGCTGAGTTTGATAGGTAACCGCTGGCATTGCTTGCTTGTGTTTCCCAGTGATTCTGGCTCATTTCTTGACCAATCATGATATTCACATTATGTTTTTTGGCGAATGTTTCATTGTAGGTCAATATATTGCGCCAGCTCCAATATTTAGTATCTGTTTTAGAAACTAACCCTTTAAAAAAGAGTAATAACGCCAATTTATCTTCTTTAACTTTAACACCAGGTAATATAGAATTTAAAAGTGAATTAAAGAAATATACAACTATTGTTTCAAAGGAAACTACATCTATTGTTATAAAAGCAACTTTAGCGAATAATAAAGCAAGTTTTGTTAGTGGTTATGGTCCTAGAACAGTCAACTTAAATATTGGTTATAATGATGTTTTAATAAAAGTAAAAGCGGAAGATGGTACAATTAATACATATACAATAGGTGTAGTTAGAAGTGATGGGAATAATGCTAATACATATTTATCAGATTTGATTTTATCTGTAGGGAAAATAAATTTTTCGAGAGATGTATTTATATATACATTAACTGTATCATCGGATGTAGATAAAATTGATATTAAACCAGTAACTGAATCATATACATCAAAAGCTGTTGTATCTGATACTAAATTAAAAGAAGGAGAAAACAAAATAACTATAACAGTTACAGCTGAAAATGGTAGTACTAAGAATTATGAATTAATAGTTAATAAAGAAGAGTATGAATCAGAAAAAAATTATTTAAAGGATTTAAAAATTTCAGGTTATGATATAAACTTTACCAAAAAGAAACAAAACTATGAAATAAAAATTAATAATGAAAGCTCATTAGACATATTAGCAATCCCTAATAATAGTACTGCAACTGTAAGTATTACTGGTAATAAAAATTTAAAAAATAATTCAAAAGTAACAATAAAAGTGGTCGATGAAGATAATAAAACAAGAGAGTATATTATAACAATAAAAAAATCATTATTTGAGTCATTAACATATAAAGAATATATTTTATTTACAGAATTTTTAATAATATTTATTTTGATACTAGTAATTATATTTAGACCTAAAAATAATACATTAAATAAAAGTAGAAATGTAGTATATAAACCATCTAATAAGGTTTGTAAAAATTGTGGTACAATTAATAATGCAAATAGCAAAGTATGCTATGTTTGTGGTAAAAGATTTTAAATTGTAAAATTTTAGGGGGCTTTATGGAATTTAATAAAATGATAAAAGAAATATGCGATAAAAATAATATTAAATGCACATTCTTATCTAAAAATTGGGTTATTAAATTAGAAAAAGATGATATGACAAGGTATATAACTGGTAATAAGTTTGATTTAAATGGTCATGCACTTGGTAATATAATGGATGATAAGTATGCGTTTTATGAAGTAATGAAAGATGAAAATATTGATATCATAGAACATAAAATATTGTATAAAAATGATAACAAAAATGAATATGCAAAGGATTGTAATAGTTATGAAGTTGCTTTAAATTACTTCTATAAAAATAATTGTGATATTGTTTTAAAATCAAATTGTGGTGCATGTGGAAATGAAGTTTTTCACATTACTGATGAAAAATCTCTTTATGAAACGTTAGATAATCTCTTTATAAATAATTTTTCTATTAGTATGTGTCCATTTTATAAAATAAAAAATGAATACAGAGTTATTATTTTAGATGATGAAATAAAACTTATATATGGAAAAATAAATCCTAAAGTAATAGGAGATGGTTTTTCAACTTTAAAAGAATTATTAATAAAATTTAATTATAGTTATTACAATAATAAAGCAATTAAAAATGAAAATTATATTCCTTCTAAAGGAGAAGAAATAAATTATGATTTTAGATTTAACCTTTCACAAGGTTCAAAAATATTTTTAGATATAAAAGAAGATATAAAAAAAGAAATAACAGAATTGGCTAAAAAAGTTACAAAAACAACAGGAATAAGATTTAGTAGTATAGATATAGTAGAATTATATGATAGTTCCATATTAGTAATGGAAGCAAATAGCGGAGTTACTATTAATAAAGCATGCAACTTTATTGATGATGGATATGATATTGCATATAAAATATATGAACAAGCAATACAAAAAATGTTTTGGAGGAATTATGAAAGGTAAATTAATAGTAATTGAAGGAACTGATTGTTCAGGAAAAGAAACACAATCAAAAAAACTAATAGAAAATTTAGAAAAAAATAACAAAAAAGTATGCTATTTTTGTTTTCCGAATTATGAATCGCCAACAGGTAAAATAGTAGGTGGACCATATTTAGGTAAAAGTTATATATGCGATGGTTGGTTCAAAGAAAAGGCCCCTAATGTTGATTCAAAAGTTTCTTCCTTATATTTTGCAGCAGATAGAAAATATAATATAAATAAAATTATAGATAAATTAAATGATGGTTATAATGTAATACTAGATAGATATGTATATTCTAATATGGCACATCAAGGAGGAAAATGGAAAACAAAAGAAGAAAGAGATGAGATGTATAATTGGCTTTCTAAACTAGAATTTGATTTATTAGAACTTCCTAAAGCAGATATAAAAGTTTTTTTACATATGCCATATAATGCAATAAATAAACTTAAAGCAGGAAGAATAGAAAAATTAGATCAAAATGAAGAAGATAAAGAACATCTATTAAATGCAGAAAATGCATACAAAGAAATAGCAAAAAAATATAATTTCTACACTATAGAATGTACTGACAACAAAAGAATAAAAACAATAGAAGAAATACAAAATGAGTTATATAATTACATAAAAGATTTGTTATAAATCTTTTTCTTTTAGAAAAAATAAAAAAACTATTGTCTAAACTCATTAAATATGTTATTATTTCTAGTGTTGATGGCGAGATAGCTCAGCTGGCTAGAGCATGCGGTTCATACCCGCAGGGTCGAGGGTTCGAATCCCCCTCTCGCTACCAAAATGAGTTATAATAGATAGAAATATCTATTTTTTTTATATTTTTAATCTTATTTGATATATCAATATCATCTATCACTGTTTTATTAATAATACGTAGTATAATATTATTAATAAAGATAGTTTGTGGAAAGGATATGAAAAATGAAAAATAAGAAAATTGCTATAATTGTGATAATATTATTGATTTTGTTAATAACTATACCTTTTAAACTAAAAGATGGTGGTACAATTGAATGAAAATCTTTAACTTATTCAATATCAAAAGTTAATAGTATTTATTCAATAAATGATATTCCATGGGTTATAAAAAAGAAATAGTAATAAAAATATTTAATATTACTGTTTTTAATAATTCAAAATATGATATTTAAAAAGAATTTGTCATTGTTGATAGTAGTAAGAATAACGAAAACTTTGCTTGTGATTCGGCTTTAGAAGAAATTTATAAAGATGATGAATATATTTATTACTTACCTTGTCAAAAATATTAATATATTAAAGTAATTTATGCTTCTAACGAATATCAAGAGGGTTTAAAATCTTCACTAGAAGATGGTAAAATTAAAATAAGGAATTTAGATGAGTTTAGCATTGAATATAAAAAAAAGAAAATAAATTTATACTTTAAAAAATTTTATATAAAATTCACGTTTTTATTTATAGAAATAAAAATAAAAATATGATACAATGCACAATATAGAGAATTCAGAAATTTTGAAACATGTACAAATATGATTATTAATATTATTTTATATTTGAAGTGTAAGAATGGAGGTGACTAATAATTAAATAAAATTTAAAATTTCATTTAATAATATAAAATGATATTGTAATAAAGTTTTTATGCATATGAAGGAGGATATAATGAAAAAGAAAATAATTATATATAATATTGTACTTTTATTTATATTAACTGCCATATCCATTAACAAGAAAATAATACAAAAAGAACCAACTATCAAACTTAATGGATTACCAGTTTATAGTACTCACGCAGTTTATGCTTTTGATACTAGTACACCAGAAAAAGCATATGGAGCAAGTAGATATGTTTTTATAGCAAAAGTAAACGAAATTATAAAGACTGAATATGTAAATCCAACAGAAATTGAAGTTGGCATTTTTAAAACAAAAACAGTTTATGATCCTGTAACAATTTATAGTATATCTGTTATTAAAAATATTAAAGGAAATTTAATCACAACAGAACCAATCCAAATAAAACAATATGGAGGAATATCTAAAGATAAAAAAAGTTATGTTTTTGATTCCAACAGTAGTCTATTAAACATAAATGGTTATTATATGTTTTTAACAGGTGCTGAAGAGAATGGTGGTATTTTAGAAGCAACTAATCCAAATAGAATGATATTTTTAGGTACAGATTTAGAATTGATTGAAAATATAGAAGCCAAAAATATTGAAAGCAAAGCTATGGAAAGAGGAACTAATGAAGAATTAGTTAAAAAGATTGAATCATATATGTTTGTTGAAAACGAAGAAATACCAACACGTTTTAATGAATCAATGACTATTCCTGTTTTAGATAATATATCAAAATATGATATCAATTACGTTAAACAAAGTCACTAAAATGTGACTTTTTAAATACATATAGTTCTTTTAATTAATTATTGTAAATACATGTTATAATTAATATGAAATAATAAAATGTTAAGAAAAATTGCACAAGTTCCAACTAATATTGATAGAATTTAAATCTTATAAATGTTACCCTTATTTTTGAAAGGAGAAAAAATATGAATTTAGGAAACAAAATAGTTAGTTTAAGAAAGAAAAATAATTTATCACAAGAAGAATTAGCAGAAAAAGTAGGAGTAACAAGGCAAACAATATCAAAATGGGAACTAGAAGAAACTGCTCCTGACATTAATCAAGCAAAAACACTTTCAAAAATATTTAATGTTAGTTTGGATGAATTAACTAACAACAATATTAATAGCATTTTAACAGAAAAAATTAGCAATACAGAAAGATTAGCAGGAATCACTATAAAAATATTAAAAGTTATTGGTGTAGGAATGCTAGCATTTATTATAATTATTATATTACTTTTTATATTATTAAATATAAAATCTGTATCAAATAAAGATAGGAAAATTACTGGTAAAATGGCGATAAATTGCAAATTAAATAATGAAGAATATTTATATGAAATAGAACACAATAAAAATTATCAAGTTATAAATGCAGGTGGAGATGCATGGATTTCTAATCATATCGATATTGAAAATTACATGGATGCAAATCAAGTTATTGCTCATATTGAGGATTATTTTAAAGATCATAATGGTTCTTGTGATGTAAATTACTCAAAATAAAATATAAAAGTTGGAATAAAAAATATAGCATATTTGACAAATACGTACAAATGTGCTAGTATAACAGACATATTTTTATTTAGGAGGGGTTTGTATGCATAGAGATAGTAAAATTTTTAGACAATATAAAAGTAAAGAAGGATATAACAAGTACATTTCATATTCATGGGCAACAAAAAGAAAAGAAGGCAATTCTTTTATAGTATTTATGGCTGATGAATTGGCAGCAAAATACAATTTAAGTAGGCTATGTGCTAAAAAGATATATAGTTGTATGATATCTGGAGCAAATTATACAATGGTTGATAATGTAATTGAATATGTGGTAAATATGTTAGCAAGAATTGGTAAGAATCAAGATGAGATAAATGATATTGTTAACACATTCCTAAGATACGGTATACGTTCATCTGTAAAAGAGTTAAATGATTTACTTAGAGTATGCGTAAGTGAAGGTAATGAAATAGAAGAAGTACTTACTGATGATTCTATTACAGCTGGTATGTATGATGAAAACACTTTATATTCATTAATTAAAATTACCAAGAAGGGAAGAAATAAAGTAAATTTAGGAACTTTAGCAAAAGTTAATAGTAAATTAAATGATGAAACAAAGGAAAAAATAAGAAATATGTATCCTTTAACATCTAAAGCAAGATTTGTTGAACATGTTAAATTCATGCAATACTTAGATAGACGTGTTAAAAGTAGTAAAGAAAACGTTTTATGTAAATAACATAAAATGTTTTTATTTTTATGTTGAAAAACAAAATATTTTTATTGTATAATTAGAGTATAAATATAGGAGGATATATGAAGAAGTATTTTGGTTTAATTGCTTGTTTATTATTAAGTTTATTTGTTTTTACTGGTTGTGAAAAAGTTGAAAATGGTAACTATAAAGAAGGCACTTATTTTGGTGCTTATGAAGATAATTATGGTGGAAGTAAATCTATGGCAACTGCAGTTGTGTATGTTGATCAAAATGGTATGATTAAATCAGTATTTTTAGATACAGTTTATTCAAAAGATTCAGTATTAACAACAAAGAAAACATTAGGTGATGATTATAACATGAAACCAGCCAGTGAAGCTAAAAAAGAATGGTATGAACAAGTAAATTTAATTGAGACAAAAGTTATAGAAAATCAAGACATTTCATTTATTAAATTAAATGAGGATGGCAAAACAGATACTATAGCTGGTGTTACAATGAAAGTTAATGCTTTATATGAAGCACTTAATAATGCACTTACACAAGCAAAGAAATAGAACTTCGGTTCTTTTTTCTTTTATTTATTTTAATATTTTGATATAATATAAATGCTAATGGAGGTATAACATGGGAAAGAAAAAGAAAAGAAAAGAAAAAGATGAAAGTGAAAAAAACTATAGTCCAGAACTAAATGGAATATTATTAATACTCATATCAATTATTGGTTTTGGTAAATTTGGTATAGTAGGTGAAATATTAAGTGGTTTTTCTATATTTTTAGTTGGTAGTTGGTGGGTAATTGTATTATTGCTTACTTTTATAAGTGGTGCATACATGTTAATAAAAAGAGAAAAATTAAATATATTTTCTACTAAACTAATTGGATTATATTTAATTATAATTGGCATCCTAATACTTTCTCATATAAATTATGTTGTAGCAAACAATCTAAATGTTGCATCAACATTAAAAGATACTTTAGATCAACTTATTCTTGCGTTTAAAGGTAGTATAGATGCTAATGGAGGAGGAATAATAGGAGCAGTTTTTTCATTGTTATTTGAAAAACTATTTGCTATAACAGGGACTAAAATAGTATCAATTGCTTTAATTTTATCAGGTGTAATTATTATGTTTAATGTATCAATAATTACATTTATTAAGAATATATTTTCTAAACTTAAAAATTTATCATTTAAAAGAGAGTTCAAAAAACAAGGTATTACTGTAAATGTGGATGAACCAGGAGATTCTGAGGAAATAGAAAACAAAAAGATAATTACAAGTATTTCAGAACTTGATAACAATGAAGAAACTGAAAGTGAAAATGAGAAAACTGATGTAGAGGTAATAAATTATGATAATGTGGTATCAAGTACCTATGTACTTCCAGACTTTAGACAAATATTAAAAAAACCCCCTAAGGTAAATACTAATGAAAATAAAAATGTAATAAAAGACAATGTTACTAAATTAGAAAAAGTATTAAGTGATTTTGACATAGTTGGTAAAGTAGTAGAAATAAATGTAGGACCTTCTGTAACACAATACGAAGTTGAACTTAGAAGTGGTACAAAAGTAAATAAAGTATTAAGTATACAAAGAGAAATAGCACTTGCCCTTGCAGCAAAAGATGTAAGAATACAAGCCCCTATTCCTGGTAAAAGTACAATAGGTATTGAACTTCCAAATAAAACTAATGTAGGAGTATCATTAAGAGAAATTATGGAAGATATACCTAAATCTATGGATAATAGTAAACTAGTTGTTGCATTAGGTAAAAACATAATGGGTAAAACTATGTTCATGGAAATAAATAAAACTCCACATTTATTAGTTGCAGGTGCTACTGGTAGTGGTAAATCAGTATGCATTAATTCAATAATCACGACAATATTGTTAAGAACTAGACCTGATGAAGTAAAAATGGTATTAGTTGATCCAAAAAAGGTTGAAATGAGTATGTATAATGGAGTTCCACATCTACTTATGCCTGTTGTAACAGATCCAAAAAAGGCCTCTATTGCGCTTATGAAGATGGTATCAGAAATGGAAAGACGTTACAATCTATTTGAAGAAACTAGAACAAAAAATATTACAGATTATAATAAATATGTTGATGATAGAACAAAAAATTTAAACGGTCACGCTGAAAAGCTTCCGTATATAGTAATAATAATTGATGAACTTGCTGACTTAATGCTTGTTGCAGCAAAAGAAGTTGAAGATTCAATACTTAGAATTACGCAAATGGCTCGTGCAGCGGGAATACATTTGATTGTAGCAACACAAAGACCATCAACAGATGTAATAACAGGTATAGTAAAAGCAAACATTCCTTCACGTATATCCTTTGCAGTATCATCATCAATTGATTCTAGAACTATACTTGATATGACGGGTGCAGAAAAACTACTTGGAAAAGGTGATATGTTATTTTTACCAATGGGAGAAAATACACCAATAAGAATACAAGGTGCATTTGTATCTGATGATGAGATAAATAAAGTAATTGATTATACTGTTTCACAGCAAAAAGCACAATATGATGAAAAATTTAATACAACAGATTCTGCTACTCAAATGCATAATGACGGAGATAGTGAAGAAGAATATGATGATCCTCTTTACAACGATATAAGAGAATTTGTAATAAGAAGTGGCAAGGCAAGTGCATCATTACTTCAAAGAAAATACAAACTTGGTTATAATAGAGCAGCAAGAATAATGGATTTGCTTGAAGAAAGAGGAATAGTTGGACCTCAAAATGGTTCTAAGCCAAGAGAAGTATTAGTAAAATTAGAAGAAAAAGGAGATGAATAATATATGAGCGGAGATTCTTACTTTTTAATTCTTATTTCAAAAGAAGGAACAAAATATAGAGTTTATTCAAAACCAATTTCGTTAAAAGAAATAGATTTAAGAACTACTAAATACGATAGTAAAAATCAATTAATTAATACAATTAAGAGAAATTGTAATATTGAAGATGAAATTATAGATGTAGAAATTTTAAGACAGCCAAATAAAAAGAAACAAAAATTTATAAAAGAAGTAGGTCCTTTATATAAAAAAGATAAAAATGTTTTAGATGCCGATATAATTGGTACTGAATTTGAAATAATGGCTCATAATAGAGAGTTCATTTTATGGTTTATTAATAAATATAGTAAAGTTAAAAATTTTGCAGGATATATAAATACAATAGAAAATATGATAATTAATCAAAAAAATTATTTTGAAGAATTACAACATCTAGTAGACATGATATCATCTTCTTATAAGGGATGTAGAAATATCTATTTATATATGCAAAAATATAAAAAACAAAAGGAAAAATCAAAAACATCAAAAAAAGAAACATTTTTAACTGATGATGAAATTAAAAAATATGAATTAATGTATTTAAAAGAATATGAAAGAGAACTTTTAGATTTGTCTGATTTTAATCATTATCCTGAATTATCACCTTTTGATGATGTAAAAATAAAATAATATGGAAAAAAATATAGTTAATTTTGAAAAATATCTTAATATTGAAAGGAACTATAGCAATTATACCATAAAGAACTATTTGATAGACATAACTGAATTTATTACATATTGTAATAATTTTAATAAAAACTATTTGAATATTAAATACACTGATATTAAATCATATCTTACTCATCTTTATGAAAAAAAATATAAATCAACAACAATATCAAGAAAAATAAGTGCATTAAGAACATTTTATGCGTTTTTATACGATAAAAATATAGTTGATAAAAATGTATTTGAATATATTACGCTTCCAAAGAAAGAAAAAAGATTACCCAAATATTTAAGCAATGATGATATAGATGAAATATTTAAAATAATAGATATAAGTACACCACTGGGAATAAGAAATAGGTTAATACTAGAATTATTATATGGCTCAGGTCTTAGAGTATCAGAACTTTGCAATATAAAATTATCTGACATTGATTTTTCTAATAAATCAATAAGAATTATTGGTAAAGGAAAAAAAGAAAGAATAGTTTATTATGGAGAACCATGTAAAAGAATAATAGATCTATATTTAAATGGCACAAGAGATGAAATATTAGGTAAAAATAAAAATGAATATTTAATAATTGGAAATAAAAAAAGTAATAAAAGCTTGTCAGTAAGAAGTGTAGAACTTATATTAAATAATATTATAGAATCTACGTCACTGAATAAAAAAGCCAGTCCACATACACTAAGACATACATTTGCGACACACTTATTAAATGATGGATGTGACATTCTAATTGTAAAAGAATTGCTTGGACATTCCTCACTAGATACAACTGGAATTTATACTCATATTAGTAATGAAAGGTTGAGAAAAGTTTATCTTAATAATCATCCACGTGCTAAAAAGTAGTTGCAAAAATTATTTTAGTATGTATAATAAGTGAAAAAGGAGCATGATTATGAAAATTAATAAGAATATTGAAAAATATAAAAATTATGTTAGAGTAGCACTTAAAGACGCTTATGGATTTAATGAAGAAGAAATAAAAGATGCTATGCAAAATATTGAACTTGCAAGAATAGAAGCATTGGCTAGAGGAGCAGATGAAAATATGACTTTTGCCATAATAAGAAAGGCCGTTTTCTCATTCGTTTCTAGTAGAAATAAAGAAAGATCTGAATTGTTAAATAAAGGAAATGTAGAAGATGTAGAGGATGTAAAACAAGATAGTACAGTTTACGATATTGTGTTAAATGCATTTGATAACTTAAATAAAAAACAAAAGGGTTCATTCTTTTGTGGGCTTTTAAAATCACCTACAGAAAAAGAAGCAATTTTAGAATATGCTGATACTGTAGATAAACTTGCAGAAAAAATTGCAGAAAAAAATCCAGATCTTGCTGATTCTGTATATAAGGAATTATATGATAGAGTCGTAATCACAAAAACAAGATAATAAAATATTAAAATATTAAAAATAATCTATATATTATTGATAGGTTATTTTTTTTTTGATATACTAAAATGGTCAGGATGAAAGGAGCACAATATGGCAAAATATGTATATGCCTTTAACGAAGGTAAAAAAGAAATGAAAAATTTATTAGGTGGAAAAGGAGCAAACCTAGCCGAAATGACTAATATAGGTATGCCTGTTCCAAATGGTTTTACTATTACAACAGAAGCATGTACAAAATACTATGAAGATGGTAAGACTATATCTCATGAAATAGAGGAAGAAATATTTTCAAAACTAGAAGAATTAGAGAACAAAACAGGTAAAAAAATAGGTGATATGAATAATCCATTACTAGTTAGCGTTAGAAGTGGTGCAAGAGCAAGTATGCCAGGTATGATGGATACTGTACTTAATTTAGGACTTAATGATAAAGTTGCAGAAGGATTTGCAAATGCAACAAATAATAAAAGATTTGCATACGATTCATATAGAAGATTTATTCAAATGTTTGCAGATGTTGTAAAAGGTTATCCTAAATCTTCATTTGAAAGATATTTTGATAAAATAAAAGAAGAAAAAGGAGTAAAAAACGATTTAGAATTAACTGCTGATGACATGGTAGAAGTTACTATGAAATTTAAAGAAAATTATAAAGAATTAGCAGGAGAAGAGTTTCCACAAGATCCAAAAGTACAATTGTTAGAAGCCGTAAAAGCAGTATTTAGATCTTGGATGAATGAAAGAGCAATTGTATATAGAAGATTAAATGATATACCAAGCGATTGGGGAACAGCTGTAAATGTTCAAGAAATGGTATATGGTAATCGTGGAAACGATTGTGGTACGGGTGTTGCATTTACAAGAAATCCAGCAACTGGTGAAAAAAAACTATATGGAGAATATTTAATAAATGCTCAAGGAGAAGATGTTGTTGCTGGCATTAGAACACCAGAACCAATATCAAAACTTGAAAGTGATATGCCAGAGGTATACAATCAATTTGTAAAAATCGCAAACATGTTAGAAAATCACTATAAAGACATGCAAGATATGGAATTTACAATTGAAAATGGTAAATTATTTATGCTTCAAACTAGAAATGGTAAAAGAACTGCACAAGCCGCTTTAAAAATAGCTGTTGATTTAGTAAGTGAAGGTATGATTACAAAAGAAGAAGCACTTCTTAAAGTAGAACCAAAACAATTAGATCAACTATTACATAAAACATTTGATTCTGAAGCATTAAAAAATGGTAAAGTTATTGCAAAAGGTTTAGCCGCATCTCCAGGTGCTGCTACTGGTAGAATTTATTTTACTGCAAAAGATGTAGTAAACGCAAAAGAAAATGGAGTTAAAGATACACTTTTAGTAAGATTAGAAACTAGTCCAGAAGATATTGAAGGTATGAACTCTGCAAATGGTATTTTAACTGTAAGAGGTGGAATGACAAGCCATGCTGCTGTAGTTGCAAGAGGTATGGGAAGATGTTGTGTATGCGGTTGTGGAGAATTAATAATTAATGAAGACAATAAAACAATAACTACAAAAGATGGAACTGTATATAAAGAAGGAGATTACATGAGTTTAGATGGATCTACCGGTAATGTATATGGTGAAGAAATTAAAACTGTAGAACCAGAAATAAGTGGAGATTTTGAAACATTTATGAATTGGGCTGATGCTGTACGTAAATTAAAAGTAAGAACAAATGCAGATACACCAAGAGATGCAAAGCAAGCAAGAAAGTTTGGTGCAGAAGGTATTGGTTTATGTAGAACTGAGCATATGTTCTTCGAAGAAGATAGAATCTTCAACTTTAGAAAGATGATTGCAGCAGAAACAGTTTCTCAAAGAGAAGAGGCATTAGAAAAAATACTTCCATATCAAAGAGGAGATTTTGAAGAATTATTTAGAGCAATGGCCCCATATTCAGTTACAATCCGTTATTTAGATCCACCACTACACGAATTTTTACCACATACAGATGAAGAAATTAAGCCACTTGCAGAAAGCTTAGGAATGACTTTTGAAGCATTAAAAGAAAGAGTTGAGTCACTAAAAGAATTCAATCCAATGATGGGTCATAGAGGATGTAGATTAGCTGTTACATATCCAGAAATAGCAAAAATGCAAACAAAAGCAGTAATAGAAGCTGCAATAAATGTAAACAAAGAGGGATTAAATGTAGAACCAGAAATAATGATTCCATTAGTAGGTGAAATAAAAGAACTAAAATATGTAAAAAATATAGTATGTGAAACTGCTGATGAAATAATTAAAAATAGTGGTGTAAATTTAAAATATAAAGTAGGTACAATGATAGAAATTCCAAGAGCTGCATTAACAGCAGATGAAATAGCAAAAGAAGCAGAATTCTTCTCATTTGGTACAAACGATTTAACACAAATGACTTATGGATTCAGTCGTGATGATGCTTCTAAATTCTTAAAAGATTACTATGACAAACAAATTTTCGAATCAGATCCATTTGCTAAATTAGACCAAGTAGGCGTTGGCAAATTAGTTAAAATGGCAGTTGAATTAGGAAAACAAACAAGACCTGATATTCATCTTGGAATATGTGGAGAACATGGTGGGGAACCATCATCAGTTGAATTCTGTCATAAAGTAGGACTTGATTATGTATCTTGTTCACCATTTAGAGTACCACTTGCAAGATTAGCATCTGCACAAGCTGCTATCAAATCAGAAACACAAAAATAATGTTAAACACATTCTGATAAGAATGATACAATAAAATTAAAGATTATTGAAATACAACATGAAGATAAATTAATTGTAAAGTAATTTTGTTATTTTATGTGACATTAGTTTAAAACAATATTATTTTGATATACTAATTAGTGAAATTTTCATAAAATATAGTATATCTACTTCCCAATAACTAGTGATTAATAAATGATCCTAGTTGGAAATACAAAAAACTTCATCGCAATGATGGAGTTTTTTATTATACATAAAAAAACTCTACAAATAATAGAGAAAAGTTCATTAATAAATATGATAAAATATATTCGTAGGAGGTTTCTATGGATAATTTAGGCAATAAAATAAAAAAAGAAAGAATAAAAAATAATCTTAAACAAAGTGAATTAGCAAAAATTTTATGTGTATCCGAGAAAACTATTTCTAGTTGGGAAAATAATCGAACTTTACCGGATTTAAATATGATATATAAAATATCTGATTATTTTAAAAAAAGTTTCTATTATTTAATAAACGATGAATTTTATGAAGGAGATACAAATGAAATAGAAATAAAATTAAAAATTGACAACAAAGAATATAATCGAATTTTTAATTTAATAAGTAAAAATTCAAATGCAAAAAAAATAACCAAACAAATTGATACTTATTATAGTTTTATTGATAATAATTGGTTAAGAACAAGAAATGAAAATGGAAAATATATATTTAGTTATAAGAAAAAAATTGATAAAAATCATTATGAAAAATATGATATATTAGTAGATAATATAGTAAATTTAAATAAAATTTTATCAGAATTTGGAGTTAGAGAAATTGGAATAATAGAAAAAAATAGAACTAGTTATATATATAAAAATAAGTACGAGTTTTCCTTTGATAATGTTAAAGATATAGGATTATTTGTAGAAATTGAAAACATAAATAAAAGTGGTGACTATAAAAAGGATGTTTATGATTTATTAAACATTATAAAATCTTTAAATATAGATTTAAATACAATTGATAGGAGGAAATATATTAATATTTATGAAAAAAAGCGAACTGATTAAATTAAGAAAAATGTTAAAAGATGAGGTAGAAAGAAGAAATAAGATTAAAGAATTGTTAAGCAATGATTCGGTGAAGGAATTTCTAAATTTATGCAAATTAGATGCTGGTTTATCTTCAGTAGATAATGAATGGCAGTTAGTAAAAGATTTACTTAAAAATTTTGAGATTACATCTTCAAATGGAATTCTAGTATGTACAGGTTGTTATTGCCTTACAAGAGATGTTTATAGCAACTATGATTATAAGTTATCTTTTAATGAATATGATGATTCTTTAGTAGCTTCAATTGATACTGTAGATATTGAAACTGGTGTTAAATATCGTCCGTATTATGATAAATATTTCGAAAACAAATATGGGTCTTCATATGAAGAAACTTTGAATGATTATTGTTTTTACAATCATAAAACATCAACAGAAAAACTAAAAAAGAAGGGATATACTATATTAAATCCATATAATTTTTCTACTATAGATGATAATGGTTTAAATGATATTAGAAAAGATTTCTTTATGACATCTATTAAAGATAGCCAATCAAGTGCAAAAAAATTAATACTTTCTAAATACTCTTTATTAAAATAATATTAATATGTAATGACAATTCAAAAAACAGAATTTCTTTACATATTAAAGTAACATTTATATATAATAATAGATTTGTGTTATAATTAAATTGGTGGTAGTATGTTATTTAAAACAGATAACGAAAATTATGAAATAATAATTATTAAAAAAAATAATAAAAATACTTATATTAGAGTCAAAGAAGATTTAAAGATATATATCACTACAAATAAATTTGCAAGAGATAAAGATATTGAAAAACTTATTATAGCCAATTATGATTCAATTAAAGATTGCTTAGAAAAAATGAAAAGAAAAAAACAAAAAAATGATAAAAATTTTATTTTAGGAAAAGAAGTTGATATTATAAAATTATCTAATCAAACTCATCCAGAATTATATGGTAATAAATTTTATATAAAAGATAATAATATTGATAAATATTTAAAAGAATTTGCAGTTGAAATATATGAAAAAAGAGTAAAAGAAATATATAATATGTTTTCTGAATCTATTCCATATCCTAATATAAAAATTAGAAAAATGAGTACCAGATGGGGTGTATGTAATAAAAAAAACAAAACTATTACGCTTAATTTAGAACTTATAAAAAAGGATATTAAATACTTAGATTATGTAATAGTACATGAATTATGCCATTTTATACATTTTGATCATTCAAAAGAATTTTGGAATTTAGTATCTAAATATTGTCCAAATTATAAACAATTAAGAAAGGAAATGAGAGATGATAATTAGTAGTGTTGAAAACAAAAAAATAAAGGAAATCATTAAATTAAAAAACAAAAAATATAGAGATGAATATAAAATGTTTATTGTCGAAGGTGAGCATTTAGTAAAAGAGGCCTACAAAAATAATTGTTTAATAGAAGTATTTTCACTAGAACAAAGTGGATATGAAAATGAAACAATTATTACACCAAATGTAATGAAAAAAATCGCTTCATTAGCTTCCTCACCAAGTATAATAGGAATATGTAAAATGAAAGATAACGATATAATTGTAGGTGATAAAATACTTATACTCGATAATATTCAAGATCCAGGTAATCTAGGGACAATTATAAGAAGTGCAGTTGCATTTAATATTGATACAATTGTTTTAAGTACAGATACAGTATCTTTATATAATGAAAAAACTATAAGAGCAACCCAAGGTATGTTATTTTATGCAAATGTAATAACAAAAAATTTAAAAGAATTTATTCCACTTTTAAAAAACAATGGATATAAAATATATACTACTAATGTTAATGATGGAATAAGTATAAAAAGTGCTAAATTTTATAATAAATGTGCTATAATAATGGGAAATGAGGGTAATGGCGTAAGTAGTTATATAAATGATTTGTGTGATGGAGCTATTTACATACCGATGAATAAAAGCTGTGAAAGTTTAAACGTTGGTGTTGCAACTAGTATAATTTTGTATGAAATGAGTAGGTGAATATGCTTAAAATAGGAAAATTTGTAAATACACATGGTATAAAAGGTGAGATAAGAATAAAAAGTGATTTTAGTAGAAAAGATTTGATATTTAAAAAGGGGAATTATATATATATTAATAACAAGAAATTTTTAATCAAAAGTTATAGAGTTCATAAAAATTATGACATGCTAACTTTTGATGGAATTAACAATATTAATGAAATATTACCATTCAAAGGTAATTTAGTATATATTGATCCTAATGATATACACGAATTTATTATAGAAGATTTGATTAAATATAACATAAAGATAAAAAATGATATTTATAGTGTTAAAGAAGTGTTAAAGAATAATGGAAAAATACTTATACGTCTTTCAAACAATAAATTAGTGCCATATGAAGATGTATTTATTGTAAATAAGGATGAAGAATCAAAAACAATTACTATGAATTATCCAATTGATATATAGAGGTGAATAAAATGAAAATTGATATTTTAACTTTATTTCCAGAAATGTTTGATGGCTTTTTAAACACATCAATAATTAAAAGTGCAATTAATAGAAATTTGGTATCCATTAATACGATTAACATAAGAGATTATTCTCTTGATAAACATAAGAAAGTTGATGATACACCTTATGGTGGAGGTAGTGGAATGGTTTTAATGTGTCAACCAGTATTTGATGCAATAAAAAGTGTTAGAAAAACAAATTCCAAAGTAATTTTACTTACACCTCAAGGAGTGAAATTTAATCAAAAAATTGCCTATTCACTTAGTGAGGAAGAACATCTAGTACTAGTATGTGGACACTATGAAGGATTCGATGAAAGAATTAGAAGTGTATGTGATATGGAAATTAGTATAGGAGATTATGTATTGACAGGCGGAGAATTACCAAGCATGATAGTAAGTGATGCAGTAACAAGATTAGTTGATGGAGTTATAGAAACTGGTTCACACAAAAACGATTCGTTTAATAACGATAAATTGGATTATCCTACTTATACAAAACCAAGAGAATATGATGGTATGAAGGTACCTGATGTATTACTAAGTGGTGATCATAAAAAAATTGAAGAGTGGAGAAAAACAGAAAGCATTAAAAGAACAAAAGAAAGAAGACCTGATTTAATATATAAATATACTTTAATAAAAAGTACATTAACAGGAAAAATAAAAATGGATGAACTAAACGGTTACTCATTAAATCCAAAAAATAACGCAAAAAGAACAGATGTAATAAGCATTAAAAATCTTCAAATAACAGACACAAAGTTAACTGAAAATATGGTCAAAAAAAATATAGAAAGAAAACTACAGCATTTATTTATGCTTGTTATGAAAGTACTAGATACTGATAGTGATGATGATGATTTATTAGTATTAGATGAAGCAGATAGAATAAAAGCACTATTAAATAATGAATATTCTAAAATATTAGGTGAAGATTATAAAAGAAGTGTTAAGAAAAAAATAGATTATATTATTTTAGAATTTAAGCAAAGAAAAAAGGCAATATCATTTACGTCAATTGAAAAATCCAGTAAAAGTAGGTAAATTTTAAGTTTATATTGCATATTTTTAAATTATATGTTAGAATTAATTTCGTGAAAACGTTAATCCGATGTATTTTTATATGATTAATGATAAGAAATGGAGTGATAGAATGAATATTATCGATAAGATAACTGCTAAACAAATCAGAACTGATATTCCTGAGTTTAGAGTTGGAGATACTGTTAAAGTTGATGTGAAGATAATAGAAGGTAAAAGAGAAAGAATTCAAAGTTTTGAAGGTATAGTTATTTCTCGTAAAAATTCCGGTATAAGTGAAACATTCACTGTAAGAAAAAAATCATCAGGAATTGGTGTTGAAAGAACTTTCCCAATTAACTCACCTAAAATTGCAGCAATCACAGTAACTCGTAAGGGATTAGCAAGAAGAGCTAAGTTATATTATGCTAGAGATTTAGTTGGTCAATTTAAATTAAAAGAAAGAAATTAATAAGACATAAAACATGTCTTATTTTTGGTAAATTTATATGAAAAATAATATATTAAAAGAATGTTTACAATATTTCTTAATTATCATTTTTGTTCTACTTTTTAGAACATTCCTTTATTCTCCAATAAGAGTAACAGGAGATTCTATGGTGCCTACTTTATTAGATGGAGATATAATGATTTTAGATAAAATTGGTTATAGAATAAATGGATTAAAAAGATTTGATATTGTAGTAATCAAATATAATAATGAAAAAATTATAAAACGTGTTATTGGGCTTCCCGGAGATTATATAGAATACAAAGATAACATTTTATACGTAAATGGAAAAGAAATAAAAGAAGAATATAAAAGAGATATTACAAACAATTTTAGTTTAAAAGATTTAGAATATGAAAAAATACCAGAAAATAAATACTTAGTATTAGGGGACAATAGAAGTATATCCAAGGATAGTAGAATAATTGGTTTAATTGATAAAGAAGATATTGAAGGTTATACAGGAATTATTGTCTTTCCATTTAAAAGAATTGGAAATGTGATAGAGTAGATGAAAATCTACTTTTCTTATTTATAAATAGCAAAATCAAGCAAAAATGTTGATGAACATTTGTTTGCGTGGTAAAATTAAAGCATATAAGTTATAATAAGATATAAGAAAGTAGGTGTATTTTAATGAACATTAAAGAAAAAGCAAAAGAATTCGCTATTTTAGCTCATAAAGGCCAAGTAAGAAAAAGTGACAAAGAAAAGCCAATGATTATTCATCCCATAAACGTTGGTTTAATTTTAGAAGAATATGAATTTGATGATAATGTCGTTGCGTCTGGTTACTTGCATGATGTAATAGAAGATACAAAGTATAGTGAAGAAGATATTTTAAAAATATTTAATGAAGATATTACATCATTAGTCGTTTCAGCATCAGAAATGGATAAAACTCTATCTTGGGAAGAAAGAAAGCAGCGTACGATAGATAGCATAAAAAATTTAGATTTAAGGCATAAAGCAATTATATGTGCTGACAAAATTAGCAATTTAGAAGATTTAATTATACTAAAAGAAATAAATGGAAAATTAGATTTTAGTAATTTTAATAGAAATTTTGATTCACAAAAATGGTATTATGAAAATATATACAAAAGTTTAATAAATAACGTTAATGAAACTGTACCAATGTATGAAAGATTAAAATATTTGTATGAATATCTATTCTATGACAAAAAAGACGATGAATACTTAAAAAATGTAATTTTTAAAGATAATATATCTGAATATGATAAATTATTAAAAATAAAATATAAAGTAAAAGAACTAGTTAAATTAAATTCAGTAATGCAAAATAAAAAACCATTTGTAATCGAATTTACGGGAACACCAAGAACTGGTAAAACAACAATTATAAATAATTTATATGATCTATTTACAAAAGCCGGTATAAAAGTTTCTATGTTAGAAGAATTTACTACTTCTAAAAAATACAAAAAAGAGATAAAACCTAATTTAAAAAATCAATATAAAAAAATTGTTAATTTTGAAATACCTAGATATGTAAAAGAAGAACTAGAATGTGAAATAAAAAAAGAGAATGATATTATTTTAATTGATAGATCATTATTTGATAGGTTAATATGGGTTGATAGGTTACATTTAAAAGGAGAACTTAAAAAAGAAGAATATGAAGAATATAAAAAAGAATATGTTCCAATGATTAAAAATAAAATCGATATCATTATTGGAACATACACAGATGCCACTACAGCAATAAAAAGAGATTATAAAGCTTATTTATCTCTAGAAAAAAGAAGTTTTTTAAACGAAGAAAACGTAAACGAGTATAACACTTCTTTAATTAACATTGAAAAACTATCTAAAAAAGAGAACATTAATTTTTATTTATTTGATACAACAAATAAATCTCAAAGAGAGTGTACTATTGATATTACTAATAAAATCCTTGATTGTATAAAAACTAAATATATTGATGAATTAAAAAAAGAATATTCATAATATTAAGTACTTAAACTTTAAATTCTCCAATAAAAAATATTGACCGTATTAATTTTCAAGTAGTATAATACGTTGTATTAATTGGAGAGTTAATATGAAATTAAAAACACAAGAAGATATAAGAAGAATAGAAATAATATGTCTAATGATCTTAAGTATTTTAAAGGATAAAAATATTCCAGTAGGAATAGATATTAAAGTTTTATATATGATTGTATCAACAATATATGATATAGATTTATTAACCGTAAATTATACGCAAAGAAAGACAGAAGAATATAAGGAGTTAAAGCAAATGTACGATGAAATAATAAATAACACATCATCTATGCTAAAAGAATTAAATATAAATGATCCCGTAACATTATTTGCAACTTACGTATATTTATATAGATCTGGATATCTATCACATAATCATTCATTCATATATAGTAGCGATATGAAAGATTTTGCTTTATTAAACGGAATTGATGTAATAAGAGGAAAAGGAGTTTGCAGATCAATATCTAGTTTGTTTACAGATTTAAGTATAAAACAAGGTTACACCGCATCAAACCTATTAGTAAATGATAGAACAGGTGCTTGTGGTAATTTACAAAAACTATCCCCAATAGAATTAAATTCAGATGATGAAGGTAAAAAATTTGCTGAAATAGTTAGCAAAATTACTGATTTCATAGCACTGCCAAACCATTTAATAACATTAGTAAAAGAAGATAACACAAGTTACATATTTGATCCAACTAATGATGGATACCTCTTATATGATATTAAAAACAAAATTGTAATTCCTAACAGACAAGAATTATTTATTACTAACTCACTATTATTAAAAACAATACAAAAAGGACTTGGTATGCTAAATGCATTAAGTAATAAAGAAATAAAACAGGGTTTTGAATGTCCTAGTGTAGATGAAAACACTTATAGAAAAAAATATATAAAAGCACTAGAATTATGCAAAAATAATTTATTACTATTTGAAAAATTATATAATGATAATTGTAATTTATATAAAGATATATATACATTAAGTAAAGAACAAAGTGGATTAATCAATAGAATTATTCCAATTATCCCCAAAAGAAGTAAAACAAAGACATGTAATGACAATAAAAGGTTGGATAAATGTAACTAACGATTTATTAAAGTTTAGAAGAGAAGAAGCATTAAATAATAGTGGCGATATATCCCATAAAGAATTAGAGTTATACAAAATTAAAAATATATATCTTCAATGGATGAATTCTATAATAAATATCTAAATGAAAATAAAGGTTATATTTTATTAACATTAGGAATGTAACCTGAGGAAATAAGAAATAATAATAGTCAAGAAAGTTTTTCAAAAGTTTCCATTTCGTGGTATAAACCGAATTATGGAAAACTTCCCATGAAGGCTTATAAATAAAGAATTTCAATTTTATTTCTTTTTGCATTTTATAACTGAAAAATGATAATTATTTTAAATAAAATAGAGGTAATAACGACTTATGGAAAATTTTTGTATGAATCAATAAATAAGAGGTAATAATGAAGAAAATTGGAGATAGATATACTAACAATATTTTTGAGAATATTAAACAATAGATGATTATGAAAATGAATATTGGTATGCACGTGAATTACAAAAAGTATTGGAATACAAGGATTGGAGAAATTTTCAAAAAGTAATAGAAAAAGCAGTTTTATCAGTAAATAATAGCGTTTTAAGCGAAGAAGATTGGCTTGTTGAGATCAACAAGCCAATAAAAACTGGTAAAGGAAAAGAAGAGATTATTAAAGATTATAAACTATCAAGATACATATGCTATTTAATAGTGCAAAATGCTGACCCAAGTAAAGAAGTTGTTGCTTTAGGACAAACATATTTTGCTATTCAAACAAGAAAGCAGGAAATAACTGAACAAGAATATGATTCTTTATCAGATGATGAAAAAAGATTTTATCAAAGAAAATTAACAAAGCAAGGTAACTATACGCTTCAAAAAGTTGTTTCAACTGCTGGAGTTAAAAATATGGCTGAATTTCATAATGCTGGATATAAAGGATTATATAATGGAGAAACTGCCGATGATATATTTAAAAGAAAAAAATTACGTTATAGAGAAGATATTTTAGATAATATGAATGAAGATGAATTAGTTGCTAATTTATTTAGAATAAATCAAACGAAACAAAAACTTTTAAAAGATAATGTACAAGGTGAGAAAGAAGCAAAAGATGTACATTATGAGGTAGGAAAAAAAAGTTAGAAAGGCAATTGCAGATATTGGTGGAATGATGCCGGAAGAAATGCCAACACCTAAAAAGAGTTTAAAAGAACTTGAAAGACAAAAGAAACAAATAGAAAATAAAGATAAAAAGAAATTAGAAGAAATGAAATGAAAAATTTTTAAATGCAATTATTGTAAAAAATAAAAGGAGGTATTTATTATGAATAATAATAATTTAATGGAAATATTTTATTTAGAAACGCCATCTTTAGAACGTAAGAAAGAAATAATAGATTATATAAATGAATTTGTAGAATATAAATCAGACATTAATGGAACTGGATCGTTGGATAAAATATTAGAAGGATATACTTTTGAACAGGCTTTAGAAAGATGTTTGAATATGAAAAACAGAGAATATGCAGAAAAAAATGGAAGATGCCAGGGAAAGACTTTTTTACTTATTAGAAAAAATGATAACAAAATTGTGGGTACAATCAACGTTAGGTGGAATTTGACAGAAGAAATGAAACAATTTGGTGGAAATATTGGTTATGGAATAAGACCTACTGAAAGAAGAAGAGGATATAATAAGATAAATTTATATCTTGGATTGATTGAAGCAAAAAAGGTTGGACTGGATAAAGTGATGTTAGATTGTGACGTGGAAAATTTAGGTTCAAGTAAAACCATGGAAGCGTTAGGCGGAAAGCTAGAAAGAACTGAAATTGATCCATATGATGGAATACTAACAAGCGTATATTGGATTAATGTAGACGAATCGCTTGAAAAATATAAAGATGAGTATGTTAATTTTATTGATAAAAGTTATGGAAATAAGTTTATGAAATAATTAAAAGAAAGTGAAAAATATGGATATGTATCAAAAAAGAAAAATAAGAAAAGAAAAAAGAGAAAATTCGAATCAGAACGAAAATTTTCATAAAGTCGTTCTTAACTGCTTGATATCGTTTTATCTAAACTTTTCCTAAAAGCCTTATAGAATAAGGGTTTTCAGAGCTTTAGATCTTGCACGTTTTTCTTGAAAATGAGCAAAAAATGGCAAAAAATCAGAAAAAAGGATAAAAAACATGTTATTTTGTGGTTAGAAGTTAGCAGGTGATATCACAACCTAAACCCTGAGTCATAGGAACATCAATATGATGTTTTTTTATGCAATAAATTTTGATGAAAGGAAGATGCATATGTACGAACATGAAAGACAAGTACAAATCCATAAGAATGAAGGATTTACTGTATTAAGTAATGGATTTATTAGAGATAAAAATCTAAGTAATAGAGCATTAGGACTACTAACTTTTATGTTAAGTCTTCCTCCAAACTGGGATTATTCTATTGCAGGATTAACAAAAGTTAGAAAAGAAGGATATGAAGAAATTGCTTTATTTTGTTTTATACTAGTTGGCGGAATATTAGGATTTTTAGTTTTTAATGCCAATCCAGCTAAAATATTTATGGGTGATACCAGGCTCATTAGCACTTGGAGCAACATTAGGTACGATTGCTATTTTATCAAGACATGAGTTACTTTTAATATTAATAGGAATTGTATTTGTTATAGAAACACTTACATGTTTAATTCAAAGGTACTATTATAAATTAACTAAAAAAAGACTTTTTCCAATGACACCAATACATCATACCTTTGAAAAATTAGGTTGGAATGAAAAAGATATTGTTAAATTATTTTGGATAGTAGGTTTAATAGGATCTATGTTATCTATTATATATGGAGTATGGTTATGAAAAAAAAGAAATTGATATATTACTTTTAATAGCTATTATAACTATAAGTATATTTGGTGTTATAATGGTTTATTCATCATCGTATGTTTGGGCAGAATATAAATTTAATGATCCTTTTAAATTTGTAAAAAATCAAAGTTAATTTTTAATAATAGGTATTATTTTAATGATAATAGTAAGCAAAATAGATTATAAAATATATTATGAAAAATCTAATCTACTGTTTATAATAGCAATAATTTTATTAATATTAGTAGCGATACCAGGTATTGGAACAGTAAGAAACGGAAGTAGAAGTTGGTTTGGAATAGGATCATTTGGAATACAACCTAGTGAAGCTGCAAAACTTTCTTTAATAATATTTACATCTAAATATTTATGCAATAATAATAAAAATCTAAAAAATATAAAAAAGGGTGTATTTCCAATATTATTTATTACTTTATTTGTATTTGCACTTATTATGTTACAACCAGATTTTGGAACAGGATTTATTATTTTAGTTACTATAATTGGTCTATTATTTGTAGGCGGAGTTAATTTAAAATTTTTTATCTATTTATTTTTAATAGGACTTATTGGAATAACGGGACTTATAGTAGTAGCACCTTATAGATTAAAAAGAATACTCTCATTTCTAAATCCATGGATGGATCCATTAGGAAGTGGGTTTCAAATTATTCAAAGTTTATATGCAATAGGACCAGGTGGACTTTTTGGATATGGATTTTTAAATTCAAGACAAAAACATTTTTATCTTCCAGAACCACAAACAGATTTTATATTTTCAATAATAAGTGAAGAATTTGGCTTTATGGGAGTTGTAATTGTATCAACATTATTTTTAATAATAATAATTAGAGGACTTAAAATAGCTAAAAATATAAAAGAACCATTTGTAAAGTTTTTAGCATTTGGTATTGTATTTGGACTATCATTTCAAGCACTTTTAAATTTAATGGTTGTAACAGGATTAATTCCTGTTACAGGGGTTGTACTTCGTGGTATTCTATAACTACAGACACTTTTAAGCCCTTATAATAAGGGAAAAAAACGAATTTGATAATTTATTATTATTTAGAAAAAAATTAAAAATATATGAAAAAAGCAAAAAAATCAAAAAAATTGCAACTTTTTTTGAGGGTTGTCTGCTCATTACAACATTCAAAATAGAATTTTAGAGTTTTATGCTATTTAGATGTAAAAAATATGTAATTATTATAATTTATAAAACGTGAATATTCATTTAATTAAATATTAAGATTTAATAGTTGTGATATAATATTTGTTGGATGTGATAAAATGTTTAATGCAAAAAAAATAATTTTTATTGTTATATTTATAGTATCTATAATTTCTTTAATTTTTGTTTATAATGATGATTTCTTATATTCTAAGCAAATTATTAAAATAACAAAAATTGATACGATTAGCGAAGATACATCTCAAAATTCATTAGGATTAGAAGAAAAATACTATACAAGAAAGATAACTGGATTAATAACCAATGGTAACCAGAAAGGAAAAGAAAAAACCATCTTATACGATGAATCTTATTCATCTGTTATTACAGATAAATATAAAATTAATGACAAAATAATAATAGATGCAAGTGGTATTGAATTAAAAAGAGATTCCTATCTAACTTTAATGATTGTCATATTTTTAAATTTACTTTATATAGTTGGCTCTTATAAAGGACTGCTATCTGTATTAAGTGTTATTTTGAATTTAGTAATTTTTTATATTGGTTTATCCTTATATTTTAAAGGTATTAATTTATTATTTTTATGTGTAATAGAAATGATTGTTTTTTCTATTATTTCTTTAATATTAGCAAGTGGATTTAACAGGAAAACATTATCGGCAATCATTTCTGTAATTATATCAACATTAGTAATGCTCATTACAATTGTGATTATTGTAAATTTTGCTGGTTATAAAGGAATAAATTTCAATGAATTATCATTTTTGACTGTTCCTATTGAAGATATTATATTGCCAGAACTATTAATCGGATCTACAGGGGCAATAATGGATGTGGCGATTACAATTTCTTCTTCTATATCAGAACTTATTCAAAAAGATAATAATATATCTGTTAAAAATTTGAAAAAATCTGCTAGAGAAATAGGAAAAGATATAATGAGTACGATGAGTAATGTTTTGTTTTTTACTTATTTATGTTCAGGGCTTCCTATTTTTGTGTTAGCATTACGTAATGGATTTTCAATGTATAATTATATTTCAAGTAATTTTACATTAGAATTAACAAGATTCTTAATTGGTAGTATTGGTATTGTTTTAACCATTCCAGTGTCAGCACATACATCAATTAAATTGATGAAAAGAGGTGCAAAATGAATATAATATTAATTATTTTATTATTTTTATTAATGATTTATATTGATATAAAAAGAGGAATAAAATTATTTTTATCTATATTATTTAATTTTATTATTTTAATGATTATTTTTTACTTAATTGCTATTGGATTAAACCCTATAATATGTTCTTTAATAGGCTGTTTTATAATAAGTTATATAATACTATATTATGTAAATGAAAGAAACGTAAAAACAGAATCTAGTTTGAAATCAGTTATTATCGTTCTAATTATATTATCTTTTCTCATATTTTTTGTAACGAAAATATCAAGAATCGCTGGTTTTGGATATGAATCGTATGAAGAGATAAATATGTTTTCTTATGATGTAAAAATAGATTTTACTAACATTGCAATTTCTATGATATTAATTAGTTTAATTGGAGCAACGGTTGATTCTTCAATAGCAATTTCATCTGCCTTATATGAAGTGTATGATAATAATAAAAATTTATCAAAAAAAGATTTATTTTTATCAGGAATGAATATAGGGAAAGATATATTATGTACGACGAATAACACCTTAATGTTTGCTTTTTTAGGTGAATTCATGACATTATTGATTTGGTTTTATAAAGGAGATTATTCGTTTTTAGAAATTGTAAATGCAAAGACGTTTGTTTCAGAAATGATTAAAATATTATTTAGTGCAGTAGGCTGTATTATAGTTATACCTATAACTGCATATATTACAACGGAAACACTAAAAAAAGATGACAAAAATAATTAAGTAAAGTTAAAATTATCATATAATTTTATGTGGTAATTTTTTTAAAAATAGTTGAAAATGAAATAGATGTACAATTGAAAAAGTATAAAAACTTAATTCAGGAACTTTTAAGAGATTATGAACAGAATTATATTTCACAATCAGATTATACTGATTTTAAGGAAAAATATATGTTGCAAATTAATCAACTGAATATAGAAAAAGAAGAACTATTGAAAAATAAGATTAACTCCTATAATATTGAATGGATGAAACAATTTAAAAAAAACAGGTGTGATTAAAGAGATTGATAGAAATATTGTTGATTGTTTTATTGATAATATATATGTTAATAATGATAAATCAATTAATATTAATTTGAAATTTAAAAGTGAATATGAAAATACACTTAGGTATCTTAAAAATAAATAATATGATATAATTATTCTTGAATAAGTTTTATTTATAAAACATGAAAGGCGTGAAAATTATGGAAAAAAATGAAAATAATGGGGGTTAGAAAAAACGATATCAACTGGTAAAGAACGACTTATATAAACTCTCTTTAAAACTCTTATTTTATAAGGCTTTTAATTAAATTCCTTTTTACATTTTTTAATAAAAAATTAACAAAAATTATAAGAAAAATTGGGTAAGAACTACTTAAATAAACTTTTTTATAAGAAGGTGAATATTTTTGAAGATAGAAGATTTAAGAAAAGATTATGACGAATTACAAGTTAAATATGGTGCTAAGGAATTAGATTCTATATATAATGGTGGATGTGAAAAAAATCCTGATATATGTTTTGTTTTTATGAATCCTACTGGAAAAAATATTGCCAGTGATAAATCTTGGAAAGGTAGAAAGTCTCCATGGTTAGGAACTAAAAACATATGGAAGTTGTTCTATAAAGTTGATTTATTAAGTGAAGAAACATTTAACAAAATTCAAGAAAAGAAACCAAAAGAATGGGATTATGAGTTTTGCAACTATGTTTACGAAGAAATTGAAAAAAATAAATTGTTCATTACTAATTTAAGTAAATGTACACAAATAGATGCAAGACCATTGCCTGATGAAGTGTTGAAAAAATATCTTGATTTATTATTCAAAGAAATAAACATAATTAAACCAAAAATAATTATTACTTTTGGAAACCAAGTTAGTTCTATTATTTTAAATAAAAAGATATCTGTATCTGAAAATAGAAAAAAATGTCACAAAATACAAATTAATAAAAACGAATATAAAGTTTATCCTGTTTATTATCCAGTAGGTAATGGCATATTTAATATTGATAAATCGATAGAAGATATAAAATGGATAATTGAAAATGAAATAAAAAAAGAAGAACCAAATCTTCTTCGTGAAATTTTATAGAAAGTTGTAATATTAAGATGACATATAAGGTAGCAGCGTATCTTCGTTTATCAAAAGAAGAATATAGTAATGAAAAAGAATCAAATAGCATAACTAATCAAAAAATAATTATAGATAATTATTTAAAAGAACATAAAGAGTATAAATTAATTGATTATTATATAGATGATGGTTGTTCGGGTACTAATTTTGATAGACCAGAATTTCAAAGAATGTTAGAAGATATAAAAAATAAGAAAATAGATGTAATAATTATAAAAGATTTATCAAGACTTGGTAGGAATTATATTGAAACTGGTAATTTTGTAGAAGTAGTATTTCCAGCTATGGGAGTATCTGTAATTTCAGTAGATGAAAATTATGAAATGGATTCATTAGATTACTATGGCAGTGATTATGTTCCATTAAAGAATTTGTTTAATGATATGTATGCAAAAGATATATCAAAGAAAGTAAGAAGTTCTTTAATTGTTAAGAAACATAATGGTGAGTTTGTTGGTAAATTAGCACCTTATGGATATATTAAAGATCCAAAAGATAAACATAAATTTTTAATTGACAAAAATGTATCACATATAATTAGAAAAATATTTGATATGATACTTGATGGTAAAAGTAGAAGAGAAGTTGCTGACTTTTTAAATGATAATGATATATTAACTCCCAGTGAGTACTTAAAAATTAACACAAATAAAGATATTACTGTAATGAAAAAATGGAATTCTGAGATGGTAAATTCAATATTAAGAAACGAAAACTATACAGGAACATTATTTCAAGGTAAGAAAAGAAAATTAAATTACAGAGTTGATAAGAAAATAAATATAGATAAAGAAAATTGGATTGTTACTGAAAATCATCATGAAACAATTATTAGTAAAGAAAAATTTGATAAAGTTCAAGATATCTTAAATAATTGCGCTGTTAGAACAAATAGAAAAGGGAATCTTGATCCATTGTCTGGATTTCTAAAATGTAGCGATTGTAAAGGACAAATGCATTTGAAAAAAGGGAAGAATAAATCATATTATTATTGTAC
>OGXR01000502.1_pt1 | contig 31294 bp, 24 predicted proteins | sample 1576331 | NCBI WGS metagenome assembly OGXR01 (sample SAMEA3541473, study PRJEB24748) | human gut metagenome | biome: human gut; feature: human-associated habitat; material: faeces | place: China | collected 2012 | reverse complement strand
CCCGCCACTTTTCCCTGCTCTATGGGCGGACGCTCAACGTCGGGCGCGTGATGACCCCCACGCTGGCCATGCTGGTGGAGCGCGAGGCGGATATCACCGCGTTTCAGCCGTCCGCCTATTATCATGTGCGGCTGGACTGCGGCTCCTTCCCGGCCGAAAGCGGGCGCACGGAGGATCGCGCGGAGGCGGAGCGCATCGCCGCCCTGTGCGGCGGCAAGGAAGCAAGGGTCGTATCGGTGGAAACCAGCGAACGCAGGGAACAGCCGCCCAGGCTCTACGACCTGACCGCGCTCCAGCGCGACGCCAACCGTCTGCTCGGCTACACCGCGCAGCAGACGCTGGACTACGCGCAATCCCTGTATGAAAAGCAGCTGCTGACCTACCCGCGAACGGACAGCCGGTATCTGCCGCAGGGCATGACGGAGAAAGCGCGCGAGCTGGCTGCTTATGCGGCGGCGGCGCTTCCATTTGCCGCGGGGCTTTCCCTGCCCTGTCATCCCCGGCAGCTTGCCGGAAAGGTCAGCGACCACCACGCCCTGCTTCCCACGGCGGCTCTCCGGGACCACCCGCTGGACGCCCTGCCCGCCGGCGAAAGGAGCGTGCTGACGCTGGTGGCGGCGCGCCTGCTCTGTGCCGCCGGGGAGGCGTGCGTGATGCTGGAGACGACCGCCCGGCTGGAATGTGAGGGTGTCTCCTTTACCGCCAGGGGAAGAAGGACGATGCATCCGGGATGGAAGGCGCTGGACGCCGCTTTCCGCGCCACGCTCAAAAGCCGGGAACGCGAGGAGGAGGCGGACGGCCTGCCGCCCCTGAACGAGCGCATGACCTTCCTCCCCGTGACGGCTTCCGTCAGGGAAGGGAAGACCACGCCGCCCGAACGGTATTCGGAAGATACCCTTTTGTCGGCCATGGAGAACGCGGCCAAAGAGAATACCCCAAAGGATGCGGAACGCCGCGGCCTGGGCACCCCGGCCACCCGCGCCGCCATCATTGAAAAACTGCTCAAATCCGGGCTTGCGGAGCGAAGGGCGTTCCGCAGGCGCATCTGCCTCGTCCCGACGGACAAGGGGATTTCCCTGATTACCGTGCTGCCGGAGACGATTCAGTCCCCGGCCCTGACCGCCGCGTGGGAACAGAAGCTGCGGGAGGTGGAGCAGGGCGCGCTGGACGGGGAAGCGTTCCTCACAGACATCACGGACATGGTGCGGGAGCTCGCCTCCTCCGAGCATCCCGTTCGGGACGTGCACATGCTGTTTGCCGACAACCGCCGGGCCGTGGGCGTATGCCCGCGCTGCGGCGCTTCGGTCGTGGAAAACGCAAAGGGTTTCGTCTGCACCGCGCGTGGCTGCGGCTTCGCGCTGTGGAAGAAGGACCGCTTTTTCGCCGCCATGCGCAAGGAACTGACAGCCTCCGTCGCGGCCGCGCTGCTCAAGGAGGGGCGGGTGAGCCTGAAAGGGCTGTTTTCCCCCAGAACGGGGCGCACCTATGAGGCGGACGTCGTGCTTGAGGACACGGGGACGCCGTTTGTAAAATATCGTCTGGAATTTGCGGAAGGAAGGAAACGAAAGTGAGCCAGGAAAAGACCATTCGCTTTATTGACACCAATTACCGGACGCTGTTTACCCTTCCCGACGGAGGGAACCTCCGGATGATCTTCCCGGATGGCAGAAGCAAGGTAAGCCGGTGCCGGTATGTGGACGAGTACCACACGGAGGTGGCCGGGCGGGTGTACCACATCTGCGAGTTTGCCGGGCATATGGAGCGGGGCGGCATCGCCTGCGCGCCGGAGGAGCCCCTGCCCAGGCAGACGGACAAGCAGGCGTTCCAGGAGCGCCGTTTTCTCCGGGCTCCCGGTTATCTTTGAGGTGGTGCCGTCCTCTGCCATGAGATCCGCGTAGCTTTGCATATCGGTGCCCATTATGAGGAATTTTTCGCCCTTCTTGCCCTCGGCGGTGCTGCCGTCGCCCATGGTGAGCTTGAGGCCGTCGCGGCTGAGCTTGAGGGCGGAATAGTCCCACGCCTCGGAGAAGTTCTGGTATACTACGGTGTAATCGCTGCTGCGCACGAAGGCAAAGTCGTCGCCGGAATCGCCGGTAGAGAGCATAAAGTCGCAGGTAGCACCGTGAGTACCCAAAATGTCTATGGTAGTCTCTACGCTTACGCCGCCGTTACCGTAAACGCTCTGCACCGTGCCGGTGATAAAGGCCTTCTTTAACTCCCCGTTATGCACGCGGTATACGAAGGTGACGTAATCGTCGGAGGCCGCGTCGCCGGTGACGTAAAGCTCAGTGTAGCCGTCTCCAACGACGGTATCGCCCACGTGTACGCAGCTTTCGTCAAGGCCGAGTGGGCCCAGTTCATCGGCGCTTTCCTTGCCGTTTATATTGAATTTTACGGTCACATTGCCGTCCTTATCCTGAACCACGGTGAATTTGACGGAATCGGCCTTGCCGTCGGCGGAGAGGAAGTCCTCGCTGTTAAGCTTTACGTCCTTCCACTGGTATATACCCAGCTCGTTTTCGTTTACGGCTGCTGTTACGCAGTACTTGAACTGGCCGGCAGTATCGCACTTTTCAAGGGTGAATACCATTCCGCCCAGGCGCTCGCCGCTGCCCAGATACAGGCCGACGCTTACCCTTACGGCGCTGCCGTCAGGTGTGATGCTATCTATCCTGGCTATTGTATCGCCCATATCGGAGGGGGCGAGCCTGTAAGCCTTTGCGGAATCGTCAAAGGTCACGGACTCGGCGAAGGAAACGGCTATCTTCGGAATACTGCGGTCGCCGCCAAAGGCAGCGGCAGCGTAATCTTCCATTGTGGAAGCGGGCACTGTCACATATCCCTGTTCGTCGGTGGTGACGGTAGGCTCGGCAGTTTCCGGCTCTATGCTCATGCCCCAGTTCACGCCGGTAAGGTACAGCACAGACCATATGAGGTCGTCGCTCTTGGCGTCGTATTTGGTGTCGCTGTCTATGCCTATGGAGCGAACTATGGAGTCCATTATGGGCAGCATGGCGTTTATATTTTTGCCGTCCTCCTCGGATATAAACTCGCCGGTGTCATCTGTTCCGGCGGGCGCAGTCTGGCCGCCCTCGGTACCGGGAGTTACGGGATCCATGGCGGTCTCCTTGGGCGCGCAGGCCGAGGCACACAGCATTACGGCAATTATTACAGCTAAAAGCTTTTTCATTGTTTCCTCCTTAACAAAAACAAAAGATGAAGGGAACCCCTTCATCCTGCATTATAACACCCAAAACAGCGGCAGTGTTTTAATAATCCGTTAAGAGTTGGGCAGCTTTTCTATCGCCTTTTTGAACTGCACCGAGAACAGTATGGCGGTAAAGGTAACGGCAACAAAATCCGCGGCAGGTTCCGCCAAATATACCGCCATGGCCTTATCCCCCGGGAAAAGGGCAGGCATGAGGTATATAAGGGGCAATAGCAGCACGAATTTTCGCACCACCGCAACTGCTATTGAGGATTTTGCGCTGCCTATGGCGGTAAAGGTCATCTGGCAGGCTACCTGTATGCCGAACATGAACATCACCGCGAAGTAGCGCCGCATCGCCGCCTGTGTAAATGCCGCAAGCTCCGCGTTTGGGGTGAAAAGGCTTGTGAATACCTGAGGCATTAGCATTATTATGAGCCACAGCGCCCCGGCATATATCAGGCTGGATCTTAGCAGCAGCTTGAAAGCGCCGCGTACCCGCCCTGCATCCTTTGCGCCGTAGTTGTAGCTCACTATGGGCTGTGCGCCCTGGCCCAGGCCCTGAAGGGGCAGCATGGCGAACATGTTTATGCTGGAGAGTATAGTCATGGCTCCCACAGCTATGTCGCCGCCGTATTTAAGCAGCGACGTATTAAAGCTTACGGATATTATGCTTTCGCTGGACTGCATTATGAAGGCCGCGAGGCCCAGCGCGAGGCAGGGAAGTATGACCCCGGCCTCAAGGCGCATATTTTCCTTTTTGAGCCGCAGTATGGTTTTTTCGCCCCTAAGAAAGAGCAGCACCCATAAGCAGGATATGCACTGGGAAATGACCGTGGCCAGCGCCGCGCCCCGCACCCCCATATCAAAGCCGAATATGAACACGGGGTCAAGGATTATATTGGATACGGCACCTATCAGCACGGTGTACATGCCGGTCTTGGAAAAGCCCTGGGCGGTTATAAATGCGTTCATGCCGAGGGTGAGCTGCACGAATATCGTCCCGAGGGCGTATATGTCCATGTACCCTGCGGCAAAGCCTATGGTATCCGGGCTCGCGCCAAAGGCGAGAAGCAGGTCCCTATCCCATATCAGGAGCGCCGAGGTAAGTATAGCCGATATTATTATCTGCAATATAAAACAGTTGCCGAGTATGCGCTCTGCGGCGCTGTTGTCGCCGCGGCCCATGGCGATGGATGCCCGCGGCGCGCCGCCCATGGATACGAGGGCCGCGAATGCGGACACCACCATTATGATGGGCATGCACACGCCCAGGCCGGTCAGCGCGAGAGAGCCGCCCTCCGGCATGTGGCCTATATATATCCTGTCTACGATATTGTAGAGCATGTTGATTATTTGGGCTACTACGGAGGGTACCGCAAGTTTAAAAAGCAGCTTGCCCAGAGGCTCCGTGCCGAGGTATTGATTGTTCTTTGCCATCGTTCAGTTCTCTTTCCTCTTTAAATACACAAGGATAATTATATTCCCAAGTCTGCCGCTGTCAAATAAAGTTCCAATTTGGGAGCATCAAAAAAGCCCGGAATGCGGCGCTTTTTTATAAAGTGGACAGAACTGGGCCACATAACTTTCACAATTAATGAATTGTTAATTTGATTTAAAGCGCATTACGTATTACAATGCAAGATAAGCCATATATGGCATAATGAGGAGTAGAGTGCGATGGAAAGCATACCCGCCGAGAAGAAAGCGACCGGGCAGAAGCCCATAATTGACCTTCGCAACGTTACCAAGGTATACCGGGTTGGAAGCGTTGACGTCCATGCCCTGAGGGGAATAGACCTGCAGATAATGCCCGGGGAATTCTGCTGCATAATAGGCCGAAGCGGCAGCGGCAAATCCACCCTGCTGAATATGCTGGCGGGGCTTGAGCCCGTGACCAGCGGCGAGGTCGTCATAAACGGCAAGCACCTTGAAAGAATGAACCAGTCTGAGCTTATACTTTTCCGGCAGAAGTACGTGGGGTTTATATTCCAGTCCTTCAACCTCATGCCTTACTACACGGCCCTTGAAAACGTGGCGTTTCCGCTGTCGTTTCGTGGGGTGCCTTACGATAAGCGCATGAGGCTGGCGAAGAAGGCACTGAAGGACGTAGGCCTTGAAAGCCACATGAACCACATGCCGGGGCAGATGTCCGGCGGACAGCAGCAGCGCGTCGGCATAGCGCGGGCGCTGGTCACGGACCCGGACATAATATTCGCCGATGAGCCTACCGGCAACCTTGACTCCAAAACGTCGGACGACGTGATGCGCAGTATGTGTGATACGGTAAAGAGCCACGGCAAGACCTTCATAATGGTCACCCACGACCCAAATATGGCGGCGTATGCGGACAAGGTAATAAACATACTTGACGGCCGCATAACGGATATATACTTCAATCGCCACGAAACCGTAGGCGACAAGGCCGAGATCAGGGAAGAAATAAAGAAGGAAGCTTAACACGGAGGAAAAACAATGAAGCGCGTTATTATTATAATACTTGCCATGGCTATGGCGCTGTCGATATGCTCGGTTGCGTATGCAGAGAATGGGGACGGCAATAAGCCTTCCGTCACATACCCTGCAGACGCACCAAATTCAGACAACTTTCCTATTACAGCAAAAGCGAATGACCGTGCTTTCCAGGAGAACGCAGGCTCCGTCAATATGACCATAGATATCGAGAATAAAAGCAATGATTATGACGTTATTCTCGCCGCAATACAGCCAAGCGGAGGCTGCATAATATCTGCCTCCGGAAATGATACCATTCCTAAAAAAAGCACAAAGGCCGTAAATATAACGGCAACGCTTGCGTCGTCAGGCAATGCGGCCGGTACTCTCACGCTTATTTTTAACGTGCCATACGGTGACAGCAATAATCCTTCATACGAACTGGTTACAGCCGTTTGCGATGATTTCTCCATCGTCCGCGCCCCTTCCGCTACCGAAGCGCCCAAGAAGGAGGACAGCGAGTTCCGTATCCGCACATCAAGCGTTGACAGCAACGGCGTGTGCGTGCTTACGCCCTCCGGCGATTACGGCGACCAGCTGGAGGTGCGGCTGCCCCTTACCTGCACCAACGGCTATGTGTATGACCTCAAGGTAACGCCGGTGCTCAGCAACGATATCGAGAAGTTCCCCTTCGATATAGATTTGGTAGACTATACCCTTTCATACCCCGGCTCCATAGGCAGGGGGCAGGTGGTGGAGTTCCTGTATCATCTGCGTCTGAGCAAGAAGGCTACCGTAGGCGTAAAGCAGGTGGACTTCAACGTCACCTACCGCAATGACGAGGGCGACCTCAAGAGCGGCACGGTGAGCCTTTTTGTAAACGTCCGCAAGGGCCTTTCCCCCACCAGCGACAAGGATACCACCACCTCGGTGCCGAAACTTATAATCGAAAGCTACAAGCTCAGCTCGGACAAGATTTACGCGGGCGAGACCTTCGATCTGGAGTTCACCATAAAGAATACATCCGACAGCACCAACCTGCAAAACGTGCAGATACACATAAAGGACGCGGGCGAAACGGCGACCATAGTTCCCGCCAGCGGCGGCAGCAATACGCTGTATATATCCAAAATAGGCAAGGGTCAAAGCAGCAGCCAGAAGGTATCCCTCCAGACCGCGCCCGACGCGGCGGCAAAGGCATATACCCTCAATGTGGATTTCAGCTATGAATCCGCCAGCACCAACGCGGCCCATACCGCCAACGAGACCATAGCCGTGCCCATACTGCAAAAGATCAGGCTGAAGTGCGACGAGCCTACGGTATATGACGATGTGTCCTATCTGGATTCCAGTACCAGCATGTCCATCAAAATGTACAACATGGGCCGCTCCAGCGTTTATAACTGTATCGTCGATGTGGAGGGAAATGGCCTCAAGCTTGAAGAGAGCTACTTCGGCGGCACCCTCAGCGCCGGCTCCACCATGGCGGCGGATATATCCGTAATACCGTCTGAGGCAGGGGATATACAGGGCACCGTAGTAATATCCTACGAGGATGTATACGGCGAGCCCGGCGAGGAGCGGCTTCCCTTTACGCTCCACGTGGAGGATCCCAATGCCGGTATGGAAAACATGGAAGGCATGGAGGGAACGGAGGGCGACGGCATGGGCGGCGATATGGCATGCCCCGGCGGGGTGGAAGAGACCAAGGGCTTCCCCTGGTGGGGCTGGGTCATAGGCGCGGGCGCGCTGGGGGGAGGCGGCTTCTTCGGCTTCAAGAAGCTCAAAAAGCGCAGGGCGCGCAGCCTGGAGGACGATGTTTAAATGCGCTTCACCGATATTTTAAGGACCGCCTTCATTAACCTGTGGCGGAGAAAGCTCAGGGCCGTGCTCACCGTGTTGGGCATGGTCATAGGCGTTGCCTCCATAGTCGTTATGATGAGCCTCGGCATAGGCATAAGAAAATCCACCATCGACAGTTATGCCAGCATGGGCAGCCTTACAAATATTACCGTCAGCCGCTGGAGCTATAAGGAAACCGCCACGGGCGGCACCAGCACCGAGAAAAAGCTGGACAAAAAAGCGGTCGAGACCATCAAAAAGATACCCGGCGTAAAGGCGGTAATGCCCCAGATACAGACCTACGGCATACTCAAAAGCGGCAAGTGGATAGCCGATTGCAGCATAATGGCCATAGACAGCTCTGTGGCGGAGGAATTCGGCATAGAGCTTTCGGAGGGCCGCTACCCCAAGTACAAGCGCGGCAGCTCCAGCTATGAGATGGTGCTCAGCCAGGATGTGCTGAACTGGTTTTACGACCCCAATACCGGCAAGCAGGCGGTGGACCGCGACGGCAATCCCAAGGTCACAATGGAGTCAAAATTCCAGCTCACCTTCGACTATAACAACGTTTACAACAATAATAATCCGGTTTTGCCGGGCGACGGCGATAGCCAGCCGGCCCCCGGCAAGACCTACCGCGTAGACCCCATAGGCATCGTATCCCCAAGCAACAACGAGTTTTCGTGGTACTGCCTTATGGATATAGAGGCGGTGCAGAAGCTCGCCAAGGAAAACAGCGACTACATGCAGCTTGACACCAAGAATTACAACCGTGTCATGGTAAAATGCGAGAACACGGATGTCGTCTCCGAGGTAAAGGCCGCTATAGACGAGATGGGATACGGCACCAGTTCCCTTCAGGACGCTCTTAAGCAGGCCGAAAAGCAGATGCAGCAGATACAGTACCTGCTGGGCGCAATAGGCGGCGTATCGCTGCTGGTCGCGGCCATAGGCATAATGAACACCATGATGATGAGCATATACGAGCGCACCAAGGAGATAGGCATAATAAAGGTGCTGGGCTGCCGCATGGAAAACATAGCGGAGCTGTTCCTAACCGAGGCCGCCTATATAGGCTTCTTCGGCGGCGCCGCAGGCCTGGGCATAAGCTACGGCCTTTCCGCGGTGATAAATAAATTCGTAGGGGACAGCGGCTTCAAGAGCATAATCCCCTTCTACCTTGCGGTGGGCGCGGTGCTCTTCTCGGTGACTGTCGCTTTGCTCTCCGGCCTTTATCCGGCCATCAGGGCAATGCGGCTGAGCCCACTCAATGCAATAAGAAACGAGTAAAGGAGAAAATACCATGAAAAGTATCAAGCCGGGCAGAGGCCCTTCCGGACTTAGCTTTATCGGCTCCGTATTCGGAATAATATTCGGCATATTCTGGACTATAATGGCGGCCAGCATGGGCGCGCCGGCGTTTTTCCCCATATTCGGCGTAATTTTCATAATAATGGGCATAGTGCAGGCTGCTTATAACTACAAAAACGCCACCGGCAAAAACCGCTACTCTTCCTTCGACATAACCGATGAAGGAGAGGAGCCTGACCCGCTTGAGCAGCGCTTCGGCGGCACCGAATACCGTGACGATACTGCGCAAAAGAGCAGCTTTGCCACCTCATCCTTCTGCCCCTACTGCGGCAAGGGTGTGGACGGTGACTTTGAGTACTGCCCGAAGTGCGGCAAGAGACTGCCCAAATAGCAGCCTCGACAGCTTACAGAGATAATATTTGAATCAGACTGAGCAGACCCGCAGTATAGCTGCGGGTCTGCTGTTTTTTTACTTGCGGTGCGCCTGTATGGCGCGGTCGATGAAATTCCCGGTGCCTTCGCCTCCGGCAAGGTCTATATTGTCGTTTATTTCCCCGCCGCCGGAATATACCTTGCCAAGGCCGCCCAATATACTATCAGAGCACTTGTAAAAATGCTCGGTTATGTAACCCTGAAGCTTGTTTACGAGCTGCTGCGCCGCATCTCCTGCAGGATCGGTATCCTTTATTGCGCCGAACTCCGCCATTATATCCATGAGCCCCTGATTCAACTCCTCCCGCTTTGCATCGTCACGTTCTTTATCCTTCTCCTGAAACTCCCTGTACTCCGCAGTATTGCCGTAGGCTTCCTTTGCCTTTCTCGCGTACTCATCTATTCTGGACGTATCGAATGCCTTAAAACTCAAATTTCTCACTCCTATCGCTTTTATTCCACGGGCGAAGTCGATCAGATTGTCAAGATGCTCCCGCTTCAGCTCAAGCAGCTTTATCTGCTGTTCAAGAGCTTTCCGTCTGTCGAAGCCCGAGCTGTTCATGATACTCTTTATCTCCTTCAGAGAAAATTCCAGTTCGCGGAAAAGCAGTATAGCCTGAAGCCGCTCCAGCGCCGCATCGTCATACAGCCTGTACCTGGCCCCCGTCACCTCGGTGGGCTTCAGCAGCCCTATGGTGTCATAATAATGCAGCGTGCGCACGCTCACACCGGCCAATTCGCTTACTTCCTTTACCGTCTTCATCTTCTCAACACCTCCCGTGCGAATACAGCATAACGTATTACGCAGCGTCAGAGTCAATAACAAAAAATAAAAACCGGGTAAAATTTTTTGCCCGGTTTTTTATCCGTCAATTACAGCCCCAGCACTTCCCTGTAAGCATATACCCCGGGCTTTTTGCCCTGAAGGAACAGTATCCCATCCAGCGCGCCCTTGGCAAAGGTGCCGAAATCATACGACCTGTGGGTGATCTCTATACGCTCTCCCTCCATGCCGAATATGAGGGTATGTGTGCTGGAGATGTCCCCCGCCCTTACGGAATGGTAGCCGATATGATCCTTTTCGCGCAGTCCCCTGCCCTTGCGTCCGTAATCCGCAACATCGGCAAGCTTTTCGCCGCGGACTCCCGCGATTATCTCCCCCAGCTCCTTTGAGGTGCCGCTGGGGGCGTCCAGCTTCTTGTTATCGTGCATTTCGATTATCTCGATATCGGATTCGCCGCCTATGGACTCTGTGAGCATACGCGCTATCTCGTATACCAGATTAACGGCCTTTGACGTGTTGTGGGCGATGAGTATGGGGATGGTCTTGGCGCACTCCTCAAGCTCAGCCATCTGCTCCTCTGTAAAGCCGGTAGTGCCCAGCATAAGGGGTTTTCTGTACTTTACACAAGCCCGTGCCACTTCCATGGCGCCCTCAGTGGTGGAAAAATCAACTACGCCGTCGCTCATGGCAACTACCTTTTCCACGTCGTCATAGGTGTTTGCGCCTACGAAGTCTGTCTTTGCGGCAACGCTCATGTCACAGCCTATGTAGTCCCTGCCCTTGGGGCCTATGCCGCCCACAATCTCAAAATCGCAGGACCGCTTCAGCGCTTCTCTAGTCACGAGCTTGCCCATTTTTCCCCTCGGCGCACTTATCGCCAGCTTCATAAACTCATACCCTCCGTTTTTATTTTTTATACTACTTCTATCGCATGCTCTCCCTTGGCCTTTATGCAGCCTATTATGGCAGCATCAGGCGTATGAGCCTTTATATCGTCCAAAAGCCTGTGGGCCTGATTTTCCGGCAGGCTTATAAGCAGGCCGCCGGAGGTCTGCGGGTCAAACAGTATATCGGACACCGCCCTGTTTACCGTCTCGCATATGCTTACCTTGTCCTCTATGAATTCCCTGTTGCGATATGCGCCCGCAGGAATTATGCCCATGTTGGCAAATTCCAGCGCGCCGGGAAGTATAGGTACCGCGTCCGCCTTTATCTCGGCAGTAAAGCCGCTGCCCTCAGCCATCTCCCGGACGTGGCCCATAAGGCCGAAGCCGGTTATATCAGTGCAGGAATTCACCTCATATTTCAGCATGAATTGCTGCGCCTTTGCGTTGAGGGCGGTCATGGCAGCTATAAGGGACTTTTCGTACTCTCCCGAAAGGAGCTGTGCCTTTGCGGCGGTAGTGAGCACTCCACTGCCTATAGCCTTTGTCAGTATGAGAAGATCGCCCTCCTTTGCTGAGGAGTTGGAAAGCACCTTATCTGGTCTTACAAATCCTGTCACGGCAAGCCCGTATTTCGGCTCCGGGTCCTCTATGGTATGGCCGCCGCAGAGTATGGCGCCCGCTTCCAGCACCTTATCGGCGCCGCCCGCAAGTATTGCCTTTATGGCGTCCTGAGGCAGCTTCTTTGACGGAAAGCAGAACAGGTTGAGCGCCAGCTTGGGCGTACCTCCCATAGCGTATATGTCGCTTAGGGCATTTGCCGCCGCCACCTGTCCGAAGGTGTACGGGTCGTCCACCATAGGCGGGAAAAAGTCCACGGTCTGTATTATGGCCGTGTCGTCGTTTATCTTATATACCGCCGCATCGTCAGCCGTATCAAAGCCGACTATAAGCTTCGGATCGGAATTTTTCGGAAGAGTGGAAAGCATCGCGTCCAGTACCCCCGGACCTATCTTAGCCGCTCACCCCCCGCAGGAGGTCATAGTAGTCAAGCGCACGTCGTTGGACATTATTTAGTACGGTTCCTTTCGCATTCTAATAGCATTATACACCAATATGGTATATTCCAACAAATATAATTATAAAATGCGCGAAACAATAAAAGGCCCCGTATATGGGGCCTTTTGTTGCAGTCGGGGATAACTGAAATTCAGTTGGGTGGGGAAAAACGTTAAATGGCACTTGTTTTTTCTTGTAATTTATTATAATATAAAATACAACATAAGTAAAATGAATGTTTCTATAAAGTAGTATGAGCATTTTTCATTTCTAAAAGGAACGGAACATCAGGTATGGATATAAAAAAACTTGAAGTCCTTCTAAAAGTCATAGAGACCAAGAGCCTTACCGCCGCCGGAAACCAGCTTGGCTTCACCCAATCCGGCGTCAGCCACCTTATCAAAACCATAGAGGACGAATTCGGCTTCCCGGTGCTGATACGCGGCAAGGGCGGAGTGCGGCTGACCGAAAACGGCCGGGCGCTGCTGCCTGCCATACGGGAGATACTAAATGCCAACGACCATATGGACCAGATAGTTGCCAACATCCGCGGTATGAGCTTCGGCAGGCTTCGCATAGGCACTTTTGCCAGCGCGTCTGTGCTGTGGCTCCCAAAGATAATAGAAGAATTCAGCCATGACTACCCCGGTATACAGATAGAAATAATCGTAGGAGGCAACGACTCCCTTATAAGTCAACTTGACGAATCCTGCATCGACTTCGCCATAATGAGCAACCCGCCTCAGGGCTATGAATGGATACACCTTGCCTCAGACCGCATGCTCGTGCTGCTTCCCCCCGGACACAGGCTGGTAGACAAGGACAGAGTTACCCTCGACGAGATTGATGACGATCCCTTCATACTCTCCAACGAGGGCTTTGACTACGATGTTTCACAGATAATCAAAGGCAGCGGCATAACTCCCCGCCTCTCATTTTCCACCATGGAAAACCGCGGCATAATCGCCATGATACAGCACGGTCTCGGCGTGACCGTGATGCCGGAAATGGTGTTGGACAGTCTTGAATCCAACGTAATAACCAAAGAGCTTGCTCCCTGTGAATACCGTCACATGGGTATAATAGTAAAATCCGTCAATACCGCATCGCTGGCGGCCAAGACCTTTATCTCCTACGCTAAGCGCATAATAAGTGAGATTGGCACATACCCGCCGATAGATGGAGAATTAAACGCATAAAAAGACAGCCTGCGGTATTGCAGGCTGTTTGTTTTTATAAAGGCTCAATACCTCTGCCTTTTCTATTCCTCTTCTATCTCCGCCTTCTCCTCAATATAGCCGTCCGGTTGGGGTATCTCGGCGGGTATTTTTGAAGCATCGTCCACAAAGGTTATCCTGCCCTTGCCATTCTCAACGCGAGCTTCCGGCTTGCAGCTGCCTACAGCGTACATATTGGAATGCTGCTCGGTTATGAAAAGTCCCGTTGCCTCGCTGCCGCCGGCGGCATTTATGCTCACAGCACCTTCAATAGCGAATTCGTAAATCTCAGCGCCGTGATACCTGCCGCGATTTTCTACGGTAAGCGCAGAGCCGTCCGCCATTGAAAGCTGTCCATCGCATTTCAGTGCATTGTAGTTTTCATCGGTATACGCCGCAAGGGACGCGCCCTTTTCCAGAGTTATATCCGACCTGGAGTTGACTCCGCCCAGTACTCCCTCCCCGGATACGCTGGCTCCGGCCTTTATTGTTATATCCTCGGCGTCTATTCCCCGGCCGTTGCTGCCCTTACATACAAGGCTGCTTCCCTCGGATACGATAAGCTCATCGGCGCAGAGTATTCCGTCCGACACGCCTATTATGTTGGCGTTTTCGCCGCCTATCTCAGCTGAGCCAAGGCAGCCGATAGCCGTTGATCCGCTGTGTACCGTAATATCGTTGAGCGTAAGCTTGCAGCCCTCGTCAAGGCGTATTATGCAGTCCCCAGTGCCGCTTAGGGTATAACCATTGCCATCTATCGTAATGGAACCCCGCTGTGCAGTAAGCTTGAGCATGGTATCCTCCATGCTGAATGAGGCCGCAAGCACGGCCGTGTCGTTCTCGCCGTATTTGAAGAAGGCCTCCAGATCCGCCGCGGACAATATTGAACTGCCGCTAAGCGGGTCAGTCAGGTCTATCCTTTCATTGTTGGCGGAGCAGCCTATGAGCAAAAGTGTCATAGCCGCCAATATGGCTGTTATAATCGTTTTCTTCATCTATTCCGCTCCTTTACATCGGCCGGAAAATGGCCATTATGCGTTCCGCGGCACGCATGCCGTCCACCGCGGCGCTTACTATTCCTCCGGCGTAGCCCGCTCCCTCGCCTACAGGGTATAACCCCTTCATGCGGGTAGCACAGCCCTCCTCGTCGCGCTGTATGCGAACTGGGGAGCTGGTGCGGCTCTCTACCGCAGTAATAACCGCATCATCCATATCAAAGCCCTTTAGTCTTCTTCCGAACGCCGTTATTCCGGCGCGTATTCCTTCCGACACAAAGTCCGGCAGACACTGGTACAGGTCACTCACGCACACGCCTGGCCGGTAAGTAGGCTTTACGCTGCCGAAGGCCTTAGGGGCAGCCTTCCTCAAAAAGTCGCCTATGCGCTCCGCAGGGGCGGTAAAATCCCCGCCGCCGGCGTAATACGCAGCCCGCTCTATTTGCTCCTGAAAGTCCAGCCCACCGAGGGGGCCGGCTGTATAATCCCTGCTGTCTACCTGAACAACTATGGCCGCATTGGAATTCTGCTCATCGCGTGCATGGCGGCTCATGCCGTTTGTCACCACCTGCTCAGGCCCGGACGAGGATGCCACCACCACGCCGCCGGGGCACATGCAGAAGCTGTAGACTCCCCTGTTTCCAGCCTTATCCGCAAGATGGTACTCCGCCGCGCCCAGCCTCGGGTGCGATGCAAACTCGCCGTACTGCGACCTGTCTATAAGTTCCCTTGGGTGTTCTATTCGCACACCTACAGCGAACGCCTTGGGTAAAAGCTCAAGCCCTATATCGTACAGCATACGGTAGGTATCCCGTGCGCCCTGGCCTGTAGCCAGTACACATGCGGAACAGGGTATCTTTTCCCTCTCACCGTTTTTCTCCACGGTTACAGAGGTTATATTATCTCCGCTGTCCTTCTCCAGGCCCACGAGCTTAGCAGAAAACCTCACATCGCCGCCCATGCGCACTATATCCTCGCGTATACTTCTCACCACTTTAACCAGTATATCCGTGCCTATGTGCGGCTTTGCAAGCAGGCGTATCCTTTCCGGCGCTCCATGATCCGCAAGTATGTCTATCACGTCGTGAGCGCGGCTGTCCTTTATGCGCGTGGTAAGCTTGCCGTCCGAAAACGCTCCTGCCCCTCCTTCTCCGTACATGAGGTTGCTGTCCTCCCTGAGCCTCCCGCCGTTCCAGAAGACATCGACATCGAGGGTACGCCTTTCTATTGGCTCGCCGCGCTCTATCACTATTGGCTTGTAGCCGTGCTTTGCCAGCGTATATGCCGCAAAAAGCCCACCGGGGCCCATCCCTACGACTATGATCGGTTTATCCATGGGTATGCTGCCGGTGGCCACCTCGCGTATTTCCCGTGCCTCCGCCTCGCATACCGTGGGCAGGCCGCGCTTTAATATCCGCCTTTCGTCCCTGGGCTCAAGGCTTATCTCTACGGTATATATGAAGCAAATATCGTTTTTTTTGCGAGCATCCAGGGAAATGCGCTTTATCGCAAGCCCCTTTACGGCGTTTTCCGGTATGCCAAGAGTCTTTGCCGTCACCTTTGACAGCAAAGACTCCTTTTCATTCAGCGGAAGCTTTATATCCTTTACCAACAGCGCCATTATATGTGCTTATTCCTTTATGGTTACTGTGACCTCAGGCAGGGACACCGTCCATCGGAGATCCGTCTGCATCTCCTTGGAGGCAAGAGATACCATGGGCGTAATTTTGTATGTTCCGGCGGCAAGGCCTGTCAGATCCACGTATACCGATACATCCTTGCGCTGGAGCAGCTTCATAAGGCTGGTGCGGCCGGTTATGTTCACATCGCACTCCGCAGCGGAAAGCTCCGCCGTGAGCTTCTTTGCCAGGCCCTTAGTCTCTACCGGCACGCCCTTGAACTGCACGCTGTCCTGCTTTTCCCTTATGCCCACATATACCGTTATATTCGGGTCGTCCAACAGCGTAGTCCCCTCCGGCGCGGTTATCTCTATGTTCTGCTGCACGCTTGAGCTGCTGCCGGAGACGTCGATATTTTCGATCTGTATGCCCGTGAGGCCGGATAACGCGCTCTCGGAGCCCACTACCCTTACGGTTGGCGGCGTCGCCACCACATCGTATACCTCATAGTTCGCCGGCAGCGCGTCCGCGCCGAGCACGGCCTCCGCAGCGTTTATAGGCAGTTCCACTATGCGCAGCACATCCATCTTTACAACGACGGACGGCAGCGTATCGAGGAACAGCGCGGTATCTATCTCATCGCCGTTCTTATCCACATATTTCAACAGTATCGCCTCGTTATAGGAGGTGGTCCTGTCCTCAAGGTTTATGGTGCATATGGCTTTGGATATGGTGGATACGTCATCTCTTGGGCCGCTGACCTTTATGGACTGAGAAGCAAGCGTAGGCTCGCTTTTCCAGTAACCTTCCGGCAGCTCGCCGGAGTACTCAACGTCTATGGGCACGAGCATGGTAGCCAGTTCATCTACCTCTATGGTTATCTCACTGGGGCTCACGTTCTCCACCGTGCCGAGACTTGATGTAGCGTCTATTTTGAGCTTATACGTATCCGCCTTGTTGACCGGACGCAGGCTTACAGATGCGGATATATCCGATGAGTCGAGGCCAGTATAATCCGTAAGCTGCACCTTTACCCTTACCGTTGCGTTTCCGAGTATATCGTCCCTGTCGCCGCGCACGGCAAGGCCGCGATCATGCAGCGAGCTTTCGCCGGAAAAGCTTATAGGAACGTCCGTTATGGTCTTTACCCTCTTTGGATTGACCTCTACCATAACATAGCCCCATATCAGCATGGCAAACAGCAGCGATACTATCTTCAATGCGAGATTTTTCGTAAAGAAACCCTTCAGCCAGTTAAGTATGATGGTGCCTATGTCGTTCTTTGTCATTTCTGATTGCCCTTCCTTCTTCTGAAGCTGCTGAGGGAAGGCATCTGGAATTCCCTTTCCTTATGGATAAATATGGATTCAAGGAGGTTCCTTAGCGCCTTGCTGTCAATGTAGCGCACCAGCTTGCCGTCCCTGGCCATGGATATGACGCCCGTCTCCTCGGAAACGATTATGGTGATGCTGTCGGACACCGAGGATATGCCCAGTCCCGCCCTGTGCCTTGTGCCCAGCTCACGGGCCACTGCTATATCCTCCACCAGGGGCAGAATGCAGGCCGCCGCGACGATTTCGTTGTTGCGTATTATCATAGCGCCGTCATGCAGCGGAGTGTTGGGCTCGAATATGTTCTCTATAAGAGGGGCGGAAATGCGTCCCTCTATAAGCGTGCCGGTATTTATTATATCGCCCAGGCCGGTACGCTGCTCTATGACTATCAGCGCGCCTACCCTGCGCTTGGCAAGGTCGGTTATAGCCTGATGCATTTCACGCACGGTATCCTCGGAGCCGTTGTCTATTATGCTGCCGAAAAACTCGCGCGAGAACAGATTGCCGCGGCCAATATGCTCCAATGCACGGCGAAGCTCCGGCTGGAACAGTACCACAGCCAGTATAATGCCCACAGAGAGCAATGAATTGAGCAGCCAGCTTATAGTTACCAGCTGCAATACATCGCTCACCAGCGCGGCTATGAATACAATGCCTATGCCCTTTAGTACCTGAAACGCCCGGGTCTCCTTAGTCAGCAGTATCAAATGATATATGAGCACGGTTATTATAGCTATGTCCACAGCATCGCTCGCCCGAAACTGCTGGATACCGCCGGAAATGGTTTTTACCAGTACATTATATGCCAATGGCCTGCACCTGCCTTTCGCTGCCGTTTTTATGCGGCAAAAAGCTTGCCGCATTCTTTTAGCATATTGATTATACTACAAGCCCGGCATGCTTTCACCGCATGCGGGCTTCTGTTAAACAAATATTTACAAAGGAAATGAATACTATTTCCCGCCCTCGGCCTTTGCCTTTTCCATAAGGGACATTACCGCTTGGACAGACAGGACATAATCGTCCATGCCGCGGTTTATGTCACACACCCGGGCGCTGGTCAGCGTGCCGCTGCTGCGGTACTCATCGGTTATCTCCTGCTCCGCTGTGTCCATTATCAGCTGATATTTTGCAGCCATATCCATGGCATTTTCCATTACCTTCTTCGAAATGCCGCTCTCAGCATCATTGCGAAGGGCTTTTGCATCCGCCGTTGCCTGTTCGAGTATTTTCAGTATATCTTTATCGCTATCGTAACCCTTCGTCACGCAATATCACCCCTACTATATGATATGCTGTTATTTTAACACAATATACCGATTTATTAAACAGCTTTTTCATATTTCCCCAAAACTAAGCGATTATCGCGAGCAACACCGCTGAGAAAGCCGCAAGCAGTCCCAACGCCATCGCGCTCGCCCCGCTGCTTCCCTTTCCTTCGCTTATACAATACGCGCCATACAGCACGCAGTATGCTGCGCCCGCCGCGCACAGCGCCAAGAACACCGTTTCCATAGTTTTTACCTTTACTCAAGCCTTGTGGTCACATTTTCATCCGCCAGCTCCAGCTTAACGCTGAATTCCGCCTCCATAAGAGGATATTTGCTCTTCCAGTCATACCCCTCCCAGCTCACGATGCCGGAAAACTGAGTAGACGCATATTCCCCGAACCCAAAGGCGTCGCTGTTCAGCTCGCGGCATATGTTGAATACCCTGGCTATCTCGTTCGATATAAGCTGCTCCGCCATCTGCTGCAATCCGCTTTCCCACTCGTCTGATCTGGCCGCTCCCTTGTATTTCACTATGTTGCACGCCATCTCCAGCTCCACCTCCGCCCGCGGCACGCCCGACAGAGTCAGCTTTACCCTCGGAGGCTTCTCGTCCTTTATGTAAAGCACCGCCCACTCCTCATTATGCTGTACCTTCAAGGCTCCCTTTTTCAGTTCCCCGCGTCCCAGCAGCAGGAACATGGTATCGTAGCCGCTCAGTGTGCCCTTCATATACCAGCCGTCAAACAGAGCCGTACCGGCTACATAAGGGCTCATGCCGCCGAGCCGCCGCACCCCGCCGGTAGTGTATTCCTCCTGTTCTTCCTGCTCATCGTCGCTTCCTTCGCTCTTTTCGCCCGCGCCCGTCATTTCCTTCGCAATGGACTTCTGTTTTTTTACGGCGCTCACATCTACGCCGCCCAGCATCATCAACGGATCCGACCGCCGTCCTCTTATGCTCTCCAGCATTCCGGCGTAATTGGTTATGACCGTAATTCCCTCTGCGGCGTAATCCTGAAACACGCTGAATTGCAGCTTGGTTATATTTGGCACATCTTCCAGGCAGAGACCCTGCATGAGCCTTTGCGCTGTGCCGAGGCATACCATGAGCTTTGCCGACTGGCGTATCTTCAGCGCGTTAAATGTTATGTTGGAAAGCTCCTTTATACGGCCGCTGCGAGCCACCTCCTCGCCAAAAAAGAAGGTATTCGCCCGAGAGAAATTTATCCGAAACGGCACTCCCGCGCTCAGTACGGTTATTGCGTCAAAAAGCGTGTCGCCTTCGGCAGATATTATCTCAGCGCCGCCCGTTGATGTCTGCTCGGACCCGGACACGTCCTTTTGTACCAGAAACGTAACATTGAACCTGTACTGAGAACCCTTGTCAAAGCCTATGCCCACAACGTAAATATAATCGTCCGCCTGAACGGCGCCAAGACAGCCGCTCATATTCATGCACAGCACAAGCGCAAGTATCATCAAGGCTGCCTTTTTCATACCTTGCCGCTCCTGACTGCCATACCGCGTCTTACGCTCAGTACAGCCGCCGCTATCAGCGGCAGGGATATTACCGTCCAGCCCCATATGCCCACATTATAATAGAGCATGCGGAACTCATCGTAATGTCCTTCGGACTGCATCACTACCGCGCAGCCTGTCATAACCGTAAACGCCACTACTCCCGGCCGTGTGTCCTTCGGGCCGAAGCACCTGCACCACAGCATCGCGCTGCCATAAATGTAATATGCCGCCGTGGTTATGCCCGCCATGAGCCAAAAGAAGAGCGAGAGATTGTCCATTCTGAAAAGATACCCCTCCTCCACCATTATCATCTCCATTCGGTAAAGCGGAAAGAGCATATCCGCAAGGTCTATATAATCGAACGCCATCGCTATTGCAAACTGGGTCAACGCGGTAAACGCAGCCGCACATACCGCGCCTATAAGGCAGGAGCTTTTGGCGAACCGCATTCCGCAAAGCTTATCCGTAACTGTAAGCAGCGCCATCATCGCCCCAAAAGTACGCAGCAGGTTATGCAGCGTCAGCCTGCCCATATCCCCCAGCGAATTGCCGGGAAATGGCGAAAGCCTGTAAATCGCATAGCTCTTATAGGGTATCAGGAGCGCCGCGAGCACCGCTGCCGCGAACATGGGCAATATGAGCAGCGTAGTACGTGATATGCATTCAAGACCCATAAAGCTGAGCAAAAGCGACGTGAGCAGCACCCACAGCGCTATCTCCCAATATCCGGAATTGTAAAACACAAAGCTGTGTATCATGTTCACAAAGTCTGTAAGTATGAAGAACGCGCTTGCGATAAACAGTAAAATAAGTGGTATTGCAGCTATACGTCCTACTACTCTGCCAAAGGCGGCCGTAAAAAGCTTGTCCAGCGTATCCGCACCGCTTTTTTCCATGGCCGACATTATCACCATCACCGCAGCGAGAGATACCAATATGGAAAGGGGCATCCATATATAAGTACTGTTTCCGCTGCTGTACGCCTGCTGTGAATCCATGGCAAAGACCGTGGCGGTGAACAGGGATACGCCTACCATCGCGGCGCTCTCCTGCCTTCCTATCCTGCTTGGGCCTATATTCAAAGCAGTTCCCCCTCTCTGGTGTTTATGTAGTCGTCGGTCTTTGCGTGCATGGTTATTCTGCCCCGCACTATAGCGGGCCGCTTGCTGTATGTCTTGGGCGATGCCGGGGTAAGGAATGGTATGCCGAAGCTTTTAAGAGACGCCATGAGAGCGAAGAAGGCTACCAGCATGCAGCTCATGCCAAGAAGTCCTCCAATCCATGCAGCTATCACAAATGCTACCCTTATATACGAAGCGGATATCTGCGTGGCATAATCCGGTATGCAGAAGTTGCCAAGCCCGGACAGGGCCACAACTATCAGCATGACAGAGCTCGCAAGATTTGCGCTTACCGCCGCCTGGCCCAGTATAAGGCCTCCTATTATGCCGATGGCCTGGCCTATGCTGCCCGGCACCCTAAGGCCAGCCTCCCGTATAAGCTGGAACACAAGCAGCAAGAACAGCAGCTCAAGGCCCATCGGCGCAAATACCATTTTTCGCGAGGCCACAACGGTGCTAAGCGCCTCTGTTGACATCATTCCCTGATGGTGCAGCACCAGCGATAAGAAGTATCCCGGCAGAAGTATGGATATCAACGCCCCAATATAGCGCACCAGCCGCACCACCGTCCCCTGCGGCTGTCTTAGATATATGTCCTCCGAGCTGCTCATAAGCGTAAACAGCGTTGTAGGCATTATATTTGCAAATGGACTGCCGTCCAGCAGCACAGCCACATACCCCTGCATTATGTGCGACGCCGTTCTATCCGGCCGTTCTGTGGTCAGCACCTGCGGGAACGGCGACAACGGGTGGTTTTCGGTAAGCTGCTCCAGTACGCCTATATTTGACATCATTCGGGTCTGCACACCGGCGATGCGCCGCTTAACCTCCTGCACCAGTGCCGGGTTTGCGCTGCCGTCAAGGTAAACTATTGCCACCCTTATGTGATTCTGAGCGCCTATCTCCCGCATCTCGCACACAAGATCTTCCCGGCGTATCATGCGTCTCAGCAGAGTTATATTCGTCCTCAGGTTCTCGTTAAAGCCTTCCTGCGGCCCCCTGACCACCTTTTCGTTTTCCGTGGTTCCTACAGAGCGATGCTCGTAACCCCGGGTATCTATTATTGCCGCCCGTTCTTCATTCCCTACGAACATCACGGTCTGCCCGTCTGTTATAGCCCGTTTTACCTTATACCAGTCGCTCTCCATTGATACGTCGCCGGCGGTCAGCACGTTTTTAATCATATAATCTATGTACGGAGGCTTATCGGGCAAAGGCTTTTTCATTGTCTCCCGCAGCACATAGTCGTTTATGGTTTCCGCGTCCGCCATGCCGTTCATGAATACCGCCGCCGCCTCCACCCGCCCGCCTGCGGCAAAGCGGCGTATTATTATGTCAGGATTTATATCCGCCCGAAAGCTTTCTTTAATTCGGCCAATGTTTTCGGAAAACGAGGGAGCTACTGTCTGTTTTTCTTCCTGCCTCTGCTCCTCCGCGTACCGCCAGCCGCCAAAAAAGCCCGGCGCCCCCTTTTCGGTTTCCAGCAATTCAAACTCGCTGCGCTTCCTAGTGAAGCCCAGCGCCAAGGCTATCTTCTTTATTCCGTTCATACCCTGCCCTCCCATGCAAAACTTCTGCGGTATATATAGAAGTATCTGCCATAGGGGACAAAAATATGCAATACAGGCAAATATCCCCTGAGAACGCAGCGCGCCCTCAGGGGATATTCAGATTAAATTATGCTGTTTTTATTTTGCTTTGCCAGCCCGATAAGCCTCCTGTACGCAGGCCTGATGTCTCGGGCATGCCTTGCTGTTGGCGTGCACCTTAGAGTTAAGCAGGTGTATGCAGAAGTGGCCGTCAAAGCCGTTGCTCTTGGTAGGATTCGCCATATGAGGCATGGTATGCATGCTTGCAGCCACAGTCTTGCCGTTGTATGTAACCCATATGGGGCGCCTGTTCCACGAAAAGCCCTCCAGGCTCTTCATTACGGCGGTGTCTTCTTTTGTTATAGGCTCGCTGTCCGCGTGATACCAGCCGCCGAAGCGCCTTGCACGGAAGCTTTTGCCGGTACGCACATCAGTCACCGTAAACTTGGCGCCCTTGTTCAGCCAATCGCTGCCGCCCTTGAACCAGTCCAGCAGCACTACGCTGCCCTTGAGCTTGGTAAACGTGGCGTTTTCCTTTGTGAGCTTGTTGGTGCTGTCGAATACGGAATTGAGCGTCTCAGCACCGGCGATACCATCCGCTGAGGAAAGCCCCGCTTTTTTCTGATATTCCAGCACGGCCTTGCGGGTAGCGCTATCGTATACGCCGCTCATGTCCCGCTTTGACATAAAGCCGCGATCGTATAGCTTCTTCTGCAGCCGCTCCACCTCTTCGCCCTCCATGCCGGTGCGGAGCATGCTTCCGGACGCGGTGTTGGAGCCGGTGAGCGTCAGGTGGGTGCGGTAAACATAGCCCGTGGCGTCATCGGCAACCACATAGAACCACTCGCCAAACACCGCCTTTATGCGCACGCCCTTGCCTGCTGTTAACTGCTTTACAGCGTAGGTATCCTCGCTGGGGCCTCCGCGTATATATGTGCCGTCGTCCAATACATACGCGCCGCGGCTGCCGGAAGAATTTGAAAAGATGTAATCCTGGCGGATATAGCCCACGGTTCCGCTTTTGAGCATTATCCTGTACCAGCCGTTTTCCACCGCCAGCACCTCTACCTCGCTGCCCAGCTCAAGCGTTCCAATGGCGTTGGATTCCTTATCAGGGGATTCCCTGAGGTTGACGCCGTCAGCCGTGATTATACCGGTATCCGCTGCCAGCGCCCCTGTGCAGACCGCAAGAAGCAGCAGCACTGCGGCAGCGCCTGCCATGCGTTTAAGCTTCATCGTTCCTCCTCCGCTCTTATCATTTCCCCCAGCCTTCCTATATCCTCCGCCAGCGTATCAGCCAGTGCACGGTTGTAAATCACGCTTGCGGGATGATACTGTGGCGAAAGCAGCATTCCTTTTCCTTCTATGGTCACGCTTATGCTTCTGCCGTGCAGTTCCCCGACAGTGCGTATCCGCTCGCCCGCCAGCGTTAAAACGGCTTTAAGGGGAGTATTGCCGAGAGTAACTATTATGCGCGGCGAAAGCAGGCAAAGCTCGCTTTTAAGCAGCGGCAGCCCCGCTTTCATCTCCGCGCCCGTGGGGGTACGGTTGGATACGCTCTTCGGCTTTACATTCACGGGGCGGAACTTTACGGTATTGGTAATATACACCCGGCTTCTGTCTATACCTGCGCCGCTTAAAAGCGCATCGAGCTGCTTGCCCGCTTTACCTACAAACGGCCGCCCCTGCTTTGCCTCGTCTCCTCCGGGCGCCTCGCCTATCAGCATCACCAGCGGGTTCACCGGCCCCTCCCCAAATACCGGGTGGGAATAATCACCACGGCCGCCGGCTGTTTCAGCTATGCGCAGCCGCTCTTTTTCGTAAAGCTCAACAAGGCCCATATTACCACCCTGCGCCTACGGGCGGGTTTTCCTCGTATATGGCATTGAAGTTGAGCCGCAGCTGCTCAGTAGCCCGCTTAATATATTCGGTAAGTGAGGCGTTCACGTAATCCTCGAGATCCTGCATTCCCTGTATGAGGGTATTTCTGTCCGTATCCGAGATATTCTGAACGTTGTTCAGGTAGTTCCCTATCTCCCTTATGAGCCGCTGCGCCTCCTGTTTGGCATTTTGCAGATCCTCGTTGCCTCCGCCGTAGTTATACCACGAAGGCGTATGCAGCGAGCAGGTCGCTCCCATACTTCCCCCCTCCATCGTCATTGCGTACTCCTCGGAGGTAACGCCGGTATAAACGGCATTTGGTATGTACTGTTTGACCAATATGGGATCAATGTCCGCATACATTGAGTCATTGTGAATCAGCACCACAGAGCCCGATATAACATTATAACAATAGGGCGATGCAAGCTGGCCGCTATCCTGACATATGCTGGTCTGTACGTGCATATCGCATACCTCGGCAGGCGCCGCGTCCTTTGCGAACCAGTCCGTCACTGGAAGATGTCCTGCGGAGTCGGCATAGCAGGCATCAGTGGCCAGCTTGCCGGATATGGAGCAGACGGTGCACTTTTCAAGCCCTATCTCATTGGGGGATTCATCGATTATGGGTTTATTCTGCAAGCCCTCATGTATCTTTGACATAAAGGTCTTCCACAGGGGCGCCGCGTATTTGCCGCCTGTGGACTTGCTCTTGAGCTTTGGCGTAAAGTCATCGTGGCCTATCCATACGGTAGCTGTATAGTAGGGGGTCATACCTGCAAAGTACACGCTGCCGTAATCCGAGTTGGTACCGGTCTTGCCCGCCACTGTCATGCCGGATATTTTCGCGTTGGTACCAGTGCCGGAGTTTACCGCCTCTGTGAGTATATCCACCAGCATATAAGCCGTTGACTTCTTAAATACGGTATGCTTTTCCCTTATCTCGTCAGCGTCGAGTATGACCTTGCCGCTTTCGTCCACTATCCTTGTAAAGGACAACGGTTCCTGATACTCGCCCCCGTTTGCAATCGCTCCGTATGCCGCCGCCATCTCTATGGGGGTTATGTTCGTGGTGCCCAGCGCCATGGCGGAGCCCGTCTTCGATATGCGTGACGGATCTACTCCCAGCAGCTCAAGATAATTTGCGCTGTTGTCAAAGCCCACGTGTTCAAGAAGCGTCCTCGCCGCCGCCACGTTGAGGGAATTCACCACGCCCTGCCTGAGCGTCAGAGGGCCTATGTAACTTTCACTGCCTATGTAGGGGTAGCCCTTTTCGCTGTCCCATCCCTCGATCGGGCAGGGGAAATTTTTAATTATGGTAGCCGGGGAAGCACCCATATCCAGCGCCGGCCCGTATACCGCCAGAGGCTTTATGGATGAACCTACCTCCGACGGGCTCTGGGCCCTGTTAAGTCCCTTTTTTATGGTGGGGGTGTCCCTTCCGCCTACTATGGCCCTGAGCTCGCCGGTGTAGTAATCGAGCACCACAGCCGCTGCCTGAGGCTCGATAGTAGTTATGGTGTTGCCGTCGGCGCTGGTCTCTGTCTTTGTGGCCGTACTGGGGTCTGCAAGCTGTGGATATTTCTCCCATGTAGAGAGGGTATCCTGTACCATGTGCTGCATCTCCGTATCCACAGTGAGATAAATATGGTATCCGCCTGTGCGCAGCTCATTCTCTATTGCGGAACGATTGGCGCGCGTATCCAGCATATCCCGCTGTTTTAGGAGATGCGTAACTATGTCACGAATGCCGTATTCGACGAAATAAGGCATATCGTACAGCTCTGTGCTGGCGGATTTTTCCTTTATGTTCACCCTCTCGTTCAGCGCAGCCTCGTACTGCTCATGGGTTATGAAGCCGCCCTCGTACATGGCCAGCAGCACCACATTGGTGCGTCTGTCGGTGACGTACATCTGGTTGTTATTTTCGAGGGAGTACTTATACTGCTCCTCGGTTATGCCCTTGGAATTATGCAGCTCCTCCAGCTCCTGCCGCGCAGAGTCGCTCAGCGTCCTCGTATAGGTATTGGAGCGCGGGTTGGTATAGTAGGGCTTTTGCACCATTCCGGCGAGCATGGCGCACTCGCGTATGGTAAGCTCGCTCATCTCCTTGCCGAAATAGTCCTTGGCGGCAGTCTTAAAGCCGTAGTTGGAGGCGCCCAGGTATACGTCGTTCATGTACGCCGCAAGTATCTCATCCTTATCCATGATATCCTCGAGCTCCATGGAAAGGTAAGCTTCCTTTATCTTGCGCTTGTAGGACTGCTCGTTGGAAAGCACCTTATTCTTTATAAGCTGCTGGGTTATTGTGCTGCCGCCGTGGGTATCGGTATTGCGCAGGGTATTTATAACGGCGGAAAACAGCCTCTTGTAGTCCACGCCGTCATGCTTGTAGAAGCGCACGTCCTCTATGGAAATCAGGGCATTCTTGAGCATATCCGGTATCTCGCCTATATCCGCCCAGTCCCGATATTCCATGCCGGCGTAAGTGGTTATGAGCTTGCCGTCCTTGTCGTATATGTAGGAAGTCCTGTCGCTCTTGGTGAGCTGTGCAGGATCTATGTCCTCGGTAGTCTCGATGTATGCCTTGGCAACGCCTGTAACGAGACCCAGCCCCGCGCTTCCGGCGATAATTACGGTCACCGCCATGACCTTGAGCACGGTAAACAGCAGCTCCAGAATAAAGCTGCGGCTGCCTCTGCGCTCGGTAAACAGCTCCTCGTCCACCTGCTTTTCACTTTTGCGGCCAAGCAGCTCTTTAATTTTATTTATGACGGACTCTATCCGGCCCGCCACGTCCCGCTTTTCCCGCTCCGGCGCGTCCTCGGGCGCTTCCTCCCGCCTGTGCCGCCTCGGCATATCTATACGGGTGGTGCCGTCTTCCTGCTCCGCCCCGTCAAAGCCTCTGTCCTTATTCTCGAAATCGTCCATTTATATCGTTTGCCTTTCATAAAACGGCCCGGCCCATGGGCCAAGCGCTGCTATCTTCATTATATTTGGGTGTATTATAGCATATTTTACTGTCCTTTCTCAATACGCCACGGCCGGCATATAATGAATTAACAATCAGTTCATGACTTTTTATGTCGAAGGACAAATTTCAAAAGGAGCGGCAATATGGAAAACTGTGGAGATATATCTTCGAGGAAGCGCAGGAAACCATATATAAGAAAGCTCTGCCTCGCCCTTGCAATGCTGGCTGCCGTTGGCATAGTATGGCTCATCATATCCGTAAACAACCGTATGCGTCCCGCCCTCGCAAACCTTGCGGAGACCCGCATAAATTCCATTGCCACGGAAGCCATGAATCAAGCTATAACCGAAAGCCTCAACAGCGGCTCAGACTATGACTGCCTCATAACCTCATATGACAACGGCGAAAAAGTCTATATGCTCCAGGCTGACGCAAGACGCATGAACCTGCTGGCATCCGAATGCTGTGCCGCAGCGCAAAAACGCATAGCAGAAGTTGGGGAGCAGGGCGTATCCTTGCCTCTGGGCACCGTGTCCGGGATCACCTACCTTACCGGCCGCGGACCCCGGATAAGGGTCACCTTCACCCCCGCAGGCAGCGTATACAGCGAGTTCTGCTCCACTCTTTCCTCCTCAGGCATAAACCAGTCCCTGTACAGGGTAAACCTAAGGCTCACCGCAAGCATACGGCTTATTATGCCAGGCATATCCCGGAGCATAAAGGTAAGCTCCGAGGCGGCCATAGCCGAAAGCATAATCGTAGGCGAGGTTCCGCAGGTATACACCAACGTAGAGAGCACAGATGATATGCTCAACCTTATACCCACAGAACCGCTGGATTGATTTTACATTTACACATATGGCGCACGGGACTTGCCCATGGTATAATTGTGCCATGAAAAAGCTGACGGTATTTATACTTACAATATGTGTGCTGTTTACGGCGGCAGCGGCCAATGCGGCGTCGCCCTCACCGGCTCCGGACGTTACGCCCTCGCCCACACCTGCTCCAAACCCGGCCATAACGCCTTATTCCGGCAACGTGCCCGCCTTTTCCGGCCTTATCGGCATGAACTATTCCGGAGACGACGTGGTGCGTGTGCAGATACGCCTGCGGGACCTCTGCTACTTCAATTTCAAGCCCACCGGAATTTACCAGAGCATGACCGCCAATGCGGCAAAGGCCTTCCAGCTCAAGCACACCACCGATGACGGCGTGCCCATGATATCAGACGGTACCATAGGCGACCAGACCATGACCATGCTCTTTCGCCACGGTGTGAGCAGAGCCGATATAGCGGCAAGTATACCCATAGGCACCAGCCAGGTAAAGGACGGCGCCGTAAAAGGCGAGGCCATGGTATGGAGCGATGTGAAGGCCGCCCTGTCCGTGGGCAGTTCCTATCTCGTTACCGATTACAATACCGGCTCCACCTTCTACCTCCAGTACGCGGGCGGTGAAAACCACGCCGAGATGGAGGTCAGAGATTCCCAAAGCTCCGCCGCTGTGAGAGAGGTGTTCGGCGGTGAGTTCAACTTTTCAAAGAGGGCTGTAACCGTCACCATAAACGGCAAGCAGATAGCCGCATCGCTTCAGGGCTGGCCCCACGGCAGCGATACAATCCCTTCCAACGACATGAACGGGCATATCTGCCTTTACTTTGACGGCAGTCTTTCCCACGTAGGCTCGCTGCCAGATGCCGAGCATCAGGAGCTTGTATACAGAGCTTCTGGCCAAAGCTGACTTACGGGCGCGCAAAAGCCGGGAATATTTCCCGGCTTATTATTAATCTCTTAAGCCCGCCCTGGCATCAAGTTCTTTATTGAGTATATCCGCCGCCTTGTCTATCACTGCTATCTCCTCCAGCGTGAGCTGCTCCAGAACGTTCCGTGTTATGGTCCTTACATTTTCCTCCAGCATGTCGCTGTAACCGTAGAACTTCTCGGAAAGCTCAAGGTTGTATTCCCTGCCGTCCTCTTGCGAGGGCTGCCGTATTATATATCCCTTTTTCATGAGAGAATTGACCTTATATGTGGCGTTCGACTGGGATATTCCTATGAACCGGGCAAATTGTCCTATTGTCGGTCTGCCCAGAGCGTATATTATCTCAAGCGAAAAAACCTCCATGGCACTGAGGCTCCCATCTCTTTCCCTTACTCGGGTAAATATTTTGCGATAGAATTCCAGTCTCAGCTTTTGAAAGGTCTTTAGCATTTTTTCAAGCATCATTCAGATTACGGCCTCGTATCCGGGCGAATCGCCCTGTTATCATGTATCTTAATATATCACATTAGGACTTTATCATTTTTTCCCATTCCTGTCAACGCGGCCTTTTTCTCTCTTTTTTCCTTGTATTTCATATATGTAGCCATGCCGCCGCGCATATGCCGCTCGTCCTTGTTTTTTTGCAGCACTTCGCGTACCTGCTCCGCCACATTGGGGTCGATATACCTGAGACGCTCGCTCATATCCTTGTGAACTGTGGACTTGCTTATACCGAACTTCTTTGCGGCCTGTCGTACTGTAGCTCCGCTCTCGACTATATAATTCGCAACTTCCAATACCCTGTCCTCTATATATTCGTACATTTAGCCTTACCCCCAATATGCTTTGGTAAAGCTTATGAGCGGCATACGCCATGTATGCGGGACAGGGCTGCAATTATTTTTTGCAGTCAAAGGGAATGCATCGCCGCCCGTTGTTTTTGATATGTTTTACTTTTTCGGCATACTAAAAGAAGGCCTTACGGCCTTCTTTAAATTTACTGCATTACTTGTTTTCCTTGATAGCTGCCTGAGCTGCCGCAAGGCGGGCTATAGGTACGCGGAAGGGGGAGCATGATACGTAGTCCAGACCTACCTTATGGCAGAACTCGATGCTGGAAGGATCTCCGCCGTGCTCGCCGCAGATTCCCATGTGAATGTCGAAACGGGTCTCGCGGCCCATCTTGGCGGCCATTTTTACCAGCTTGCCAACGCCCTTCTGGTCGAGCTTGGCAAAGGGATCGTTCTCGTAGATCTTCTTGTCGTAATAGGCGTTCAGGAACTTGCCCGCATCGTCACGGCTGAAGCCGAAGGTCATCTGAGTCAGGTCATTGGTACCGAAGGAGAAGAACTCGGCTTCCTTTGCGATCTCATCGGCAGTAAGCGCCGCGCGGGGGATCTCTATCATGGTGCCGACCTTGTAGTCCAGCTTGAAATCGGCCTTTTCCATCTCTTCGTTGGCGGTCTTGGTGACGATCGCCTTAACGTATGCAAGCTCCTTCGCATCGCCTATGAGAGGGATCATTATCTCAGGTACCAGATTCCAGTCGGGATGCTTCTTCTGCACGTTGATGGCTGCGCGAATGACCGCGCGGGTCTGCATCGCAGCGATCTCGGGGAAGGTAACGGACAGGCGGCAGCCGCGATGACCCATCATGGGGTTGAACTCGTGGAGGCTGGCAATAATGGCCTTTATCTGCTCAACGGTCTTGCCCTGCGCCCTTGCAAGCTGCTCAATGTCTGCTTCCTCGGTGGGAACAAACTCGTGAAGCGGGGGATCCAGGAAACGGATGGTTACAGGGTAGCCTTCCATTGCCTCATATATGCCCTCGAAGTCGCTCTGCTGCATGGGCAGCAGCTTTGCAAGAGCAGTCTCTCGCTCCTGAACGGTATCGGAGCAAATCATCTCGCGGATAGCCTCGATGCGGTCGCTCTCAAAGAACATATGCTCGGTGCGGCAGAGACCGATGCCCTCTGCACCCAGTTCGCGGGCCTTCTTAGCATCGTGAGGAGTATCGGCGTTGGTGCGCACGCTGAGCTT
>OGXR01000501.1_pt1 | contig 31300 bp, 41 predicted proteins | sample 1576331 | NCBI WGS metagenome assembly OGXR01 (sample SAMEA3541473, study PRJEB24748) | human gut metagenome | biome: human gut; feature: human-associated habitat; material: faeces | place: China | collected 2012 | reverse complement strand
CAGAGAAGCAAGTTTCGGACTTGGGGCCGGTAAGCTGCGTACAATCTTTACTATCGTACTTCCATCAGCAGTTCCTGGAATTCTGGCAGGAATCATCCTTGCAATCGGACGTATCATTGGAGAAACGGCAGCACTTCTCTATACATCAGGAACAGTTGCTCAGGTTCCGAATCTGATGGGATCCGGCCGTACACTGGCTCTTCATATGTATGTACTTTCCAGTGAAGGTCTTCATATGAATCAGGCATCTGCTACCGCAGTTGTAATTCTTTTATTTGTATTAATTATCAACGGTTTGTCCGGTATGGTGGCAAAACGTATCGCGAAAGGATAACAGAACATGAGTGATAATATCAAACTTTCAATTGAAGATATGAATCTTTTTTACGGAAATTTTCATGCACTGCATGACATCAATATGCATATTCCAGAAAAAGAGATTACCGCTTTTATCGGACCAAGTGGATGTGGAAAATCTACATTATTATCAATAATTTCAGGACTTGAAAATAAAAGTTCAGGAGAAATTTATATAGATGGTAAGATAGGATATATGTTGCAAAAAGACAATCTTCTGGAATGGAGAACAATATATAAAAATGTGTTACTAGGACTGGAAATTCAAAAAGAAAATACATTAGAAAATAGAGAATATGTAGAAAAATTATTAAAAAAATATGGACTATATGAGTTTAAAGAAAAATATCCAGCTCAATTATCAGGAGGAATGAGACAAAGAGTTGCACTTATTAGAACTCTTGCAATTCGTCCTAAAATTTTATTATTAGATGAAGCATTTTCTGCTTTAGATTATCAAACAAGATTAATGGTTACAGAAGATATTTTTAAGATTCTAAAAGCTGAGAATATTACTGCTTTAATGGTGACTCATGATATATCAGAAGGTAGATTTCAAAATAGACAGTATGCGGGATAGAACAATTTGAATTTAATAGAAATACCTAAATTTCAGAATTTGAAAAAATTTTGAAATTTATTTTTAACTATTGACAAAAACAAATGTTTTACGTAAAATTATAATAGATATTTAAAAGGTAATCAGATAGAAAATAAACTTTGAAGGGAGTTTTACATAATGGTCAATGAATTAAATGAGCAAAATAATTTTATAATGTATACAACAGATGATGGACAAGTTGATATTGAAGTGAGATTAGAAGAGGAAAATGTATGGCTTACTCAAAAATCAATGGCCGAATTATTTGAAACAACTAGAAACAATATAACAATGCATATAAAAAATATTTTTGAACAGTAATTTATAGGAGGATAAATATTATGGAAGATAAATTAAAATTTAATAAAGCTTATAAAGCAATAATACTTTTAATGTTTATAACAATAACAATATCATTGTATGAATTTTTAACTGCTCTTAAAAACTTTAATGTAAATGGTAATATTTTTGATTTTTGCAGTGGAGCAGTTGAATATATACCATATTTTATGATTTTTTTATTGGTGTTGTTTATTGCTCTACCATTTGCATTAATATTATTTAAAGAAAATAATATTTCCATCAAAGATGCTATATATAATAAGAAAACACTATTTAAAGATATTTTAATTGGTATTATCTTAGGTATTATATCAGCAGGTGTTGCATATCCGTTTTCACTAATGAGAGAGTTTGCTAGTTCATATGAACATATTGTTACATATAATGAAGGAATAACAACTTATATTTTAGGGATATTTTCATTAAGTATTGTTTGTGGATGTTTAAAGGAATTATATTTTAGAGGATTTGCTAAATATTTTTTAGCGGATTCTTTGGGAGAAAAATTATCATACATCATGACTGCAATATTATTTGGAATAGTTGATTGGCAAAATATGGGTTCATCTATTCTTTTAGGTTTACTATGGGCATGGGCTTATAAGAAAAGTGGAAAATTAATTGTTCCTATGGTTGCACATGGAATGATAAATTTAATAGGTTTAGTTTGGATGATTATTTTTTAAAAAATAAATGTGTATTTAACAACTGGGCTAACTTCTACAAGGGCAATTTATATCTAATAATTATAGCCACAAAAACGAAAAAACTTGATTTAATGTACTATTACTCAAAAGACTTGAAAAAATAAAATAGTATACAATTGCTTTCAGTGTGATCATTTTTATATATGTGATTATATCGTATTTAATTGGATGTAAAACAAATAGTATATCACCATCTGAATATGAATTAAATATGGTTAATGTTCTTGGAACATTAGGATTCCAACTATTTTTGTCTGGAACATCTGAAGAAATCTTATTTAGGGCATTGCCAATCACTATTTTAGAGAGGGTTCTATGTGAGAAAAAAAGAGAAAATCAAAAATTTGAGATTATAACAGCTGCAATTTTATTTTCACTTGCACATATAACTTGGACATTTAATCCTATATCCGGATCTTTTAATGTATTTCAACTGATATATGCTTTTATACTAGGACTAGTATATGGAATTACATATACAAAATCAAGAGTAAGATTATCCAAATACAAAATTACTAGATACATATAGCTTAGAATTTTTAGACTTACCTAACAATTATTCCGAAAAAGATTTAAAAAAGGCAATCATTTCTAATATGAAAGATTTTATATTAGAGATAGGAAAAGACTTTACTTATGTAGGCGAAGAATATAGAATGTAAGTTATAGGTGAGATAAATATGATAAAATTATTAAAATCAAATGAAGAATATGAAAATAATTTAAAACAGTATACAAAAAAAGATGGAATATTAGCATTAGTACTATTTACAATTATAATGATTGAATATTATTAATTGATATTTATATGCTTTTGTGGTATAAATAAAAAAATAGCAATTTGTAGTGTAGGAGGAGTAAAAAATGAATTTAGAAGAATTAAAGAAAGATTGTAGTAAAAAACAAAAGAAAGGTATTCACTTTATTATTGCATCAGTAATAATATGGACTATGGTGTTAATAGTACAATTAACAAATTTACCTATATTAACAAAAAATCTGTTAACATTTTGTTGTACAGCACCATTATTACCAATATCATTTTTTATATCTAAAATATTAAAAATACAATTTCAAGATAAAAGCAATCCATTAAATAATCTAGGAATATTATTTTCTATAAATCAAATGATATATCTTTTAATAGCAATGTGGATTTATCCTACATTACCAGATAAAATGCTAATGGTTATTGCTATGATATTTGGAGCACATTTATTACCATATAGTTGGTTATATAATTCTAAAACATATATGGTATTATCAATAGTTATTCCTATATTATCTCTAATAGTTGGATTGAATTTTTCAAATTATATCCTTGCTATAATGATGATAGTAATAGAAATAATATTTAGTTTACTTTTAGCATTTGAAAATAAAAAAAACAATAAATAATTAGTTAGACAACTTAAAAGTTATAGAGAGAATATAAAACTGATAATGTATAAAGCAAAGGAAGAACGAGCATAAATCCTATAGAAAATTTGAAAGACTTAATAATATATCAAAGTAAAAACAATGAAAATATATTAGTAGAAGTTTTATACGATTAGGAATATATAGTTTATATATTATGAGAGAAAAAAGATACGAATAATTTTTTGTTATGATTGGAGAAGAGTTATGTCAGAAAAAGATAAAATGTTGGCAGGAGAATTATATGATGCTAACTATGATAAAGAATTAATAAAAGATAGATATAAAGCTAAAGATATTTGCTTTGAATATAATAATTTAAAACCATCAGATTTTGAAAGCAAAGACAGAATAATTAAAAAATTATTTGCAGAAACAGGAAAGCAGATAATAGTTGAACAGAACTTTTGGTGTGATTATGGTTATAATATTTCTGTTGGAGAAAATTTTTATATGAATCATAATTGTATAATATTAGATGGTGCAAAAGTAGAGTTTGGTGATAATGTATTTGTTGCACCTAATTGTGGTTTTTATACGGCAGGCCACCCTTTAGATTATGAAACCAGAAATAAAGGATTAGAATATGCAAAGCCTATCAAAGTAGGAAATAATGTATGGATAGGTGGAAATGTAATTGTACTTCCTGGAGTAACTATTGGAGATAATGTTGTAATAGGTGCAGGGAGTGTAGTTACAAAAGATATACCAGCAAATGTTGTTGCTGTTGGTAATCCTTGCAAGATTATAAAAGAAATTTAACCAAAAAACAAAAGAAGTATATATAAAATATTAGGAGGATTAATTATGGAAAAGTGGAAATGTCCAAAATGTAATAATGAGAAATTTGAAAGAGATCAATTTCAAGCTACTGGAGGAAATTTTGCAAAAATATTTGATGTGCAAAATAAAAAATTCATTACTATAAGTTGTACGAAATGCGGTTATACAGAAATTTATAAAACTGAAACAGAAGCAGGAATGAATATATTAGATTTTTTACTAAATTAGATAAAATAAAAGAAACAGTGAAAAGTAATTAATTGAAAAAATAGATACTTTTATGGTCTTATAAATCTATATTTTATATATAAGAAGTGAGGAAAAATGTCAAAAATATTAATAGTTGAAGATGATGAAAAATTACGAAATGAACTTGAAATTTTTCTTAACAATAATGGGTATGAAGCATGTTGTTTAGAAAAGTTTGAGAATCCAATAGAAGATATATTAAAAGAAAATGCAGATTTAGTTTTATTAGATATAAATTTACCTAATTCAGATGGAGAGTACATTTGTAAAGAGATAAGAAAATTATCAAATGTGCCAATAATAATGGTGACAAGTAGAGATAATGAAATTGATGAATTATTAAGTTTAAATAACGGAGCAGACCAATATGTAACTAAACCATATAATAGTCGAATTTTGCTTGCGAAAGTCTCTGGGCTACTTAAAAGAGCACAAAATATGGAAGCATATCAAAATAGAATTAATTATAATGGGCTCACATTAGATATTTCTAAAAGCATTATAGAAAAGGAAAACGAAAAAATAGAATTAACTAAGAATGAGTTAAAGATATTTCACTTTCTTTTATTAAACAAGGATAAAATTATATCAAGAGACGAACTAATGGATTACTTGTGGGAAAGCGAAAGCTTTATAGATGATAATACACTATCAGTAAACATGAAAAGACTAAGAAATAAGCTAGAAGATTTAGGAATGAAAGACTGTATAGAAACTAAAAGAGGACAGGGGTATATATTAAAATGAGTTTTAAGGAATATATAAAGGATAAAAGTATTTACATTTTAGTGTTATTATTTGTTGTAGCAACTTCTGAAATATTACTGATTCCATTTAGTATACACAAATTTGTAAAGATCTACATTGAGGTTATACCTGTTATGATGTTTTCTATTTGTTTCTTTATAGAATATTACAGAAAAAATAGATATTATAATAATTTGAAAGATAAGCTAGAAGATTTGAAAGAAAAATGTCTAATAGCAGAAATTATTGAAACATCAAATTTTTCAGAAAGCAAAATTTTAAAAGAAATATTGCAAGAGACAGGAAAATCAATGCTTGAAAATGTAAATAAGTACAAGCATTTAACAGAAGACTATAAAGAATATATTGAGTTATGGATACATGAGGTAAAAATACCTATAGTTACAGGAAAAATGATTATAGAAAATAATAAAAACGAAGTAACAGAAAGTATAGATGAAGAATTAGACAAAATAGAAAATTATATAGAACAAGCTTTATTTTATGCTAGAAGTAATGTACCAGAAAAAGACTATTATGTAAAGAAACAAAATTTAAAAGAGATTGTAAATACAGCAATATTAAAAAATAAAAGAAGCTTATTGCAAAATAAAGTAAAATTAAATTTGCACGAGTTAGATGGTCAAATATATACAGACTCTAAATGGTGTACTTTTATAATAAATCAAATAATACAAAATGCAGTAAAGTACAGTAAATCTAGTAACAAAGAAATAGAAATGTTTGGCATAAATAATAAAGAAAATACAATTTTATGTATAAAAGATAATGGAATAGGCATAAAGAAAGGTGAAATTACAAGAGTATTTGAAAAAGGTTTTACTGGAACAAATGGTAGAAAAGTAGGACAAAAATCAACAGGAATGGGATTGTATTTATGTAAAAAATTATGTAATAAGTTAGGATTGAGAATAGAACTAGACTCAGAAGAAAATATTGGAACAGAAATAAGAATTGCATTTCCAAAAAGTAGTTTTATACAAGATGCAATAGAATAATATGTAGAAAGGCTACCAGATTGAACTATACCCCAAAAAGTATAGTTCAAATGGTGGCTTTTTTCAAATCTTACAAAAAAGTAAGATTTGTGTAATGCAAATCGATGGCAAGAAATAAAAAAGGTAGTACAATTAATGTAATAAAACAGAAAGGGAGATTAAAAGATGGAAAATGTATTAGAAACTAAAAATATTGAAAAATACTATGGCAACAAGTCTAATCTAACAAAAGCTATCGATAATATTAGCTTTGAAGTGAAAAAAGGAGAGTTTGTTGGAATAATGGGAGCAAGTGGATCACGGAAAAACAACACTTTTAAATTGCATTTCTACAATTGATAGAGTTACAGCAGGAAAAATAATAATTAATGGTAAAGATATCACTAAACTAAAGGGAAATCAGCTAAATAAATTTAGAAGAGAAGAATTAGGATTTATATTTCAAGACTTTAATCTGCTAGACACATTAACTGCATATGAAAATATTGCATTAGCATTAACTATTTCAAGAGTGAATGTGCGTGAGACAGATAGAAGAGTAAAAGAAATTGCCGAGAAACTTGGAATATCAAGTATCTTAAATAAATACCCTTATCAGATATCTGGAGGGCAGAAACAAAGAGTAGCATCAGCAAGAGCAATTATAACGAATCCACAATTAATATTAGCAGATGAACCAACAGGAGCATTAGATTCAAAGTCTGCAAAGCAATTATTAGAGAGTTTTGAATTATTAAACCAAAAACTAAACTCAACAATAATTATGGTTACTCATGATTCATTTACAGCAAGTTATGCTAATAGAATATTGTTTATAAAAGATGGAAAAATCTTTAATGAGTTAATAAAAGGAAATGATACAAGAAAACAATTCTTTGAAAAGATAATAGAAGTTCAAACCTTATTAGGAGGTGAACTTGGAGATGTTATTTAAATTATCAATTAAAAATATGAAGAAAAGCTTTCAAGACTATGCTATATACTTTATTACACTAGTTCTAGGTGTGGCATTATTTTATATGTTTAACTCTCTTGATAGTCAAGAAGCAATGTTAGAAGTATCAAGTTCAACAAAAGAAATGATAAAGCTTATGATCAATATGCTTAGTATGGTATCAGTATTTATTGCCATAATATTAGGTCTTTTAATTGTATATGCTAATAACTTTTTAATAAATAGAAGAAAAAAAGAATTTGGAATATATATGACTTTAGGAATGGGGAAAAGGCAGATCTCTAAAATATTATTAATAGAGACAGTGTTTGTAGGTATAATATCTCTTGCAATAGGTCTTATACTAGGTATTTTTGCATCACAATTTATGTCTATATTAGTAGCAAAACTATTTCAAGCAGATATGAGTAAATTTGAATTTGTGTTCTCACGAACGGCGTGTATTAAAACCTGTATATACTTTGCTGTAATGTATATAGCTGTAATAATTTTTAACGCATTCACAATATCAAGATATAAATTAATAAATTTATTAACGGCAATTAAGAAAAATGAAAAAATAAAAATGAAGAATCCTGTAATATGCATCATTATATTCGTACTAGCCGCAGTATGTTTAGGATATGCTTATTGGAAAGTAACAAAAGATGTTTTTAATATGACAAATATTAATGACACAACAAGAGCTATTGGAATATCAGTTTTACTTGGAATTACAGGAACAGTATTAATATTTTGGTCTTTTTCAGGGCTAGTATTAAGATTAGTTCAAGCTAAAAAAAATACATATCTAAAAGGAACGAATATGTTCGTTTTAAGGCAATTACACAATAAAATTAATACTACAGTAATTAGTATGAGCATAATATGTTTAATGTTATTTATGACGATTACTGCATTATCATCATCAATTGCATTAAAAAATTCTATGCAAGCAGATATAGAAAAGATGACACCAGTAGATATAAATCTGTATAAAGCTGCTAAGATACAAGAAGAACTGTTCGACAACAATAACGGTAATAAAAATACATATATTCAGAAATTACAAGAAGACTCAAAACATCCTATTTCATATACTTTAATACAGAATGGATTTAATATAAATCAATTAAAAGATATTGTAGAAGCTCCGATTTATACGGTAGATGGTTTAACATGGGAAGAAACATTAGGAAATGCGTCAAATAAAATAAAAGAACAATTTCCTATGATGAATTTAGATACAGTAGAAGATGTGATGAAAATATCTGATTATAACAAGATCGCAAAATTATACGGAAATGAACAGTATTCTTTAGATGATGATGAATATATTATAATTTGCGACTATGAAAGTATAGCAAATATGAGAAACTATGGATTAAAAGAAGGAGCAATAATTAGCCTAGATGGCAAAGAATACAAACCTAAATATAATGAGTGTAAAGATGCATTTATACAAATATCAACAAGTCATACAAATTCAGGGATAATATTAGTTCCAGATAGTTGCAATCTTAGTGAAAACGAACAAAGACTTTGGTTTTTAGCTGCTAATTACAATACAGAAGATGACAAAGAAAAAGGAAAAATAGAAAAAATATTTTCAAGTTATGATTCTGAGTTAATGAGAAGAATAAACGATCAAAATAATCCATTAAATAGAGAAACAAAAATAAGTTTAATAGAATCAAGCGTTGGATTATCAACCATAATAGTATTTATTGCTATTTACTTAGGGATTATTTTTCTTATTGCAAGTTGCGCTATTCTTGCATTAAAGCAACTAACAGAAAGTTCAGACAATAAACAGAGATATATTATTTTAAGAAAAATTGGTTGTGACGAAAAGATGATAAACCAAGCTTTATTTAGACAAATAGCTATATTTTTCATACTACCACTTGTTTTAGCAATAATCCATTCCATATTTGGAATACAATTTGCTTTGTCGGTATTTGATGTACTTGCCTCTAGGCAACAGTTACTACCATCAATTATAGCAACTGTAATCATTATGTGGGTGATTTATGGTTGTTATTTCCTAGCAACATATATAGGAAGTAAAAATATCATTAAAGAAGAGTAGAGAGGAGACAATAAAAAAACTTTGTATTGCATCTACTGGAATAACTAAAAAATTAGTAGGAGGTAATAAAAATGAAATATGAAAAAACTAAAAAGTATGATATCGATATAATAAATAAAAAAATTATGGGACCTAATCCATTAAAGTTGGAAGAGGAACTTATGAAGGATAATAAAATAAAAAAAGGATCATTAGTTATGGACTTAGGAAGTGACCAGGGTATAACATCAATCTTTTTAGCGAAAGAATATGGTTTTAAAGTATATGCAACTGATTTATGGAGTGATGCTGAAGAAAATAAAAAATTCTTTGCTGAAATGGGATTGACAGAAGACCAAATTATTCCTATAAAAGCTGATGCAACAGATTTAAAATACGAAAAAGAGTTTTTTGATGCAGTTGTTAGCACAGATTCATATAATTATTTTGGAAGAGATGAAAAATATTTGGATGAAAAACTTTTACCATTTGTGAAAAAAGGTGGATATTTATATATTGCTGTTCCAGGTATGAAGAAGGATTGTCATAACAATCTTCCAAAAGAATTGTTACTATCTTGGACTCCGGAACAATTAGACTATATTCACGACATAGAATATTGGAAAAATATTGTATCAAAGTCAAAAGACAGCGAAATTGTTTCAATCTATGAAATGGAAAGTAATGAAGAATGTTGGAATGACTGGATAAAATGTGATAATGAATATTCTAGAGGTGATAGAAAAGCCATCGAAGCAGGAGCATGTAAATATTTAAATTTTATTGCTATTGTTTTGAAGAAAAAGTAAGTTTATAATATATAGGGTAGCATTCAATTGGCTACCCTATATATTTTGGAATAACAAAGATAATAAATCAAATAAGTAATTTTAGATAAAAATGTAGATTATGAATTTTCTATAATAGAGATATACTAATTTTGAGAGGTGAGATAAAAATATGAACAAACAAGAAGTATATGATTTTATTAAGAGTAAAAATATATGGTATGAAATAACAGAACATAAAGCAGTTTTTAGTATGAACGAATTGTCAAATATTGAAGTGCCATACCCAGAATATGATGCAAAAAATTTATTTGTTCGCGATGACAAGAAGAAAAATTATTATCTTATAACTGTTAGAGGAAATAAAAGAGTAGACTTAAAGGCGTTTAGAAGTAAAAATAAAACAAGACCTTTAAGTTTTGCATCAAAGAAAGATTTAATGGATATTATGAATTTAGTCGCAGGGTCAGTAACACCATTGGGACTATTAAATGATAAAGAACTAAAAGTAAGCTTTTACTTGGATAATGAATTTTTAGAAGGTAAACAGATGATTGGAATTCATCCAAACGACAATACTGCAACAATATGGTTAAAAGTTCATGATCTGTTAGATATAATAAAAGAACATGGGAATCAAGTTAATGTTGTAGGAATATAAACTATGTGCAACTATTTATGGAAGATAAAAAATAGTTACACATATGTAAAATCAAAATTGACTTTAAAAAGAATTAATATTATAATTCATTATGAATTGTAATAAGGAGGCATTGCTTTTGGAAGATGAAAAAATACTAAAAGAATCTAATGATTTAGTTGAACAAATATGTTCTAAATTTGGCTATAGTAGTCAAGACACAGAAAATAACGAAAGTTTAAAAACAGTCTTGAAAAAAGTAATACCTGCAATGCTTGTAGGTTCTAACCAAGAAGATAGAGAATTATTTTATCAAATGTTAAGTCATACACCAATTGTTATTACAGAAAATCTTACTCAAGAGAGTTATGACAGATTAGTAGAACAATACATAGGAAAAGATGTAAATCAACATATTATAGACGAAGATATTGATTTGGGAGAATATGGCAAAGATCTTGGTAATGGAGCTTATGTTTCAGAGCCTATACTAGACGAAAATATGAATTTACAAGGAAAGAAATCATTTATATACATACAAAAAGTTACAGAAAGAGCTAAAGAGTTTTATGGAACTGATATAAATGTTTCTCATTTGATTCACGAATTAGGCCATGCATGGCATGCAGAAAAGGACCAATTTATGATGCTAGAGGATAAAACTTTAAGAGAAAGAATTGGAACAGCAGAATTTACTTATTCATTTTCAAAAACTACAGATAATAAATTTGTAAAAAAATGTACCAAAACAACAGGAATAATGCTTGAAGAAAGTATGAACACACTAGAAGAAGAAACAGCCATGGCTAACTATATGGGTATATCTTTAGAAGAAATGAGAGAAAAATATAACAGCGCATTGGTTCCAAGCAGATATCAGGGCTATATGTCAGGTTTTGCCGAATATATGTTAAATAAATTAGGCAAAGATAATTTTGAAAGCTATAGATTATATGGTAAAACCGAAGCTATAAACAAGATAACTAATTTGATGGAAAAAACGGATTATTGGATAAATAGAGAAACAGACATATTGCCTTCTTCTGATAGTCCAAGAAGTTATGATAAAAAAAGAGCTGTATTTGAAAAAGCAAATAAAAAAAGTATACAAGACTTTGTAGCTGAATATGAATCTGTTTATTTTCCAGATATATCTAAAATGACACCTCTTGAAAAGTTAGATAACATATTGGAACAAAAATATAATTTGAGTATGGCAAGATATAATATGGGACCTGAGCTTTATAAAGATTTTCTTGAAAGACTTGGATATGAGGGCTACTCATTAATTAATCAAACAGCAACTTTAATGAATGAGAAAAATCAAGAATCATCACTCAAGGTAGATAAACCTAAAACTATAATGCCAAAAAATGCATTAAAAAATGCACTGTCACAAGGAATTACAACAGAACAAACAAATAAGGCTAATTCTATTGAACAATCATTACTAGATTTAGAACACAATAGGGATGAGGAAACAATAAGCTAAACAATAAAGTAATATGTCTATATTATGAAAATGGATGAGAGGAAGAAAATGAATAATAATTATTCAAAAGCATATACGGAAGTATTGGAAATAATAAAATACTTCCCAGAAGAAGAATATTCTAGAATACCTAAAGAAAAAATTGACTTTTATAAGAAAAATATGGATAAAAACTATAATTTTAAAATCAATCCAGAAATAGATTTATCAAATCAAGATATATCTGCAGAAGCAAACGCTATTATAATTAATTTATTTACGGATTATTTTGCAACCGAAAATCAAAAACTAAAAATAAAAGAGATATTAGATTCGAATCAGAAAAAATCGGATCAGCTGAAAAGAGAAAAATATAACCCCGATAATATTTTTGAAAATAAACAACCTAAATTAACTGAAATACCTTTAAAGGAGGATAATAACAACACCTCTTTAGTAGAGTATAAAGAATCATTTTTTACAAAATTTAAGAAGTTTATATTTAGGCTACTACATATTTAAAATATTAAATAAAATAATAATTTAAAAAAACGAGTTAAAACTACTTACTTCTTTAAATATAATGTAACTTCTTTTATGTCTAATAGAATACATATATTATTCAATATAAAAAATGTAGTTATTGAAATAATATCTAACAAAAAGTTAATTTTAAAAATTAGCTTTTTTTTTTGGATAGAATAGAAAAATATATTTCTTAAGGCAACTGAAAATAAATTATACTGACTTACCAGTATAAAGACATTAACTTATTATTGTGATATAAAAATAATAAAAAATCTAAAAAATGGGAGAAAAAATGAATAAAAGAATATATGATTATTTAGAAATTAAAGATTTAAAAGACATGTTAAACAAAACAGGAAAATTATATGCAAAAAGGCCAGCATATAAAATTAAAGTAGAAAATGGAAAATATAAAACTTACTCACATAGCGAAGTACGAGATATGATAAATAATTTAGGAACAGCATTAATAAATTTAGGTCTAAAGGGAAAAAGAATTGCAGTTATTGGAGAAAATAGATATGAATGGGAAATAGCATATTTATCAATTGTATGTGGAACAGGAATTGTTGTTCCGTTAGATAAATCACTACCAGCAAATGAGCTAGAATTATTGATAGAAAGATCTGATATAGAAGCGATATTTTATACAAAAAAATATTCAGATATAATTCAAAATATTAGATATAGTGAGAAAAACAAATTAAAACATTTAATTTCTATGGACAATGATGAGAATTTTGAAGGTATATACTCACAAAAAGAATTAATACGAGAAGGTAAGAAACTGATAGAAGAAGGAAATAAAGAATTTTTAAATGCACAGATCAATCCAAAAGAGATGAGTATTATGTTATTTACATCAGGAACAACATCTAAATCTAAAGTTGTAGCACTTTCTCACGAAAATATTTGCACAAATTTAATGGATATTGGGAGTGTGTTAAATGTAACGCAAGAAGATGTTTTTCTGTCTGTTTTGCCAATACACCATGTATTTGAATGTACAGTAGGATTTTTATTTTCATTATATAAAGGAGCAGAGACTGTATTTTGTGATGGTTTAAGACATATAGTAGAAAACCTAAATGAATATAATGTAACAATCATGGCATGTGTACCAGGTATATATGAAAGAATATTTATGATGATTAGAAAGAAATTAGAAAAGCAAGGAAAACTTGAGGAAATATTAGAAAATGAAGAAAAATATAAAAATTTCTCTATGCAAAAAAAGAAAGAGGTATTTAAAGAAATACATGATATGCTAGGTGGAAAAATAAAATTATTGATAAGTGGAGCCGCAGCTTTAGATAAGACAATAGAAGAAAGATATAGATTATTAGGATTAAATTTAGTACAAGGATATGGACTGACTGAAACTTCGCCTGTCGTGGCAGTTGGAACAAATAAATATTATAAGTTAGGATCAATTGGAAAAACAGTTCCAAGTGTAGAAGCAAAACTTGTAGATGTAAATGATGATAGAATTGGAGAACTAGTAGTTAAAGGACCAAGTGTAATGCTAGGATATTATGAAAATGAAAAAGTAAATGAAAAATCATTACAAGATGGATGGTTTTATACAGGAGATTTAGCTAAAATAGATGAAGAAGGATATATATTTATATGTGGTAGAAAGAAAAGTGTAATAGTATTAAAAAATGGCAAAAACATATTTCCAGAAGAAATGGAAAATTTAGTTAATAAAATAGAAGGAATAAAAGAGTCGTTTATCTTTGGAAAAATACAATCAAATGATGAGAACAATATAAAAATAAATGTAAAGATAGTATTTGATAGAGATGTTATAAAAGATGTTTACAAAGTTGAAAAAGATGAAGACATATATAAAGTCTTGTCAAAGAAAATTAAAGAAGTCAACCAAACAATGCCATCTTATAAGGCAATAAGGGGAATAATGCTAACAGAAGAGCCACTTATTAGAACAACAACAAATAAGATAAAAAGACAGGAGAATTTAGATGCAATTAGAAAACTTAAAGACTAAATTTTTAGGGAGAAATAGTATTTTTTATAGCAAAATAGATTCAACACAAAATGAAATTTGGAGATTAATAGAAAACAAAAATACTCCAGATGGTACTTTAGTATTTGCAGATATTCAGGATAAAGGAATAGGAACACATGGAAGAGTCTGGCATACAGATGAAGCAAATAATATAGCATTTTCATTTTTTATAAAAACAAATTGTAATATTCAAAGATTAGATGGACTTACAATAAAAATTGCAAATATAATTGTTGATATTTTTAAGAATCAATATGGAATTAACTTAAATATTAAAGAGCCAAATGATATTACATTTAATAATAAAAAAATAGGTGGAATTTTAACTCAAACTAAGCTTGTTAATGAAAAAGTTAAATACTTAGTAGTTGGAATTGGAATTAACACTAAAAAGGAAAAATTTACGGATGATATAAAAAATATAGCAACATCCATAAAAAAAGAATTTGGAGTAGATGTTGATACTAAGAGATTTATAGCAGAATTTTGTAATCAATTTGAAAAAGAAATAGAAAAGAGAGGAGTTATTAAAAAATGAATATTGGATTTTTATTTCCTGGTCAAGGGGCTCAAAGTGTAGGAATGGGAAGAGATATATATGATGAATACGAAGAAGCAAGAAAAATATATAATCAAGTTAAAAATATAACAGGAATAGACATTGCAAAAATATCATTTGAAGGACCAGAAGATATATTAAATGAAACAAAATATACACAACTTGCGATACTTACAGAGAGTTTAGCAATATTAGAAATTTTAAAAGATAATAATATAACAGCTAATATGTCAGCAGGATTGAGTTTAGGTGAATATACAGCATTAATCAATAGTAAAGCACTTATGTTTGAAGATGGTATAAAAATTGTCCAAAAGCGAGGAGAATATATGCAAAATTTGCTTCCTAGTGGAGAATGGCAAATGGCGGCAATTATGGGATTAAAGGATAGCGAAGTAGAAGATGTTTGCAAAAAAGTAAAATCAGGATTTGTAGTTCCTGCAAATTATAATTCAGTAGGTCAAGTTGTAATTTCTGGAGAAAAAGAAGCAATTAACGAAGCAGAAAAAATTGCAAAAGAAATGGGTGCAAAAAAAGTAAGAATTTTAAAAACGGCAGGGCCATTTCATACTGAAAAATTGATAGAAAGTTCAAATGTTTTTAGAAAAGACCTTGAAAATATTACTGTTCATAAGTTTGAAACAAAAGTGATTAAAAATATAGATGGCGAAATTTATAAAGAAACAGACGATGTAAAGGATATTTTGGCCCGTCACATTATAAATCCAGTTAAATTTTCAAAAACAATTGAAAATATGCTAGATAATGGAATAGATACGTTTATAGAAATAGGCCCTCGGAAAAACATTATCAGGATTTGTAAAAAGAACGCCAACAAATAAAGAAATAAAAATATTAAATATTGATAATGTTTGTAGTTTGCAAGCAGTGTTAAAGGAATATGGAGGATAAAAAAATGAATAAACTAGCATTAATTACAGGTGGAACAAGAGGAATTGGAAAGCAAATAGCCTTAACATTTGCAAAAGAGGGATATGATATTGCAATCAATTATAGAACTGAAAATGATGACTTAAAAAATACTAAAAGAGAAATAGAAGCAAATAATGTAAAGTGTTTTTCAGTTCAAGGGGATGTAACTAAATTTGAGGATTGTGAGAAGTTTGTAAAACAAATTATAGAAGAATTTGGAAAAATAGATGTATTAGTAAATAATGCAGGAATTACAAGGGACACATTGTTAATGCGAATGAAAGAAGAAGATTTTAAACAGGTTATAGATACTAATTTAGTAGGCACATTTAATGTGACTAAAAATGTAATTAGTTATATGATGAAAGCAAGAAATGGACGAATAATAAATATATCATCAGTTGTAGGAATATCAGGAAATGCAGGTCAAACAAATTATGCAGCATCAAAAGCAGGAATTATAGGATTTACAAAAAGTTTAGCAAAAGAAGTAGCTTCAAGAAACATTACTGTTAATGCGGTAGCACCAGGATTTATTGAGACACAAATGACAGCTGTATTAAAAGAAGATATTAAAGAAGAAATTGCAAAAAAAATTCCACTAAAAAGAATGGGAACTCCACAAGATGTTGCAAATGTTGTTAAATTTTTAGCATCTAGTGATAGTTCATATATTACAGGTCAAGTAATTCATATTGATGGTGGAATGTTAATGTAAGGAGAGATGACAAATGGAAAGAAGAGTAGTTATAACAGGATTAGGAGCAATTACTCCAATAGGAAATAATGTAAATGAAACATGGAAAGGAATAGAAAATAAAGAATGTGGAATTGATAAAATTTCACTATTTGATAGTAGTAATTTTAAAACGAGTTTATGTGCGGAAGTGAAAAATTATAATCCTTTAGATTATTTTGAACCAAAACATGCAAAAAGATTAGACAGATCTTCACAATTTGCACTAATAGCAGCAAGAGAAGCAGTAAAAAATAGTGGAATAACTTCAAAAAATACAGATTTTAAAAGAGTAGGTATTTTTGTAGGTACAGGAATTGGTGGATTGACAACAATTCAAAATCAATGTGAAGTTAATTACGAAAAGGGAAATAATAGGGTATCGCCTATGTTTATACCAATGGCAATAACTAATATGCCAGCTGGAAATATTTCAATAGAATTTGGATTTAAAGGTGAATCTATTGCAATTGTTACAGCTTGTAGTTCTTCAACACATTCAATAGGAGAAGGATATAAAACAATAAAACATGGATATGAAGATGTTGTTGTTGCAGGAGGCACAGAGGCTTCTATATGTCCTGTTGGGATAGCAGGTTTTGAAAATATGAAGGCACTATGTACATCTACAGATAAAAATAGAGCAAGTATTCCATTTGACAAGGAGAGAAGTGGATTTGTTATGGGAGAAGGAAGTGGAATATTAGTATTAGAAGAATTAGAACATGCAAAAAAAAGAAACGCTAAAATATATGCAGAAGTTATTGGATTTGGTTCAACTTCAGATGCTTACCATATAACATCTCCATGCCCTAATGGAGAAGGTGGAGCAAATGCAATGGTAAGAGCGATAAAAGATGCCAAAATAAAACCAGAAGATATAGATTATATAAATGCACATGGAACATCAACACATTTAAATGATTTAACAGAAACAATGGCTATAAAAACAGCATTGGGTGAGTCAAGTAAAAAAATAATGGTAAGTTCTACAAAAGGAAATATAGGGCATTTATTAGGGGCTGCAGGAGCAGTAGAAGCAATTTTCTGCGTGAAAGCAATGGAAAATGGACTAGTACCGCCAACAATAAATCATAAAGAAAAAGATGAAGAATGTGATTTAGACATTGTTCCAAATGAACCAAGAAATGCTAAATTAAATATTGTTATGTCAAATTCACTTGGATTTGGAGGACACAATTCTAGTATTATCCTAAAAAAATGGGAGGAAAAATAGATGGAATATGAAAAAATAAAACAATTAATAGAAGAGATGGGAAATTCAAAATTAACAGAAGTTGATATTGAGTTTCCAGATGGAACTAAAATTAGTATGAAAAAAGATAGGATACAAGAAACTGTAGTTCAAGCTGTTCAGGATACTCCAATAATGATACCAAACACTACTATAGAAGTCCAAAAAGAAAAAAAAGGAAATATAATAAAATCACCAATGGTTGGAACTTTCTATTTGAAACCTTCTCCTGCAGCAGAACCTTATATTGAAATTGGAAAAGACGTAAAAAAAGGTGATGTACTTTGCATTATTGAAGCTATGAAATTAATGAATGAGATTGAGGCAGAATACACAGGCAAGGTTACAGAAATTTTAGTAAAAGATGGTGAGGCAGTAGAATATGGAACACCATTACTTAGAATAGAAGGTGAAAATTAATGCTAAATAAAGAAGAAATCAAAAATATTATTCCACAAAGAGAACCATTTTTAATGATTGATGAAGTAGAAGAATATGTACCAGGAGAATCAGCAATAGCATATAAAAATGTAAATGAGCAAGAATGGTATTTTAAAGGTCATTTTCCAGGTAATCCAATTATGCCAGGAGTATTAATTGCAGAAAGCTTAGCACAAACAGGAGCGGTTGCAATTCTTTCAATGGATGAGAATAAAGGAAAAAATGCTTTATTCGGAGGAATTGATAAAATGAAATTTAAAAGAAAAGTTGTACCAGGAGATAGATTAAAATTAGAAGTGAAAATTATAAAAAGAAAAGGGCCAATTGGAGTAGGAGAAGCAATAGCAACAATTGATGAAAAGATTGTTGCTAAAGGTGAATTGACATTTGCTTTAGTTTAGGTTCTATTTAAAATTAAAAGTTGAAAGAGGTAGAAATGAATGAATAAAATATTAATTGCAAATCGTGGTGAAATTGCAGTTCGTATTATAAGAGCATGTAAAGAAATGAATATAAAGACAGTTGCGGTTTATTCTGAAATAGATAAAGATGCTTTGCATACTCGCTTGGCGGATGAGGCTATTTGTATTGGACCAGCTCAAGCTAATAAAAGCTACTTAAATATAAAAAATATTATACAAGCAGCATATATAACAAAAGCAGATAGTATTCATCCAGGTTTTGGCTTTTTATCTGAAAATTCAAAATTTGCTCAAATATGCGAAGAATCAAATATAAAATTTATTGGACCAAGGTCAGAAGTTATTGATTTATTAGGAAATAAATCAAATGCAAAAGAGATGATGAAAAAAGCAGGAGTACCTGTTATACCTGGTTCAGATGGAAGTGTAAAAGGATTAAAAGACGCATTAGAAATAGCAGAAAAAATAGGCTATCCTGTTATGTTAAAGGCTGCAGCAGGAGGCGGTGGCAAAGGTATCAGAGTTGCAAATACTGCAGAAGAATTAAAAAAAGAATATGAAGTAGTAAAACAAGAGGCAAAGAATTCATTTAATGATGATGAAATATATATAGAAAAATTTATTGAAAACCCAAGACATGTCGAAATTCAAATAGTAGCAGATGAACATGGAAATGTAATTCATTTAGGAGAAAGAGATTGTACCATTCAAAGAAATCATCAAAAAGTAATAGAAGAAACGCCATCCACTGCTATTGATGAAAAAACAAGAAATAAAATGGGGAATGCAGCTATAAAAGCAGCTAAAACAGCTGGATATACAAGTCTTGGAACAGTAGAATTTTTAGTAGATAAAAACAACAATTTTTATTTTATGGAAATGAATACAAGAATTCAGGTAGAACATCCAATCACTGAAATGAGGACAGGAATAGATTTAGTAAAAACCCAAATAAAAATTGCAACAGGAGAGGAACTAAAAATAAAACAAAAAGATGTAGAATTCAAAGGGCATTCTATAGAATGTAGATTGAATGCTGAAAATCCAAGTAAAAAATTTATGCCATGTCCAGGACTAATAAGGGGTTTACATTTTCCGGGAGGAAATGGAGTACGAATAGATAGTGCAATTTATGAAGGATATACAATTCCATCAAATTATGATTCCATGATTGCAAAGCTTATTACTTTTGGAGTAAGTAGAAATGAAGCAATTAGTAAAATGAAAAGAGTACTAGAAGAACTGGTTGTAGAAGGAATACAAACAAATCAAGATTTTTTATTTGAAATAATTAAAAATCCCAACTTTATTAGAGGAAATTTTGATACTTCATTTATAGAAAAAGAAATATTAAAAAAGGAGAATGGTAAATGATCGTAGACAAAATAAAAAAAAGACAAGTACCAATAAATCACAAAAATTCTAATATAGATATACCAGTAGGAAAATGGGTAAAATGTGAAAAATGTAAAGAAATACTATACAAAGAAACAATTAGAAATAATTTAAATATTTGTCCTAATTGTGGATATTACTTCAGAATGCATATAGATAGAAGGTTAGAATTAATAATAGATAAAAATACATATAAAAAGTTTGATTTAAATATAGAAACAACAAATCCATTAGAATTAGAAGATTATCCTAAAAAACTTAAGACTTTAAGAGAAAAAACAGGACTAGCTGAAGCAGTAGCATGCCGGAACTGGTAAAATTAAAGGAGAAGATGTTGTTATATGTATTATGGATAGTGGTTTCTTAATGGGAAGTATGGGAAGTGTTGTAGGCGAAAAAATAACATATTCCATTGAGCAAGCAGTAGAAAAAAAATTACCACTTATTATATTTTCTGTTTCAGGTGGAGCTAGAATGCAAGAAGGAATTATATCTTTAATGCAAATGGCTAAAACTACAGCAGCACTTACAAAATTAGATGAAGCAGGGTTATTATATATATCTGTTCTAACAGATCCAACATATGGAGGGGTTACAGCTTCATTTGCAAGTCTGGGAGACATTGTTTTAGCAGAACCACATGCCATGATAGGATTTGCTGGTCAAAGAGTAATAAAACAAACAATAGGAGAAGAATTGCCAGAAGGTTTTCAAACAGCTGAATTTTTGTTAGAACATGGTTTTATAGATAAGATAGTTGAAAGAAAAGATTTAAAAGATACTATTTATAAATTAATTATGTTTCATAAAGGAGGCGAAATTTAATGACAAATACGAGATTATCAGCTTGGAAAAAAGTGGAAATAGCAAGAGATCCCAAAAGGAAGACTTCACTTGACTATATAGAAGAGATATTTGATGATTTCATAGAATTACATGGAGATAGAAACTCTAAAGATGATAAAGCTATAGTATGCGGATTAGCCAAAATAGGAAAACAAAATTTTACAATTATAGCAGAACAAAAAGGAAGGACAACAAAAGAAAATATAGAAAGAAATTTTGGAATGCCAAATCCTGAAAGTTATAGAAAAGCAATAAGATTTATGAAACAGGCTGAAAAATTCAAAAGACCTGTAATTACTTTTATTGATACCAAAGGAGCATATCCAGGAATAGAAGCAGAAGAAAAAGGACAGGGAGAAGCTATTGCTAAATCTATGTTTGAAATGGCAAAGCTCAAAGTACCAATTATATCAATTGTAGTTGGAGAAGGTTCAAGTGGAGGAGCTTTAGCAATTGGAGTTGCAAATAAGGTATTTATGTTAGAAAATGCTATTTATTCAATTCTTTCACCAGAAGGCTATAGTAGTATTTTATGGAAAGATGCATCTAAGTTTAAAGAAGCTGCAGAAAAAATGAAATTAACAGCAAAAGACTTATTTGAACTTAAAGTAATAGATAAAATTATAAAAGAACCAAAAGAATATAATGAGGGAAATTTTAAAAAAGTTGCAAATAGTTTAAAAAAAGAAATACAAAAAGAAATAGAACAAATGAAATATCTAAATGGAAATCAAATTGTAGAAAATAGATATATGAAATTTAGAAATATGGGTGAATTTAAGGAGGTATAAAATGTTATTAAAAGATAAAAAAATATTAATAATGGGAATTAGAAACAAGTGGAGTATTGCTTATGGAATTGCAAAATCAGCTTATGAAAATGGAGCAAAATTAATTTTTACTTATATGGGTGAAGATAATAAGGAAAAAATAGAAGAACTAATTAGTGAATTTAAGGGTAGTAAAGCTTATGTGTTAAATGGTGCTTCAGAAGATGAATTAGTTAAAGATGTATTTACAAAAATAAAAGAAGAAAATGGCAAATTAGATGGAATTGTACATGCAATTGCACATGCGAATACTGAAGATTTAAGAAATGATTTTATCCTTACAAGTAAAGAAGGATATTCTCACGCAGTTGATGTTAGTAGTTATTCTTTTGTATTAGTTGCAAGAAAGGCTAAAGAATTAGATATGTTAAATGAAAATGCAACTTTAGTCACTTTAACATATCACGGCTCTACTAAAGTTTTAGAAGGTTATAATATTATGGGAATTGCAAAAGCAGCACTTGAAGCAAGTGTTAGATATTTAGCAGATAATTTAGGAAAAGACGGAATAAGAGTAAATGCAATATCAGCAGGTCCAATAAAAACATTATCAGCAAAAGGCATAAAAGATTTTAATTCTATATTGACTATTGTAGAAGAAAAAGCACCTTTACATAAAAATGTAACTACAGAGCAAGTGGGAAATGTAGCAACATTTTTATTAAGCAATATGTCGGATGCGATAACGGGACAAATTATATATGCTGATAGTGGCTATAATATTATGGGAGTTTAATAAAAAAGTGTAGTAAGGAGAGGATGATAAATGTTAAAAGGAAAAGTAGCAGTTATAACAGGAGGTACTAGAGGAATAGGATTTGCAGGAAGTTAAAAAAATAAAATAAAGAAATCAAGGAGGAAATTATTATGTCAGAAAAAGAAATTTTTCAAAAATTAAAAACTATAGTAATAGATCAATTAGGAGTAAATGAAGAAAATGTAACAATGGAGGCAACTTTTGTTGATGATTTAGCAGCAGATTCTTTAGACATTGTTGAATTAGTAATGACTATAGAGGAAGAATTTGATTTAGAAATTCCTGATAGTGATGCTGAAAAAATTGTTACAATAGGTGATGTTGTTAAATATATAGAAGAACACAAATAATACAAAGAGAAATCTTTATAATATATTGCATAATTTTAAATAAAAGTGATATACTTTTTTCAGTTAAATATTTTATTAAACGATTGGAGAATAAACAATGGATAATAGAAATGAAAAACTTACACACAATCTTATATATAATTCTATTTCTTTAAATGAAAATGAAAATATATTAATAGAGGTAATTGGAGAAGATGGCTTAGAGCTTGCAAATGAAATTATAAAACAAGCTAAAATAATAAACGCAAAGCCACATTTAAATATAATAAATTACAAAGATTTAAGGAATTTTTTAATAAATGCAACTAAGGAAGATATAATTGAATATGGAAAAAAAGATTATGAAATAATGAAAAAAATGCAAGCATATATAGGAATAAGTGCACCAACATCAGATAAATCTTTAAATGGTGTATCTCAAGAAAAATTAGAATTATATAACAAATATTATACTGCTTTAGTACATTTAGAACAAAGAGTTAAACATACAAAATGGTGTATTTTAAGATATCCAAACGAATATTTTGCAAAAAAAAGTAATATGACACTAAATGAATTTAAAGACTTTTATTACAATGTTTGTAATGTTGATTATAATAAAATGAAGATTGCAATGGAACCTTTGAAAGAATTAATGAATAAAACTGACAAAGTGCATATTGTAGCACCTGGAACTGATTTAACATTTAGTATAAATGGAATTCCTGCAGAAAAATATTATGGAACATTTAATATACCAGATGGTGAAGTTGCAACATGTCCAGTAAAAAATAGTGTTAATGGTTACATTACTTATAATACTAAAACAAAATATAATGATATTATATTTGAAGATATAAAATTTGATTTTATAAATGGAAAAATAGTAAAAGCAACAGCTAAGGAAAACTCTAAAGAACTAAATGAAATTCTTGATACAGATGATGGAGCTAGATATATTGGAGAATTTGCATTTGGACTAAACCCATATGTTAATAATACAATGTGTGATACATTGTTTGATGAAAAAATAAATGGAAGTTTTCATTTAACTCCTGGAATGGCACTAGAAGAAAGTGATAACGGAAATAGGTCAGCAATTCATTGGGATATAGTTAAAATTCTTAGAAAAGAATTTGGTGGTGGAGAAATTTATTTTGATGATATACTAATAATGAAAGATGGAAAATTTATATTAGAAGAGCTCAAAGAATTAAACGCTGAAAATTTAAAATAAACATTGAAACAAAGTTTTATGATAGCAAGGAATTACAAGATTTTGTAGGTAGGACCATATATGTATGGTTTTATATTTTGTTCCTACTCCTTTTTGCACAAAACTTTGATGCCGCGACAGTTTTAAATAAAAATAATCAATTATTTTGTCATGAAGTATAGACAAAGGTTTATTCTCATTATAAAATATGTACAATAATTCAAAAATGCAAAAAGTTATAATATATAAATACCAACAAATATACTAAGAATTAAATTTTATATAATAAAGGATGTGTTCTTATGGACGAAAAAAGAATGAAATTATTTTATTTGAAAACCAAGGAGTAAAATTAGAAGTAAACTTAAAAGATGAAACTGTGTGGCTTAATAGACAACAGTTAGCGGATTTATTTGATAGGGATGTCAAGACAATCGGAAAACATATTAATAATGCTTTAAAGGAAGAATTAAAAGATGATAATTCAGTTGTCGCAAAATTTGCAACAACTGCTAAAGACGGAAAAAAATACAATGTAGAATATTACAATCTTGATGTAATTATATCAATTGGATATCGTGTTAAATCACCACAGGGTATTGTTTTCAGAAAATGGGCAAACAAAATACTAAAAGATTACATGCTAAAAGGTTATGTAATAAACCAAAAAAGATTAGATTATTTAGAAAAAACTATAAAATTAATAAATATTGCAAACCGCATTGATGAAAGACTAGAAGGAAATGATGCAAAAGAAATATTAAAAGTAATTGGAGGATATAAATGTTAGAAAATATAGAAGTTTTATACCATAGTAGTATAAAAATTAACAAAGAAAAAACAATTTATATAGATCCATTTAAAATAGATAAAGATTATAATGATGCAGATATTGTTTTTATAACACATGACCATTTTGATCACTATTCTGAGGAAGATATAGATAAGGTTATAAATGAAAATACAACTATTATAATACCAGAAGAATTGTTGACAAAAATATTAAGAAAAGGTATAAATAAAAATGCAATTATTACAGTAGAGCCAAATAAAAAGTATATAGTACAAGGAATTAAATTTGAAACAATACCAGCATATAATACAAATAAAACATTTCATCCAAAAGAAAATGATTGGATTGGTTATATCATCATGCTAGATGGTATTAGATACTATATTGCAGGAGATACTGACATTACAGAAGAAAATAAAAAAGTTAAATGTGATGTTGCTTTTGTTCCAGTTGGAGGAACATACACAATGGATTTTAAAGAGGCAGCACAATTAATAAATGAAATACAACCTAAAATAGCAGTTCCAACACATTATGGTAGTATAGTTGGAACAGAGCAAGATGCTACAGACTTTATAAAATTATTGCATCCAAGTATAAAAGGTATAATTTTAATGAAATAATAAATGAAAGAAGGAACAAACAATGCAATTTTCAAGTAAAGATATTCAATTATTTAATGAAGCATGGATAAATGTAGAAGATAAAAATTATACAAATGATGAAGTTGAAAGATTAAAAATTAAAGTAACAGATTTTATTGTAAGTCAAAGTACAAGGGATATAGATAAATACAATAAAAAATTTAGCAGTTTATTCTAATAGTTTAGATATGAATAAAGAGAGAAATGTGTATAAATAATTCATTTTCTCTCTTTATTTCTTAATAAGGTTTCTTAGATTATTAAAGTCAACATCTAAAATATTTAGTATAGTAATTAATTCAAAATCTTTTAAAATGACTTTTCCATTTATAATTTTATATAGATGCCATCTATCAATATTAATACCATTTAATTGCAGTTTTCTGCATAGGTCTTCTTTGGTCATATTTTTTTCACGAAGAATTTTTTCAATAAATTCTCCAGCAACATTTGATTTTCCTTCATACTTTCTCACAACAAAATCTCCTAAATATTACAAATTTCATGTTATAATGTGGTTAAGTTGACCAAAAATATTTTTAGCATAGTATAAAAAAATATACATATTGAAGCAAAAATATACATATTTTTGCTTCAATATGTATATTTGATTAAAATTTAAAAGGATTTTATAGAAAGAGGTGGCATATTGATGATGTATTTTCAATTATTTGAACATTGGAATACTATGACAAATGAAGAAATTGGTAGAGAAATATTAATGCTCTTTATTTTTATGATAATACTAGTATTAATTACATACATAAGCGATAATATAAAGAAAAAATATGAAAGTGAAATTTTAAAATCAAAAAATAAATTTTTAAAATTTATTTTTAAATATGTATTATAAACATTAAAAATAAATGAAGAATTGTGAGGAAGAGAAAAATGAGTATTGAGCAAATTATTAATATGGCAAAAAAGATAAGAGGCGAGAATAGTTTCGAAAATTTAAAAGGTGAAAAAGAAATACTAGAGAAACTTTATGATATTGAAGAAAACACCACTGATGGAAATAAAGAATTTAATGAAAAAATATTAAAAGAAATTGAAATGTATCTAAAAATAAAAGAAAATACTCAAATGCAAATTGAAGATCATAAATTCTTGAAAACAATTGCAGAAGAATTAAGAATGCAAGAAGTAAGAAGTAAGAAGAACCGATATTAGTACACCACCATTATTTGTGATAAAAAATCGACAAGGACAAGAAATGTTCTTTATAACACGAAAAGCATTGAATGAATATATTAAATGCAATAAAAATAATTTATCAGAAAATAAAACCATAATAGAAATTTCTAGTAATAATAGTTATGAATTAGAAAAGTTAATAGAAATCATAAAAAGAAATTTTTAAAAAATGTAAAAAAATAGTAAAAAATATTTTTTTATGTTATAATAAGAAAAAAGAAAAGGAATATGGTTATGGGATTTAAAGAAGAAAATGAAATTACAGTAAGAGTACAATGTTCTGAAGATGAATTAAAGAAGATATTAAATGGAGATAAATTTATCTTAAACAATGAATATTATGCAAAAGATATTTTTATGATACCAAGAGATATAGACATATTTAAAGTTGCAACAAGAGAGATCTTAAGCAAAGCAATTTTATTAAGAGAATTTCAAGGAATTTCAAGTGACAAACATAAAATGAAAATTACTTTTAAACGTAAGGAAATTAATGAAAAAGGAGAAATTTTGCAACAGGATGCTATAAATTGTGAAGTGTTAAATATACAAGAAGCAAAAGAATTATTTAATTGCATTGGATATAAGGAAATCATGACTATAAAAGAAAAACATTTTTCATATTGCAAAGGGGAATTTAAAATCATAGTAAAAATATTGTCTGAAAATAATATCTTAATTGAGGCAGAAACTAACAAAGAATATAGGACTATAGAAAAATTAAAAAAAGAGATAAATAAGACTAACATTCCATTTGATAATTCTAATTATTTTGTAAAAAAAGCAGAAGAAGAATTAGAAAAAATAAAGAACGGAGAATGCTAATGAGTGAATATTGGGATGTTTATGATAAATTTAGAAATAGAACAAATAAGATAATACAAAGGGATAGTAGTGAACTGCTGAAAAACGGAGAATATCACATTGTTGTTACTGGAATTGTCGAGAATTCTAATAAACAAATTTTAATAACTAGAAGAAATAAAAATAAAAAGTTATATCCTGGATTGTGGGAATGTACAGGAGGTTCTGTAAAAGCAGGAGAAAGCTCTAAAGATGCAATAATAAGGGAAATAGAAGAAGAAATTGGGATTGAGCTAAAAAAAGAGGAAGGACAATTTTTAGGGACAATACAGAAAGAAAATTATTTTAGAGATGTATGGAAATTTAAAAGAGATATATCCTCAAAAGATATTTTTTATAATGATGGAGAAGTAATTGATTCAAAATGGGTTTTGATAGATGAGTATGTTGACTTATATAATAATGGTGAAATAGCACCATCAGGAGATTTTGTTATAAAAATGTTAAAAGAAAAAGAATTGGAGGAAGAAAGATAGTGGGAATTCAAAAATCTAATTTAAATGAACAAATTATAAAAAATTTGCTAAATAAATATTATGGCATAGAAATAAAAGAAGTTGAAAAAATTAACAGGGGAACAGCAAATATATTCAAAATCAAATCAAATAGCAAAGTTTATATTTTAAAGGAATTCAGCGAAGGAAGAACAGAAGAATCAGTAATAAAAGAAACTAATATAATTAACTTTTTAAAAGGAAAAGAAATAAATGTTCCTGTTTATATAAAGTCAAAACAAAATAGTTTTTATATTAAGTATGAAAATAGAATAATAATTTTACAAGAATGTATAGATGGATACACAATGGAAAATAATACAGGAAATTATCAGAAAACAATTAATTGTGCAAAAATATTAGGAAAAATGACACAAGCATTGAAAGGTTACGAAGGTTTAGATGAAGATGGAATAATAGAAAAATGGTTTTCAAAGGAGAGTTTAGAAAAAGGAATAATAAAAATGGAAGATTTAATAAGTAAATTAAATCTAGATAATCCGTATAGAGAAACATTTGAGAAAGATCTTAAAGATAAAATAAATATGTCAAGGGAATTGCTAAACAATTTTGATTTTGAAATAATTAAAAAGATGACAATAATGAACAGCCATGGAGATTATAGTGTTCAACAATTAATTTATAATGACAATAGTGAGACAACTGTAATTGATTTTGAAACAGCCAAAAAACTACCAATAATTTGGGAAGTAATGAGATCATATAGTTATATTGATGAAGAAGCAAAAAATGGAGAACTAAATATAGATACATTAGTGGAGTATGTTAAAGAATTTGCAAAATATGTACAATTAAATGAGTATGATTTAAAATATGCAGCACAATTATATTTAATTCAAATTGTAAGTAGCCCATTCGGTTATAAGCAATATAATGATGATTATGAGAAAAAAGGATTATTAGAATTTGCTTTGTTTAGAACCAATTTATGTAGATATTTATATAATAATTCAAAAGAAATAAGTACAAGATTACAAAAAGAAGTTAATAGTTATACTAAAGTATAATAAAATAAATGACAAAGGATACAAATAAACAGAGTGTGAAGTTTTTATTTGTATCCTTTTTTAGAAAGAGGATTATGAATGAAAAAATATGATTTGCATATACATTCTCAATTTTCAGACGGTGATTATTCAGTAGAGGAAATTGTATCAAAAGTAAGAGAATGTGGAATAGATATATTTTCAATTACAGACCATGATAATATAGAAAGCATAAAAGCAATGAAAAATGTGGATAAAAGAGGGTTAGTGTATATTCCTGGTGTTGAGATATCTTGCGAAAAAGATGATTATAAAATGCATATATTGGGTTATAACATTGATGCAAATAATACGAAATTAATACAATTACTTCAAAATATGAAATTGAGAAAAAATTTAAGAAATTTAGAGATAATACAGCAGCTGAAAGAAAAATTTGGAATTATTATATCAAAAGATGATACAGAGAAACTTTTAGCAACAAAAAATTTTGTTGGACAAACTACAATTGCAAGATTATTAGTTAAAGAGAGAATTATTCCAAATACTCAATATGCATTTGATAATTATTTTAAATATATGGATTTAAAGACACCTGCAACTGCACCTTTAGAACAAGCAATTAATACAGTACACTTGGCAGGAGGATATGCTGTTTTGGCACATCCAATTTCATTAGAAAAAACATATGGGGTTAATATAGAAGATATATTTGGAATGTTTAAAAACGCTGGAATAGATGGAATAGAAATATTTAATTCTAAACATACATTAAGTGATATAAAGAGATATTTAAAGTTAGCAAAAAGAGAAAATATACTTATAAGTGGTGGCTCTGACTTTCATGGTGAAATAATGAAACCTAATATTAAATTAGGTGGATTATCAAGAGATGGAACTGAAAAGGAGCATCATTATAAAATGACAATACTATCTAAATGTGTAGAAAAGGATAGAATTAAAGATGTTTATGATGGAGATGAAATAGAAATATGAAGAATATAGAATGTAACTTACCTGATATTAATTTTAATATTAATGTAGATGAAAAAAATTATGAAATAGTTATAAAGAAAATTAATGAATCAATAATACCATTTAAAAAAAATACAGAAAAGACAATAATAATTGAATATATAGTAGATTCAAAAAGATTCTCTGGAATGTTAAATTTAATAAATGATAGTCTAGGAATTTTTTACGATAGCTTTAAAAATCAAAAACATAAAGAAGTAAAATTAAATAATGAATATTATTATTTAGTTGATACACAAGAGTATATAGGAAATAAAATTGATGATGAACATTATAAAATAATAGTAAAAGAGAACACAGAAACTTCGGCAAATTGGATTGTTAGAATAATAAGGGAATTATATTTTATAGTTAGTTACATATTCTATATAAGAATTTGATTAAATTAATCAAAAATAATATAATTAAATAATTGTAAAAACTAGCAGATAACTAATCAAATATATTATCGGTATCTTCAAATAATTGTTCATAAGATATATTTAAAGCTTTACAAATGGCTATAATCTCAAAATCTTTTAATAATAATTTTTGATTCTCAATTTGAGAAATATCTGAATGGTAGATATCTACACCTAGAAGAGCAATTTTGTCGGATAATTCTCTTTGTGTTAAATGCCTTAATTCTCTATATTTTTTTTACATTTTTACCTAATACATTTGATTTTCCGTTTAATTTTTTTACTTTCATAATAAATTAAATCCTTTCATAATAGTTATTATTCTATATTTTACAATATTTATTTGCTAATCTTGGTAGACTATTCAGACCAAAGAGAGAAAAATATGCAAAGTAGGGGAAAAATGGACAAGTTGAACTTATTTTGAGAGCATTAGAATTATATGGTTATAATCTTGA